>Ga0099830_10000008_pt1 | contig 63182 bp, 67 predicted proteins | sample CZO8metaG_4_FD_79337 | JGI IMG/M metagenome (GOLD analysis project Ga0099830, IMG submission 79337) | Vadose zone soil microbial communities from the Eel River Critical Zone Observatory, Northern California, USA - CZOApr15con2H3.8 metaG | ecosystem: Environmental > Terrestrial > Soil > Vadose...
AAGGGGTTGGCGTGAGTGGCCCTCGAGGCAGAGGCCCATTGCCCACGGCCCGAAGGCTTTCTTCCCCGAGATTGTAACATTACTTAATGCGTTTGTATTAGTCTCGTCCGCATCGCTGAAGTATCCCACAAGGAACTTATGCCAGTAAAACTGTCGTTCTAGACTTCTGCTGGCGTCAGCAGACCGTTTCTCACGGATTCAGAGGCAGCGAGAAGAAGAAGGTCGCTCCCTGTCCCTCTTGGCTTTCAACCCAGATCCTTCCGCCATGGGACTCCACGACCATCTTGCAGATCACCAGTCCCAAGCCGGTTCCCTTCTGTTGGGAGGTCTTGCCACTCGTGGTTTGGCGGTACTTCTCAAAGATCTGTCCGATCTCTTCAGCGGCGATTCCCGCTCCATTGTCTTTGATCCAAACCCTGACCGTTGCCCCATTCTCTGGACTGGCACCCACTTCTATCTCTCCCTCTTCTCCAGTGAACTTAATGGCGTTGCTTAGGAGATTGGTCAGGAGCTGATCCAGGCGGCGAGGGTCTGCCTGGATTTTTGGAAGACAGGGAGCAAGATTGCTTCTAAGGTTGATTCTTTTCTCGCGGGCCAGAGGGGAATAATTTTCCAGATTGTTCTGGAGCAGGAGCTCGAGGTCGATCTCTTCTTTGACTAGGTTAAGGCGCCCCGCCTCGAGCTTGGAGAGATCGAGGAAATCACTGACAAGATCGACTAAGCTGCGCGTGGAGGCCTCGACTTTGCCGAGCCATTTTTTCTGATCGTCAGTGATGGGCCCAAACAGTCCATCCTCCATCATCGCCACCGTCGAAATCACATTCGTGAGGGGGGAGCGCAGGTCGTGGATCGTCATCGCGGTGAAATCCGCCTTGAGCTTTTCCATCGCCTCCGCCTGGAGAATGGATTTGAGGACGGCTTCCAATTCCCGCGCGGCAGTCTTAAGAGCGTGTCTGGTTTCCTCCGTGTAATGATCTGCGTTTGGGTTAAAGACTGCTAGGCCTCCCTCCTGCAGAGCGTTGGAGAAGGGAATGGAGAGCGCTGCCAGACTGGTTTTAGCTGCTGGCTCTTCTCCATTCAAAGATTCCGGGTTGAGGATCTTCTCTTGAATCGTTTCGTTTTCCTTTGGGGTCAAGAGCCTCTCTGTCGTCACTATTTTCTTGGCCGATTCTAAAAGAGTAGCGGGGACCGGCCCTGCAAGATGAACGATCGTAAGAGGACCGTCGGAGGCGCGCAGGCAAAGCAGGGAAATTTGGTAGTCGATGAGACTCTGAAAGAATTCGAAGAAGCCTTGTAAACAGCTCATGAGATCACCGCTGAATCGTCCGATCTCGCGGATGCGATTGCTGATGGTAGCCTCGAACAGAAGGCGGTCGAGGAGATCGGTGAGTTGGGCATGCGTTCCTTGATGCGAGAAGGCCGAACCCTTGCGCCGTCTCTCTTCCTTGGGGAGCCTTTTTTTTTCTTCCAGAAGACGGGCGACTTCCTTCTCCAGAGGGGCCGGATCTGCGGCCTTCAAGACGTAACTATCCGCCCCGGCCTCCTTGCCCCAGAAGCGATGTTCCTGGTGATCCAGAGTCGTGAGCAAAATGATTGGCAGGTCCTCCGTGGCCGGGTCGTTCTTGAGGAGCCGGCAGACCTGATAACCTTTCAGCTCAGGCATCATAACGTCGGAGACCAAGAGATCAGGACCCTCCCGATGAACGAGGGTAATGGCCTCTAAGCCGTCGGCGCCCTGAACGACTTGATACCCTTTTCGCTCGAGGGCTAACGCGATCGTGCTTCTTTGGGTCCGGCTATCGTCCACCAGGACAATTTTTTTTGCGGCCATGGTATTTTAATTGACTCGCTTAATCAGGGTTTCCCGCAACAATCTCTTCCGCAATTTTTTCCAGCGGGCTCACGATCTTGGCCGCCCCGCGCAGGATGGCCTCTCTGGGCATGCCAAAGACAAGTGAGGTCGCTTCATCTTGAACAATAGTCTTTCCGCCAGCTTCGCGAATTCGTTTCAAGCCCTCGGCCCCGTCGCTTCCCATCCCTGTAAGCAGAACGCCAACGGCGTCCTTGCCATAGAAGCGGGCCGCGGATTCCATGAGCCGATCCACTGAAGGGCGGTGGCCTCGGACGGGAGCGCCGTCGCTCAAAAAGGAAGTTTTGTCGTTCCCGATTTCCAGGTGAAGATCATCGGGCGCGAGGTAGACGGTTCCCGCTTTGAGAGGCTCGCTGCTCGTGGCGATCTTCACTGAAAATGATGTTTCTCTGCTTAGACAGTCGGCAAGACCTCCTATGAATCCGGGAGCGATATGCTGTACCACGACAATAGGCGAGGGAAACTCCGGCGGGAGACCCCTCAGGACCGCAGACAGGGCCGGGGGCCCTCCGGTAGAGGCCCCTATGACAATGATCTTTCCCCCGCTCGCTATCGGAGCCGTTGATTTAGCTTTGGGTAAATTTGCCCAAGGCTTTTTGATCAAGCGAATAGGCCGGATGCGAGCCACTGTTTTTATCCTGGACAACATTTCTTCTTTGATTTTTTGAAGGCCCGCCTCGCCATAGCCGCTGGGTTTCGCCATGATATCGATTGCGCCGCTGCGCAGGGCCTCGAAAGCGAGCTCGGAGTCTCGGCTTTCGATCTTTTGGCTGACTACGAGAATAGGCGCGGGACGTGTGGAGCTTATGGTCTTGATCGCCTCGAGTCCACTCAAGACCGGCATGTCAAGATCCATCGTGATCACGTCCGGTTCGAGCGAATTCCTAAGATCGATGGCCTCCTGGCCGTTTTTTGCCCAGCCCACAACCTTGATCTCCGGGTCTTGGCTGAGCAGATCCCGCATCATGGCGGCAATCACGGGAGAGTCTTCGGCAATAAGAACTCGAATCATGGTTTCAGATGAATCGCTGGATGATCTCCAGCAGGTTTTTCTGGTCGAAGGTAGCTTTGGTGATGTAGGCATCCGCGCCCGACTCGATCCCTTTCTTCTTGTCCTCTTCTGATTGGAGGGACGTCACCAGGATGACCGGAATCTCCTTGAAACGGTCGTCTTTTTTAACCCGCTGCGTCAAGGCAAAGCCGTCCATGCGGGGCATCTGGATATCCGTAATTACGACATCGAAGCTCCTTTCGTAGAGCTTTATCAGGGCGTCTTGTCCATCCACTGCTGTGGTTACGTCAAAGCCGGCGGCTTCGAGAATATTTTTCTCCAGGGTACGTGTGGTCAAGGAATCGTCCGCCACCAGCACTTTCTTTTTTGCCGGCGGCAAGGGACGGGTGGTGGCTGAAGCAAATGAGGGCTGGGCCGCGCCCTGGTGTGAGAGGGAGCGTACCAGATCGATGGGGTTGAGGATGAGAGCGATTTCTCCTTTCCCCAGAATGGTTCCCCCCGAGATATTGGAGAGACCTCTGAAGAGTTTCCCGAGTTCTTTTGCCACGATTTCCTCTTCTCCCAACAAAGTCTCTACCCCCAGGACAGCTCTTCCCATCGGGGTGCGGAGCAGAAGCGCCGGGATAGTTCCGCTGCGGTTCTCGAGTCTGGGTAAGCTGAGGAGGTCAGCGAGCCACGCAAAAGCGAGAGGCACTCCATCGATGATCGCCGTGGGCTTTCCTTCGATGGAGGTGATCTGGTCTGGGGAAAGAAGCAGAGTTTTTTCCAACCAATCCGTGGGTAGACAAAAGCTGTCGCGTCCCGCCTGGACTATCAGAGCATGGATTGTGCTGAGCGTGAGGGGAAGCGAAACCGTAAAGGCTACCCCTTCTCCTGCCCTGGACTCTATGCTGAGAGATCCCTTGAGACCTTCAACTTTAGTTCTCACGGCATCCAGCCCCACCCCTCTGCCTGAGATTTCGGTGACGCCAGGAGAGGTCGAAAAGCCAGAGCGGAAGATCAGCTCCCAGACCTCTTCCTCCCGCCATCGTCCGATCTCGTCGGCTGAAGCGATGCCCCTTTGGACCGCGGTCCTCTCAATGATTTGGCGGTCGAGGCCCTTACCGTCGTCGGTGACCGATATCAGGACTTTTCCCCCCTCCTGGCGGGCGGCAATGAGGATCTTCGCCTGGCGGGGTTTTCCCTTTTCCTCTCTCTCCTGCGGCGATTCGATCCCGTGATCTATGGAGTTGCGGACCAGGTGGATTAGGGGATCTCGGAGTTCTTCGAGGATCTTTTTGTCGAAGCGGGTCGAGGCCCCCTCGACGATCAACTCCACCTCTTTTTCCAGGCCGCGACTTAGGTCGCGGACCATTCTGGGAAAAGGTTCAAGAATCGTGGAGAGGGGCAGGAGACGCAGATCGCTCACTTCCACATGGATCTCATCGATGAGCCGCTCGAGGCGATGCGTGTTCTCGGAGTGCCTGAGGAGGATGTTGTAAAGCTCTTCGTCCAGGCGATCGATTCGACTGGGGAGCGAGCTCTGCGTGGAATCTTTCCCTCTGCGCCACTCCTCTAAGAGATCCAACGCCTGCTCCATCTGCCGGAGATTGTCTATGGCCTCGATCTTGGAGACCAGAAGCTCTCCTGTCTGGTTGATCAATGTGTCGAGTTTTTCAGTCTGCACGCGAATCGTAGCCAGAGCACGATCCTCGTCTATTCCGATGGGCGTCGGGGCAAGCCCCCGGGAAGGGCTGGGTTTCGGCTTGAGCTGGGGTGATGGTTTTTTCGCGTCCGCCCCAGAAGGAGTCTTTTCTTCCACGGCCCTTCGGATCTGCTCAAGAACATCGTCGATGGTTTGAGGCTCCTTGCCCTCTTCCAGGGACTTGAGCGCACGGCAAATCGCATCGATAGCCCCGTAAAGGGCGTCGATGACGGCCGGAGTCGCCTCTTTATCGCCGCGAATCAGTTGGGTGAGCAGACTCTCGAGATGGTGGGCAAGGGTCTCTATCGTTTTAAAGCCCATCATCCGGGAGGCGCCTTTGAGGCTGTGGGCTGAGCGCAAGATCTCATCCAGCGGCGCCTGCCCTGGTTGGCGCTCGAGCGCCAGCAGCCCCTGATTCAGCTTATGGATATGTTCTCGGCACTCTTCCGCGAAGATTTGAAATAGGCTCTGGTATTCTGGATCACCGCGTTCCATCTTTAATCTTGGGAATTTTTGAAATGGTTCCCGTCGCTAACCTGGAACTTCTTCACCAGTGACTGGAGGGATTGGCCCAGGTTGACCAGTTTAGAGGCGGCGATATTGGTCTGTTTCGTTCCAATGACCGTCTCCTTCATGCCTTTATCAATGCTCTGCATCGCCTCAGAGACCTGGTCGACTCCGATGGCCTGCTGCCGGGTGGCGAGAGTGATCTCCTGGACCGCCTGCACGGTCTGCTTGATGGTAGCGGTGACGCTCTGGAGGGTCTCCCCAGCCTGGAGGGTCTCTCTGACTCCCGCCTCTACTCCCTTGCTGCCTTCTTCTACGGCCAGGATCGTGCTGTGGGTGGCTGCCTGGATCTCTTGAATGATGGCGCCGATCTGCGCGGCAGCCTTCTGGCTCTGGTCGGCGAGCTTGCGCACCTCAGTAGCGACCACGGCAAAACCCCTTCCATGCTCTCCCGCTCGTGCAGCCTCTATGGCTGCATTGAGGGCGAGCATATTGGTCTGCTCGGCAATATTGGCGACGGTCTGCACGATGGAGCTGATTCTCTGGATCTGCTCGCTTAGGTTGAGGATGCTTTGCGCGATCCCTTCAGCCTTGGTTTTAATCAGGTTCATCTCTGTGATGCCCTTTTGCACCGCGTGATTGCCATGTTCAACCAGCTGAAGCGTTTCCCTCCATTGTTCAGCCACTGCCTCGGCGGTCTTTCCTACCTGATCGGAAGATTGGGCCAGCTCATGGATGGTGGTGGTGATCTCGTTGATCGAGGCAGCCTGCGAGGCGATGGTGTGGTCTTGTTCCTCAATGGCGGCGGAGATCTCACTGGTGGCGGAGGTTGTGTTATGGACGACGTCCGTAATCCGCGTCACTATCTGGTTGAGGTCTCCCACCATCTGGTTCAAAGATTTGGCTAGCACGCCCATCTCCGATGTGTCCCGCGTAGAAAGAGAGACGGTGAGGTCTCCTTGCGCGACTCGGCGAGCGAACCCTACCCCTTCACGGATAGGTTGAGAGATGGTCTGAGCGATCATCAGGGACGCCCCTGAGACAAGCAGCATCGTAAAAAGGATAATAGCCAACACCGTATTCCTAAGCTTGGTAACCGGAGCGAAGCCCTCAGACTCATCCACCTTGGCAATCACGACCGCCCCGATCTCAGGCAAGGGACGGAATGATCCGATCACCGGCACACCGCGGTGATCCTTGTAGAACGCTTCTCCCTTCTTTCCTTCAAGGCCCGTGCGGATAGGATCATTTTCCGGGACACTCTTGAGAACGGTCGATTCTTCGGTGAAGCGCGATTGGGTAAGCATCCTGTGATCGCGGTCGACGATGATGACCTCGCCAGTCTCTCCGAGGCCTGACCGCTCTTCCATGAGTCGGAGCACAGGTCTCAAATCTACTTCCAAGGCGGCGTAACCTATCGTCTTTGCGCTCTCATCGAGGACCGGGCTGGCAATGATGAAAACCGGCTGTTGGGCTACTTTGGAAAAGAAGACCGGGCTGACAAAGGTCCGCTCGGTTTCCATTCTAGGGAGGCCGGTTTCAGCCAGGCTCTTTCCTTCTTGAGCCAAGGCCTGGGAATTGGCAACCAGGATCTTACCGTCCTTGTCAGCTATCATGACATCGATATAGGAAACGTTGGTCTCTTGCCTTGCGGCGACGAGATTCTTCGCTTTCTCGATTCTCTCTTCAGGTGTCTTCGCCGAGAGCTGGGGATAGCTGGTTCTAAAGCTGGGCGACATGAGATCTTTGATCGCCGTACTCTTGGCGAGGTTTTCAGCGTCCGCCAGCTCAATCTTAAACCAGCTCTCGAGAATATATGTCTTATTATCGGCGACTGCGTTGAGCTTGTTGATGATTTCTTTCTGCAAGCTCGCACGGCTGTTCTGATAAGCCATGATGCCGATGGCCAAGATAGGGGCCAAAGAGAGAATGAGAAACCATAGCGTTAGTTTGCTTTTTATCGTCTCAGGGAGGAGTCTGTTGAATATAGCTGGGAGCTGTAAACGTCTCATTTTGTGTTTCCCTCCGGCGTCAAGCCCGAACATCTCTCAGGTTATTTTTCCCCGCTAAGCGCAGATCCTGAAGCAGCTTTTCCACATCCAGCAGGCTGAGGGGACGGTTGTTGACGAGCAGTTCTCCTCTGATAAATGGGGCCCGTTCCGGTTCCAGGGATACGGGAGGAGATTTCAGTTCTTTCAGGGGGAAGGTCAGGATATCCTCTGCCCGTTCTGCGGCCAGGGCCAACTTGTTTCCTTTAAGCGAGAGGATTAAAAGGGCCGGGACGATCTTACCCAATTCCTGCTGTGGCAAACCTAAGATAGGGCAGAGGTCTACTGCCGGCAGGAGTTCCCCTCTGAGGTTAATGACCCCGACCAAGTAGGACGGGGCACAAGGAATATGGCGCAAAGGGACCGATTGACGCGTCTCGGTGAGATAGCCGAGTTCGATACCGTAAAGTTCTTCAGCGAGGCGAAAGGAGAGGACGGAGATTTTTTCTCCGCTCTCTTCTTTAGCCGGAATCTCGCTTAGGACCAACGCCCTCTCCCGCAGGATCTCACGGAGGTTCTCCCTAGCGGGTTGAGAATCGTCCATTGAAATGGTTGTTTGCTTGTCAGTCATGTTGTTCCTTTGTCTGCCAATCACTGAATCCCGTGGGTTCTACGACCGTAAGGATTCGGCTCAGATTTAGGATAGGGATTAGGCGTCCGTTCAGTTTTCCAACTGCGAGGATAAACTTACCTTGCGCGCTTCCTGTAAACGGGGAGAGATCTGGAGCGGCTTCGATTTCTAGGTTAGAGAGGGCGATGAGCGATAATGCCTCATCGACAATGAGCCCGTAGAGTTTTTCCTTTGAGGCGATAATCAGGACGGCATTTCTGATATCCCATGGGCGCCCCTTAAGGCCCAGGCGCTGCCTTAGGTCGATAGCTGTAACCATATGGTCGCGGAGATTGAAAATGCCGCTGACAAAGGAGGGGCCATCCGCAAAGGGCGTCAGCTCCGGTAAGAGGACCACCTCTTGCACCTCGTGGATATCGATGGCGTACAAGACCTGATCGAGGGAAAAGGTGAGTAAGGTGAGATTATCCTTCATAGTTGAGTTCCCTATCGACCAACGTCAGAAGTTGTTGAGCGGTCATTCCTTCTGCACCCTGAAGCGCATCGGAAAGAGAGGTAGAGCTGAGAAGATTCCTGGCGACAGCTAGGCTCTTCCGTGCCTTATCCTTGTGCCCCTGTTCTTTATAGATTCGACCGAGATAAAAGTGGCCCAGGACGAAGTTCGGGTCGATATAGACCGCTTTCTTGAAAGAATGGAAGGCCTCATCGATCTTGCCCTCCTCGATCCAGAGGAGGCCTAAAAGGTAATGAGCCCATAGGTGGAGAGGATCCAGGGCGAGGGTTCGGGAAAGCCAATGAGATGCCTCGGAGAGATGGTGACGATCGGCAGAGATCTGACCCAACAGGAAACAGACACGGCTGTCTTTAGGGTTCTTCTCTGTTAAGCCGGCCAGGAGCACAAGCGCCTTGTCAATCTCTCCTTGAGAGATAAGGTCGAGGGCTTCGTCCACTGGACGGCGCTCGTTTTTTTGCGCAGAGGCGTGCTCGATCCTCCTCTTGGGCGCCAGAGGTTTTGGAGATTCCCTTACTGGCAATAGAAGGGGAGCAAGTTTTAGGCTTGAGGTCTTCTTTTGGAAAGGGGCCTTTTGATAAATAATAGTTTCGGGAAAGACCCTCACTTCAAAATCTCGATAGGCCTTGGGGGAGTATTCCGCGGCTCCTGTCAGAAGAAATCCTCCCTCATTCAAACAGGCATGGAATCTACGAACTATCCTCTCAGTCGTCTCCGGCCGAAAGTAGATGGTCACATTGCGGCACAGGATGATATCAAGATCGGTTGTCCCGGTGAGTGGGGATGGGTAGAGATCACTCTTTAGATTGAGAGTGCGGAAGGTGACCGAAGAGCGGATCCGATCCTCGATGCGGTAGCGTTCTCTACTCTTCCGGCGGAAGTACTTTTCGATGATATGGGGCTCCACCTCCCTGAAGGACCAGGGACGGTAGACACCCTCTCGGGCTTTTTCCAAGGCTGCAATGTCGATATCCGTAGCGAGAATCGTGACCTCCCATGCATCGATGTTGGGGACAGTACCGAGTAGCAGAATCGCCAGAGAGTATGGCTCCTCGCCCGTAGCGCAACCGGCACTCCAGATCCTGAGAGTTTTTTCTCCTCGGGATCTCTTCGCTTGCACGAGTTCAGGGAGAAGATAATCTCTGAGAGCCTCGAAATGAGCCAAGGTGCGGAAAAAATAAGTTTCGTTGGTTGCCAACACATCCACCAGGCTGTTTAGGTAGGTTGCGCCCTCTATCGAGCCGGCGTTAATAGCATGGATAACCTGTTGAGGCGGTATCGAACGGAGGATGCCGCTGTGATCCGCAAAGAGTTCTTCCAGTCGATCGAGTTTCTCTACACTCAGGTAGAGCCCGGTTTTTTCTTCCAGAAGGTCTCTGAGTCTAAGCAGATCGCTTCTTTCCATCCATCTCCTCGAAAAGGACTGAGCGCTTGGCCATCCAGGCTCAGCTATGGTGGCGCTGTTTCTTAAGTCCTGCTGTTCTTCCATACATTGACCGTTTTTTTTGCTTGTTGGACACTAGGTTGAGAATATCCATTTTGCTGAAGCGCCAGCTACGCCCGATTCGATTTCCGGGAATGATCCCCTCTTCGGTCAGTCTATAGACTGTTTTCACATGTATCTGGAGAAGTGCTGCTACCTGCGAAGGCGTTAATATCTCGTTCACGAGCGGACGCTCCCTGTTATTTTCTAATTTCCTTGTATGTTCCCTAAAGTGCCGAAAAGTAAGCACGAATCATGCCATGCGGCTGGGTGTTTCTTCAGGCGGGGCAGAAGGGACTATTTTGATAGATGATTTTCTGCTTTTTGGCAGACCAATCGTTTCATAGGCTGTTAGCATCGCCTGAACAAATAGCGCCGGATATGACTTTTTTTCGTCACCTCCTTGCGATTTTTCGCTGAATCGAATGGGAGTGATTTATTGGGTCAGATGTGATATTCAAGGGCCGTTCATGGTCGATGTCGAGGCCAATTATCAAAAGATTTTGGAGCGCATTCGCGAGACGGCTACAAAGCGTGGCAGAGACCCTGCGGGAATCAGGATTCTTGCTGCGTCCAAATCTCAAGATGTTTCGAAAATTCGAGCTGCCGTAAAGGCTGGAATTCGGCTTTTCGGCGAGAACTACGTCCAGGAAGCTACGGAAAAGAGGCAACTCATAAAGGAATCGGTCGAATGGCATATGATCGGCCATCTCCAGCGTAATAAAGTCAAGGTGGCCCTAAGACTATTTGATCTGATAGAGTCTTTGGACAGTCTGGAACTTGCGAGGGAGTTGGATAAACAAGGAAGAAGGGCAGGCAAAGTGGTCCGGACCTTTGTGGAGGTCAATCTGGGAGGAGAAGAGACCAAAAGCGGAATCGACGAAAAGAAAGTTTCCTCTCTTTTACAGCAGATCGGTTTGCTTTCCCGGGTTCGTGTGGAGGGATTGATGACAGTGCCCCCATTCAGGGAAAAATCGGAAGAGGTGCGTCCCTACTTTCGCCATTTAAGGCAGTTGAGGGAAAGACTCTTGGACTTGAAGATTCCCAATGTCGATCTAAGGGAACTCTCGATGGGCATGACACAGGACTATCCGGTGGCGATCGAAGAGGGAGCGACACTGGTGCGGATCGGGACGGCTATTTTCGGCCCAAGGAGGACATAAGTTCACAGATGTTTATCCTATCCAATTTATTGATTGCTTTGGCGCAGGTCGTGGACTATCTATTGACGGCCTATATGTGGATCGTTATCGCCAGAGCGATTATCTCTTGGGTCAACCCCGATCCCCACAATCCGATCGTTCGTTTTCTCTATAGCGCGACCGAGCCGGTGCTCTACCGGATTCGCCGCATGTTGCCTCTGTATGCCGGAGGGATCGATTTTTCTCCGATCATCGTTTTTGTAGCGATCATCTTTCTGCAGCGATTCTTGGTCCAGTCCATCTACGATTTGGCGCAGTCGCTCCGTTACATGGGATAGTTTTTGGGAGGTTCCCATGAAATCTCTTTTTGTCGCCGATATCCGCGAGAACCAGCCGGTGGATTCCGTGTTCATCGTGACAGCGAAAAACCATGGGGTGACCAAGGGAGGGAGCGGTTATCTGACTGTTAAGCTGCTTGATCGGAGCGGCGAGATCGAAGGCCGAGTCTGGGAGCGCGCCGACGAGCTGGGAAAGGGATTTGACAAAAATGATTTTGTGCGGGTGCGCGGTCACGCGACTCTTTACCAAGGGAAAATCCAGGTCCGCGTTCAAGACGTTGCCCGCGTGGAGGAAAAAGAGGTCGCGGCTGAAGATTTTTTACCAAAAAGCAAGTTCGATCCCGAAGCGATGGCCGAGGAACTGATGGTCATCCTCAGGGGCATGAAAAATCCTTACCTCCGTGCCCTGGCCGAAGTTTTTTTCGCCGATCTGGTCTTCATGGATCTCTTCAAGCGCGCGCCGGCAGGAAAAAGCATCCATCATTCCTATCTGGGCGGGTTGTTGGAGCATACCCTTTCGCTCCTCAAGCTTATTCTCAAGGTTGTCGAGAATTACCAGGGGATCGACGTCGATCTCCTTCTCATCGGTGGCTTCCTCCACGATATGGGCAAGATCTACGAGTTCTCTTTTGATCGGTCCGTGGAATATACCGACCGGGGACAGCTCCTGGGCCACCTGGTTATGGAGGTTGAGATCGTAAACGAGAAGATCAAAACCATTCCGGGCTTTCCCGAAGAGCTTGCGCTGCTGGTAAAGCACATGCTGGTCAGCCATCACGGCTCCCTGGAGTTCGGCTCTCCCAAGCTGCCGCAAACGGTGGAGGCGGTCATTCTTCACTATCTGGACGATCTGGACGGTAAGATCCAGAGCATCCAAACCCTCATGGAAAAAGAGCGCGGATCGCGGTGGACTTCCTTCCATCGCGGCTATGGGCGGAATTTTTTTATTGGGAAGTCCGAAGAGGAAAAAGGGGAATAGACGCATTAACGAAATGAGGAGGTCTCTGCCGTGAGGATATTTCTCGAAGGCAAATGGGTCGATAGGCCGCAAAAAATCGAAGTCCGAAACCCGTACGACAACTCCGTTATCGACACGGTACCCAAGGCTGACAAGAACGATGTCGAGCGCGCCTTGAGCTTCGCCGAACGCGGGGCGAAGGTCATGGCCAAGCTCTCCGGCTATGAGCGCTGGAGGATTTTGCGAAAAGCTGCTGATCTGATGGCGGCGCGCAACGAAGAGCTGGGGCGGACCATCTCGACAGAAGAAGGCAAGATCATCGCCGAAGGCCGGGGAGAGGCGAGCCGCGCAGTCGAAACTATGATGGGATCGGCGGAGGAGGCCAAACGGCTTCACGGCGAGACTATTCCATTGGATGGCGATCCCGGCGGCGCCAAGAAGCTGGGATTCACGCTTCGGGTTCCGTGCGGCGTGGTGGTGGCCATCAGCCCGTTCAACTTTCCACTGAATTTAGTCTGTCACAAAGTCGGGCCGGCCTTGGCCGCGGGTAACTCGGTGATCGTCAAGCCCGCGACGGATACTCCGCTTTCGGCTTTGAAGCTCACTGAGATTTTGCTCGAGGCAGGACTCCCACCCGAGGGCATTCAATGTATTACCGGTTCTGGGGGTGACATCGGCGACGTCCTTGTCTCCGATCGCCGTGTGCGCAAGATCACGTTTACCGGCAGCCGGGAAATCGGAGAGCGAATCTGCCGTATGGCCGGTCTTAAGAAGGTCACTATGGAACTCGGTTCCAATTCTCCTCTGATTATTATGCCTGATGCTGATATCGACAGAGTGGCGGCAGCCGTTGTCGCCACGGGCTATGGCAATGCCGGTCAGACTTGCATCTCCACGCAAAGGGTTCTGACCGCCGGCAAAGTGTATAGCGATTTTTTGAGCGTTCTGGGCCCAAAGGTGCAGGCCCTGAGCACGGGGAACCAGCTTGACGAGCAGACCAAGGTGGGCCCAATGATCCGGGAAGGGGACGCTGTCCGCGTTGACGAGTGGGTGTGGGAGGCTGTTGGGGGCGGCGCACGGGTCGTCGCTGGCGGCAGCAGGCGAGGAGCAATCTATAGCCCCACGGTGGTAGCAGACGTGAAACCCGAAATGCGTATCTCCCGTGACGAGCTCTTCGGCCCGGCGGTAGCTGTCACTCCCTTTAACTCCATTGATGAGGCCATCGCGTTGGCCAACGATACTGTTTATGGTCTGTCAGCCGGTATCTTCACCGAGAATGTGGAATGGGCGATGAGGTTTGCCCGCGAAGTCGAATCCGGCAACCTCCACGTCAATTGGGGGCCGCAGTGGCGCGCGGATCTGATGCCCTACGGCGGGCTCAAAGATTCCGGTTTCGGCAAAGAAGGGCCGCGCTACGCCGTGGAGGAGATGACGGAATTAAAAATGGTCGTATTTCACTTGAATTCATAGCTATGAGAACAGACGGACGAAAACCGAAACAGCTAAGGTCGCTAACGATTACGCCGAGCTATATCAAGACAGCCGACGGCTCGGTCTTGATTGAGGTGGGCGACACAAGGGTCATTTGCACAGCGAAGCTCGAAGACCGAGTCCCGCCGTTTCTGCGCAACAGCGGTAAAGGTTGGATTACCGCGGAGTACGGCATGCTCCCTGGATCCTCACAGCAGCGCATTGGCCGCGAGTCGTCACGCGGGAAAGTCGGCGGCAGGACGCATGAGATCCAAAGACTCATCGGCCGGAGCCTGCGGGCGATTGCTGATTTGTCAAGTCTTGGTGAGAGAACGATTTGGATCGATTGCGATGTGATCCAGGCTGACGGTGGCACGCGGACGGCATCGATCACGGGCGCCTATGTCGCGCTTGCGGCGGCGGTTCGCCATTGGCTGAAGCAAGGGATCATTGACACGGACCCCATTAAAGACTCGGTTGCGGCCGTGAGCATCGGTATCATCGACGGAAAAGTTCTTTTGGATCTCAGTTATGAAGAAGACAGCCGGGCCGACGTCGATATGAACTTCGTCATGACCGGCGCGGGAAAATTCGTTGAAGTGCAGGGAACTGCCGAAAGTTCGCCCTTCACCAAAAAGGGTTTGGAGCGAATGGCCGAGATCGCTCAGCAAGGCATTCGCGAGCTGATCAGGGCACAGAAGAATGCGCTGGCCAAGATTTCCTAGTTCTTTCAACCGTGGAATTATTGGTTGGCACAACGAATTCCGGGAAGCTGGCTGAGATTCAAGAAGTTCTCAAGAATCTGCCCGTTGAGCCTATTGCCCTCAGCAGTCTCCAAAAATGGCCCGACGTGCTGGAAGCTGGAAAAACGTTCGAGGAGAATGCCGTAAAGAAGGCTCGAACCTTTGCCGATTTCTCCGGCTGCGTGACTTTGGCGGATGATTCAGGCTTGGTGGTCGATGCCCTTGATGGAGCGCCGGGGGTTCATTCGGCTCGCTACAGCGGGGAAAATACCAATGACGCCCGGAACAACGAGAAACTGCTCCGAGCGCTGGCGGATTTGCCGCAGGAGAAGAGGAGTGCGCGGTTCGTTTGCGTGCTCGCGTTATGTCTTCCCGCGTCATCCGGGGGAAACAAGTGGATTTTTCGTGAGGAGTGTGAAGGGCTGATCGCCTTGTCTCCCAGAGGAGAAAGCGGTTTTGGCTATGATCCGCTCTTTTTTTACCCTCCTTTGGGCAGGACTTTCGCGGAGTTGGATCGAGAGGCCAAGTGTCGCGTCAGCCATCGGGGAAAGGCGTTAAGAAAACTGGCCGAGGCCCTGCCTGCGCTGTTGGATCTGCGGACAAATCCTTGATTTCACCCCCCGCATATGTAGAATAAGCACGGTCGAATTTGACGGGGCGTAGCGCAGCCTGGTAGCGCACCTGCCTTGGGCGCAGGGGGTCGGACGTTCAAATCGTCTCGCCCCGACCACCTGAAAAGTGATGAGTAGTGAGTGCTGAGTGGGAAAAGAGCGAAAGATTTTTTGCTCATCGCTCATCACTCATTACTTGTTTTGGCGCCAGTAGCTCAGCTGGATAGAGCAACGGCCTTCTAAGCCGTAGGTCAGGGGTTCGAATCCCTTCTGGCGCGCCAGCATGGCTTGAAGTGTGGTGAGTGTAGCTCAATATGGTTAGAGCACTGGACTGTGGCTCCAGGGGTTGAGGGTTCAAATCCCTTCACTCACCCCAGTTTTAAAAAGGATAAAGGATGAGGGATAAAGGATGAATTTTCCATCATCCTTTCGCCTTCCGACTTTATCCTTGTTGTTGGAGATGGGCCGCTAGCTCAGTTGGTAGAGCAGCTGACTCTTAATCAGCGGGTCCGGAGTTCGAGTCTCCGGCGGCCCACCAAAACTCCCCGCAGTTTCAATCGCTTGCGAGATATCAAGAATCACCTGTTCTCCAACTGTCCGCAAATTGTCCGTGTTTTGTCCGTGTTCTCTCATCCAACCGCCTTTTTCAGCGGATAGATGACGCCAGCCTTAGCCTGCCTCTGAAGATGCGACTGTAACATCTCCGACGCGCGGGCCAGATCGTCCTCGCTCACGATATTTAGCTGTCAAAGATGCTCCGCGTTTTGTGGCCGCTCAAGCTCATGGCCACCCGCTCCGGGATACCCGCTCTTACCATGTTGCGAATGGCCGTCCTTCTGAGATCGTGGACGATCACGCCGCTGAGCCCCGCCTTCCTGGTTGTGTTTCTCCATGCCTTGCGGAAGTCCCCGATCGGCTCCCCGTTCAAGTGAAACACAAACAGGCAATCGGGCCGTCTCTTCTCTCTGGCCGTCTCGATCACTTCCAGGAGTTCGCCGCTCAGCGGTAACACTCGCCCATCCTTATTCTTGGAAATCTCCGGCCTGAGCCTCACCACCCGTCCAGCGAGATCCACGTCGCGCCACTCGAGGGCTTTCATCTCGCTGACTCGCCACCCGCTGAGATAAAGGAACGTCACCGGGTCTTTCAGATAGTCCGGCAGATTTTCTCTCAGAGCCAGGAAGCCGCCATGATCCAGGAAACCTTGCCTTGCGTTGTTCTCCTCCAGCGTTGGAACGTAGGGACGGGCGGAGAGCTTCCCCGCTTGCACGGCGAGGGAGAACATCCGCTTTAGGGCCGCGAGTTCCCGGTTGATGCTTCCGTTGCTTGACCCTTCCTCTTGGCGGTGAGAGATGTAAGCTCGGATCTTGTCCGTTGTGATGTCCAACGCTCTGTCCAAGCCAAAGAAAGCCTGAAGGTGAGTAACCGAAAGCCGCGCTGAAAGAAGCGACCGCTTTCCATTCGTCTGATAGTCCCTGAGAAAATCCTGGGCCATTTCCTCAAAGGTTACTTTCTCCTCGACCGGACCGATAAGCCGTCCTCTGCCAATCTCGCCAAGCCGTTTCTTTAGCAGCTTTCGGGCTTGACCCTCACTCTCGGAGCCCGAGGACTCCCGGTATTCTTTGCCCCGATGATAGTAGCCAACCCACCAGACGGGGCCTCGCTTAAAAACTCTTCCCATGCCTTTCATCTTTTACCACCTCCTTTCTCCTTGCGGCTGACATACTGCTCGATGGCTTCCGTCATGATCTCCTTGAGCGTCCTGTTGTCGTCGATGGAGAGATGCGCAAGGCGCTTGTAGAGGTCCTGCGGAAGCTCAATAGACGTTCGGAACATAGCGATTTCCTCCTTTCTCTTAGATTTCATGCTTTCACATATTAGTGCTGAAGCATGGCCATGTCAAGAGAAAAATGAGGGTCAAGAGACTTTTCTTGTGGCGAGATATTTCTGAATCCCTTGGTAGGAGAACCTCAGCATCTTAGGGCCGAGCTTGCGGGTAAAGGGGAGTCTCTTAGCGTGGCGGTAGAGCCAATCCTCAGAGACAGAAAGAAGTCTTGAGGCTTCCGCCGCGTCTAGGAGCCGATCCTCGTCCCTGTGGCCGTTTAAGGCTTCCTTGACAGCCCCTTCTACAATCGGCTTGAGGATTGCGGCCAGGGCTTCGGCCAAGTTGCTATTGCTCTCGTTCAGGCCCACTTCGCGCAACTCCAGCAGGCAAAGACACTCTGGCCATAGATGTCTTTGGTCTCGCTCATAGGGCTTCCGCAATTCCAACACGGAGGCGGAAGCTCTTGCGATAGCCTCTTGGCTTCCTCCCGATCCTCCGGTGTTAGAGGCAATCCGTCCTCGCGTCTGGCCAGGATTCTGCCGTCCGGGGTTCTCTTAACTTCTAGGAGCGCCATGTCAGACCTCTTCCCAGCCGTCCTCGGAGCCCTCTTTCGGAATCGAAAATGCTCTCCCGGACGATCCGTCTCTCAACGATTTTTGGTCAAAATGTTCGGGAGAGAATTCTTCCTTTAGTTTCAACGGTTTTTTGATGTTTTCGGATTGTCTCCCCGCTCTCCCCAATATATCCTGGGGAGAGCAAGAGAGAATTTTCTCGTAACGGTATGGGTCGCCTTTTTTTCCGCTTCCAGTTCGGTTCACTTCTCCCCGCTCAACCAAACGCCGAAGGGCCTTTGCTACGAGGTCGTGGTTCTTTCCAACCCGTTGCCAAATTTCCTTCTCGGTCAGAAGCCCATCGGCTAGGGCTTCCAGGATCAAGGGCAGAGTTTCTTCCATCTCCACCTCCTGCCTGCTTCCCACGGCCTCAAGCCTACCGTCCGGCTTCAGTTCAATGACCGTTTCCGGCGTATCCTCCCCGTACCTCTGGATCGTGAAGAAGCTCCGTCTCTTGTCGCGCTTCTTGATATGAATTGAGGTATCCACGCCGCCAAGCAGGGCGGTCGATCCGAGAATGTCGTCTCCGTCCTGCCGGTCGGCCTTGCCTGCGTGGTGAGTTAGCAAGATATGGCAATTCTCCTCCCTGGCCATAGCCATTAACGGCTCTAGCGTGTTTGTCACTTGTGCGTAGTCGTTCAAATCTTTGACCCGGCAGAGCTTCTGCAAAACGTCCACGATCAGGAAACCGGCTTTTGTCTCCTGGATAACGGCTCTAACTTCCTGGACTGCTTTTTCGGGAGCAGAGCCAAAGTGAAAACTTATTCCTTCGGGAGTCTCGCCTAGGGTCTTTAGCTTCTTTCGGATCTCGCTTCGCTTCTCCTCAAGAGCCAAGTAGACAACTGGTGATTGCTTTGTTTTCCTTCCGAGGAAATCTCTGCCACTGGCTACGGCCAGAGCCAGATTGAAAGCCAGAGTTGTTTTTCCTACCTTCGGCTTCGCTACCAGCAGGCTAAGCCCGCCCGTTGGAAGTATGCCTTGCCAAAGCCATTCTGTATCCGGTTCCTCAAGTGAGAGAAGATCCTTTGCTTGGATCAAACAGAACGCGCGGCTTGGTGTAGATTTGCTCTCGCTCTGCTTTGGCTCATAACGTCGGTAAGCGTTAGAGACCTTCTCCAGCGCCTCACGTTCAGAAAAGGGCGGCTGGCAATTCCTTGCCGCTTCGAGAATCAGAGCTTCGGCCATATCCTGGGGTACGTCGGCAGTTCTTAGTTTGCAGGCGAGCTTGAACAGCGTTTCATCCCTCTGACCCTCTGGGACACCGGCCAGGGCCTGGGCTGTGTTGAACCTCTCACGGTAGCCAGCTTCACCGTTGGAGGCGGGAGAAGTAATCAGCTTAAACAGTTCAACCGGGAGCTTTGGAAGGTCACCATTGATCGGGACTTCCCACTTGTAGCTTTTTCCGTTTGGGTGAATCGAGGGAGGAGCCACGACATAACCACCGTCGCCGCGAACATCAAGGCCGGGAAAAATACCGGCCCGGTTGGGGATAAGGACTCCAGGATGTTTAAAAAATAACTGCCAGCCTCTGCCAGTACGTGAACGGGGAACGGAGAAAAGATCGTAGTCGCTAAGCAACTCTTTGAGCTTGTCCTTTGCCTCGATGCTGTCCAGATCAATTACTACAAGCCCGGAGACGGCGCCCGTCACAACACCCACGTTGGCATCTGGCCACTTAAGCCACCAAGCCTGGATTTCATCCTCGGTAGCTCTCCTTTCTTGGTATGCTTCCCAGGCGATGAGAGGCTTTTTCTCGCTCGCTTGGATCGGGATTACTGAAAGTCCCTGCTTCTCGTAACTGAGAGCAGGGTTCAGAAGCTCACTCATCGCTCTGTCACTTTCTTCTCGTTCATGTTCACTTTTGACCTATGCTTTCTCGCTTGGCCTTAACGAACCGTTCAAGATCCGCCTCGCTAAATTTTATTTTCCTACCAATTCTGATTCCGCTAAGGCCAATGCGCATGCGGTAACTACGATCCCTAAGAGTCTTTGCACTCACACCTAATCGTTCGGCTACCTCATCTACAGAGAGCAATCGTTCGATGCTCATAGTTCTCCTTTGTTTTCAGTCGTCATAGTACGCATGCTTCCAGGGGACGCCAATGCCCTGGAACGATTAAGGTAAGTATTTTTTTCTTGAGCTATATTCTCTTGCCGTGGCGCGGTGTTAGGAGGCGACAGCAGGACAAAACGGAAGGGTGGCGAAGTTAAGGTAAGTCCGAGGTAAGTTTTTACTAATGAAGGGCCTTTTTAGTGGCGACTTTGGAGATGAGGGAGTGGACCGAGCCTCCCTTCTGAGCGTAAGCCTGCTTCCACGTCAAAATACCTTCACCCCGCCACGGTGACGGAACAGAATACTTTTCTTTGTTGAGCGTCAGGCAAACATTCAAATGCGTATTTCCTGCTTTAACCAATTCAGCAATGCGAGCATTGCGCTGTTGAACGGTCGGCATTGGTTGACGGCCCCCTGTGCGCGGGGTTAGGAGATCCGGCCGCTGAATGAGTTCTACAACTTCGGTGTAATCAAGCGGAAATCCTCTATTATCCCGGCGACAGGCAGGAAGTGAAAGAAGATCACTGAGCGCCTTTTCATAGATGGCTACCTGCTCAAGATATGCGCTCGGTGAAAGCTGTTTTTTGAGCCTGGAGAAATGCGCTTTGAGCGCATTGATTATGTCGTTCTGCATCGTGTCGGGATAGGGCGCGGGTCTGAGGGAACCTTTCTTGAGGTCGGCGATGATCTTCCGCGCGAGGTCTCTGCTTTCTTGCGTCTTAGCCAAAAACTCGGCTGATGCCCAGCGCTTCTCATTCTGTTCATGATGGCTGATGTGACCACAGGGTAAAAGCTTATCCATTCCCGCCTCCTGTCGGATCTCCTGCTTTAGGAGAAGGGGCCAGGCCGGGCAGGAGGGCTCCGGCTTTTCGCTGGCCAAGCTAGGCCCCCGAATATCAACTACAGTGTAAGACTCCTCGGCTTAAAGGCAAGAAGGTTTTTGTGGTTGACAAATGTGGCGGCGTGGTAGGAGAATCCGTTCCCAAGCCAAGGAGGAGATGCAGAAATAAACAGAGGTCGTTCAAATCCTACCGCCGGGGGTGCGAAGATGAAGAAAATGCTTTTATTGGTCAGTCTCGTTTTTCTATCAGGTTGTGCCGTGGGAATGGCTGCAAGCGGTCACCGGGAATATGACGATTCGATTGTATTCCCAGGCTCTAATAGAGCTGTTATTATCTCAAAGCTGGGAGCGCCAGAGACGAGTCGAAAAATGGACGACGGCTCTATCGAAGACTCATATCTTATCCGCAAGGGCAACGAATCGAGTTCAGGCAGGGCATGGGCTCATGCGGGCTTGGATCTCGCTACTCTCTTTATTTGGGAGCTCGTTGCCACCCCTTACGAGCTTATGCAAACGGAAGAAAGATACAGGCTCCTTGTCACCTACGATAAGACAGGGACCGTTACAGACGTGAGGAAATTGGGCGCCGCAACGGAAAGTACCCCGGACACAAGGTAGGAGCGGCCCATGTTGACTCGCAAGCAACGCGCTATGAAAACAGGAGTGATGATATTCGCCCTTTGCATCCTACTACAGGCCTGCGCTACCTATCAAGCGCAACAGAGGCTAAATACGTGGCAGAATCAAGTTTTCACTCTTGCCAGCGCCCTAGAGCCAATGCGCCTTAAGCTAAAAGAGCGTTGCGCTAACGCACCAGACACCTTGCGCAAGGTGCTAGCTAGGCCCGCCATACTGGATTCTGCACGCCGCATAGTCGATTACTTAAATCAGATCGAGCCGGTGAAGCTGTACATGAAGCAACACAACGCCGCGATGGAAGATGCTCTCGTGGTGCTAGGCGACATTGTTGAGCCAGTCGCGTTGCCTAGAGAAACCGACGCGTTTGATGGATGCACCATACGGGCGGGTAGGCCATTAGACCAACCAGTTACTTTTGGTGGACCGTCCCCTGCGAACGCAGCCGACAATTGGGTTTTTCAGTGGGCACCATCGGCAAAGGAGGGCACTCAGATCGCCAACGATGTACTGGATAAATACCTGCCACAAGATCAAAGAATGTCGGAGATTTATTGGCTATCGAATTCCATGAAAGCTTTAGGTGATGCGCTGGATGAGCAAGCAGACAAAGGGGAGATTACATTGCTACAGCGCATAAGAGCTAACAACGCAGGTGTAAAATTTCTTTTCGGACAAGCCCTGCAACAGTTTACCCAACTTCGGCAGAATCTAGCGCAGGCTCAAGTGCAAGATCAAGCCGCAGTTCAAGCAATAGCTGACGGACTAGCAGCGGTGGCGACAGCCGCTATGGTAGTAGCTATATCGGCGGCAGAGATACGACAAGCAAATGCAAATGCGGCACTGGCTCGTACACTACAATTACAAGCGATGCAACCGCCTCGTATCACCTGTACCGTGTATCGGCCAGGATACGGATGGCCGGATCAGATAATTTGTCGTTGACCGCTCTGTTCGACTTAACAAAAACAGGCCGTTTTTATAAAGCAGATGGGGTGCCAGCAAAGGGAACACGTACCCCCTCGAACGCGGGCCGGGAAAATCGTGGAGGTCAGGAGAAATGTAACGGAACCAGGCGCTTTCTTTGTCACAACAAAAATCTTTCTGTGGAATTTTTCTACAGCAGACCAGGTCGGGACCACAAAAAATCTCTGTTTCGCGTGCATTTGCAGGCACTTAGGTACTTAGCAATCCGTTAAAAGTCGAAACCGTATCAGGGTGGACCTGAAAGACACGGACAATTCACGGACACCCACCAGAAAAGCTTTTGACATTAGGATGTTAGGACGGACCGTTTGATTGGCTATCAGGTGGGGCACGGGACTCTTCCCACAGACCTAAGTGTTCAAACAAAAGCTTTCAAAAAAGGACACTTATGCAATAATGCGTTACGGTTGGAAGCCAAATTACGCCAAGACGCTGTCACGCTTTGAGTTCCAGTACGATAATATAGACAAAAGCAGACTGTAGGATATCGGAAAGCTACAGGGGCGTGTATGCAGATTTCGCTTTGGAGTGATCAATGAAAACGGACAAAGAGATTCCTTCGAATAGCGCGGATGAGATCTTTAAGCGTCTCTCTGAGCAGGCTGTAGATGAACGGTTTCTGCAACGCGAAGACGAGCTTTTTCAGCGCCACGTCAGCGCATTCGCATCGCTTCTTCAGGATGATGTCACACAAGCCTTACAAAACGAACCTGCAAATGAAGTGTCCAAGGAGTTTGTGGGTGCCGCAAACGCGCTTTTAAGGCAACTCCGACACGAGGACACAGCACGAGGGGAGGATGTACCTGTTGACAAGCCGTTGGGCGAAGAGACAATCACCGAGACCATCAGGAGAGAGATTGCTGAGGAATTAAGAAGCGGAATCGTGCCACCGGATCAGCAAGAAATTGAGTCCCATGCTCGAGAGCTCGGACAATGCGTTCTTAGTAACTGGTTTGCGTTGTTGCAGAAAGCAAAGCTCCTACGCACCAAGCATGCTCGTCCGATTCCTCTGAATTCTAACGCATTGCCGTTGAGCGTTTTTGCTACTGGGCTAATGTTTGAGGGTGTTGAAGCGTTTGCGCTCGACTTAGACATCGTAGAGCGAAGATTTGAACAATTTCTGACGATCCTAGCGGAGCCATCCCGATTTCAACAAATGATCGCAGCTCTTCTTCGAAAGCCACATTACGAGGTGATCGAACTCGCACCTGATCTCGTTTTAGTGGCGCAAACACACCAGAAGTGGTTTCTAACCGGCTCTGTCGGCGAAGCCAAAAATTTTATTCAGGCCGAAGATGTCGCTCCTGATTCGAGTCAGTTTGGTGATCCAGTATGGGCTATTGACGGCGTCTGTGCCTTTGCATGGCCCAGTAGTAAACCGCAATGGGACCGCCAGTTGCTTACGGGAGTTATTAGAATGGCGGCGAACAATGCTATAAGGCAACAAGCTCAATCCGGCACAGTGGCGCTTCTCGATCTTGGTGTTGAGCGATTTGAGAAGGAGTATACGAACCTGTTAAGACACGTCACGCGCTTAACAAGTAAAACGATTGAGCAGGCCTTGGATCCCGGACAGACTTCATCGTCCGTGGAGATATTTCGAGAAATAAGAGAATGCGTGTCTGATATCCGGGAAACCGTAGAGGTGGAGCCTCTCTTACTAAACGTGCCGACTATGGAAGTCTGTCAAGCGGTTATCGCTACTGCGATATGTGCTGTAGCTGAGAGCACTCGCATAGGGATTGGGAAAAAACTCCTATCCGACGAATCAACAGAGTATCATGTCTTGAATCAGCCCGAAGCACGGCTTGTTATGAATATCGCAACGCGGACGGCCAAAGACGTGCTAAACTCGCCACAGATCCGGATTCACTTACACATTTAGTCTCTTCGTATAAAGAGTAAACACACGTTTATCGCAGAACATTCCTGATCAGAACTTTCTCAGGCCTTCGGCGTTGCCATATACATCGTTGTTCGCGATGGGGAGCCTTGCCGGTAGATACTTCCATTAACCGAGAGTATTGGAATTCGATACATCATCAGTTCATGGAGACGAGCCGTGTCGTAGTAAAAGCGTAGAATCTGCGCCCGAGAGAATGAGCTGTCGATTGAGCTGTTGCTAAAATTAGGTGTGCTACGCCGTTGATTCGCATTAGCCTTAATAGCTGCCTCGTTGAGCATAAGCGCTCCTCCAACGAGTTGAAACTGGAAATCGCCTAGACCACCCTGCTTGATCTCTGTCACATCGCCGGGTATGCCCGAAGCGGGATGTGCCGCGTGCGTGTGCCCGGAAAGAATAAGATGTACCAGAGGGCCAACATCCGGGTCACAAATTTCGTTGTTGAGTTCTTCCACAACCCGATCCACATCCAGAATACGCATTACAGGTATAAACCCAAACTTCTGAATATCTGATGGTGACCAGGGGAACACGATTGGGTGGTGTACTGCAAGTATGCGAAAGTGCGGCACTCCGTCACCCGACTGGCCCCGCACTTGATCGCGAAGTCCTTTGATTAAGTTTGGTTCAATAAAGCCTACTGCAAACAGATTACGTTCCGGGTCCCAGCACACCGAATCAAGTGCATACAGCTCGATCCGAGAGCTTGTGCCGGGAATACGGGCGACTAATGGTCGGGTAAGCCATTCTTCTCGCTTCCAACCAGACAATTTCAGAAGTTCTTCTTGCGCAAGAATCAGATTCACAGGTGCCATTAGCGCGTAGGCGGGATGACAGCCAGCCCAAGCGTCGTGATTGCCGATCAACTCGCGACTTTCATGCGCTGCCAGCTGGTTACGCCATCTCGCTAACCAATCTTTTCCCAACTGGATTGCGTGCTTATCGCCGAAAGTCGTCAAATCACCAGTATCGATCAGCCAGGTCGGGGGGCGGTCAGACGTTGACGCAAACCACTCAGGACTGTTCGGAATCAAATCGTTCTCAAGATAGGCCGAAAAGGCTTGTGGGGCTTGCGGGTAGTGGCCCTGTACCCCTTCATACCAATCAAATAGGTCGTGTTTCTTTACGACCCGGCGAACTTTTCTAGCAAATCCTGCCCATCTTATATTGAGGTTCTTAGCGTCACTGCTCCGAATGTCTTTGAAATGTAAGTCCGAGATATGAACGATCTGTAATACTGGCTGGAGACCCATCTTTTACCCCTTAAGGTAATCGCGGACGTCAATGCCGTATGCCTTAAAAAGTTCGTCACGCAACCGTGCGCGTAAACGACTAAGACGCTGCCGCTCTCCCGCTGACATGGCGAGACGCTTCGGACGTCCGGGACTACTGTCCCGCAACAGTAGATCCCTATCATGCCGATCAAGTTTGGCAATTAGCCCAACTGCTAGACGAAGCAGATTCGTGTACCGGGTTGAGAATTCGGGATCGCTCTTTGGATCGTTACTTGGCAGCCTATCCAATGGGAGGTGCTCGACCCACTCGATTGCTTTAGATCGAAACGCGTCAGTCACACGACGTTTGAGTATCGTAAATCCGATTTTCCGAACGTCGTCTTCGGAAAGTCGGCGGTCTCCTAACTTCAGAACGTATTCCGTGAGATCTGCCGCTGCGTCTTGGACTAACTCTGCGTGAATGAACGCTAAGGCCGGATGGCGAAGCTGCAACCATGCCCTCCATTGGGGGTAGATAGCCGCGAAAACATTCTCTAACCATTTCGTTTCATCTTTTGCGCTCATCCAGACACGCGCACCCTTTGCCAATGTTTCTTTGTCGAATCATAGATTTAAGTTCACGGATTCCGCGATAGCAGTTAGTTTTGAGCGGAATTCTACTTTCCAACCGGCGTTAACTTCCACTTCACTGCCGAAGATCCGATAGCTCATAAATCGACCCGTCGACCAATTCAGTCTGAAGGAATACCTTACGTGAAGAATTACGGCCACAAATCAACACGAAGTGATAGGAAGTTCCTTTTGAGTTTCAGCTGCCGAGAACTCGAATTTGTCCTCGATGACCCTCGCCAGCCCGCGCCCCGAGGCCTCAAGGGGCTAACGGGGAAAGTAGGCTAGCGCGCGTACTCCATTTTGGGTCGGAGAGTATCCGATAACGAGCTGTTATGTCAATCTGAACTCGGTTTGCGGGCAGGGATGGACATCAATCCCAGTGTTGAGGTAGGAGGCTTTTATAACTGGGAATAGGAGGGGTCAAAAATGCTCTCTCTTTTCACCTCCTCTGTATCACACGGACTGCTGGTTTTTGTCCGCCTTTTGTCCGAGAACTGCTTCCCAAGAGACCCAAACAAAACCAGCGATGAAAATGCTAAGCTGCCAAGATAACTGGGAATGCTTGGGTCATCTTGGTTTTACTCACACTCTCCCAGGAACTCTTAATCAGCGGGTCCGGAGTTCGAGTCTCCGGCGGCCCACCAATTTAACCGACGAGTACCTGACCTGCCACGAAAATTTTGAGCGGACACGTTCTGGAAGGAACCGTTAGCCTTAAGCACAAAGGGGAACTCCGGCTACAATGGCCAAGGAAAGCACGGAGGGTCAATCGATAGAGAGACTTGCGGATGACGTGCTTTTTGGGGCGCGCGACGTCCCGGTCCATCGGACCACACTTGTTCCCGGAGCGACCTATGGACTGGGCCCGTTCAACGCCAAGCTGGCCGCCGAGCATGCCATTACACCTATTTCTCCGGCTGTGGGGAACGCCGTGTTCAACGCAACCGGCGTCCGGTTAACGAGTCTCCCGATCGCTGCAGAAAAAGTGCACGAGGGGTTACGCCAAATGCCTAAGAATCGTCAGCGTGAATAGGAGGTTTCTATGCGTGTCGTTCCGGATTTACTGAAGGTGGTAAAGGAGCGCGCTTCGATTCGGATTGATCCAAGGGGTAACGTTGGAACGACCAGAGTCGATTTCAACCACCTCGAGCAAAAGAGCTTCGAGGCTACCTATAAGACAGAGGACAGAGAGTTCGATATCTTGATTGATGAGCCTGCGGTCCGCGGCGGAATGAGTCGAGGAGCCACTCCACTCGGTTACTTTGTCACAGGCGCAGGCGGCTGACTGATCATGCAATATACCAGTTTGGTAATGGAAAAAGAGCTTCCGGTCGACAATATCAAGATAATGGTTCGTGCCCATACGATTCGCGAAAAACCTCGAGCGTTTACAGATATGGTTTTTGAGGTCCGCCTCGAAGGCCCTGTCTCGGTAGAGCAGGTTGAGACTTTGGCTAGGGATGCGAGCGCGAATTGCCTTGTAGAAAAACCCTCGCTAAGGCTATCCCGCTAACTACCGAAGTTTTTCTCAACGGAAAGAAGGTCGTGACCCTGAATCGAAATCCAAATGTAGCCAAGCAAGAGCCCACTGCAGACTAATGCTGGTTAATTTGTCGACTTGATTTCCGCTCTCTTCTGTTTCTCATGTCTGTTTGGGTGATGTCCGGACTCTTAATCAGGAGGTCCTGAGTTCAGGATTTCGGCGGCCAACCAAGACTACTGTATGAAAATCCCTCCCCGAACTTGTGTATGAAATTGCCTTCAGATGCAGCTCTCTTCTAGATTTCCAATCTGAAACAATCCCGCGTATGTTCAAAAGCTTAGGGCAGCATTCTCGGATTCTGGTATGCCATTTGCGGGAGAATCAACTGTGAGCGAGAAACCAATTCAATGACACCGAAGGAGGGTCTAAACTTTATAAGGACATTCAACGAAATAAAATAAATACGATAAAGACCTTACGAGATTTATTTCAATTGTAGTTTCCTGCTTTCTCGATCCGGCAAGTTTAATTCAGAAAACCTGGCATTGCAGGCGAGCCCTATCGGCTCAAATCGGCACCAAAAGTAGAGACAAAAAGGAGGATAAAAAAATGAAAGCGAAAGCTCGTCTTATCACGGTCGCATTCGTGGTTACTGTCCTGATAGGTACGATTGGCTGCTCCGCGTCGCTTTCGACGCGTGAGCAGGGTGGGCTCATCGGCGCCGGCGTGGGTGCCGGGACCGGAGCCATCATCGGCAGCACAGTAGGCCATGCAGCTGTCGGCGCGCTTATTGGAGGACCTGTTGGGCTTGTCGCTGGCGCTTTGATTGGTGATCAACTGATGGGCCAGGAAAAGAGACAAGATGATCAGCAACGGCAGATTGAGCAGAACCAGTCTGAACTGGATAGGCTCAGGAGAGAGAACGAGCGGCTCAAAGAACGCCCTCTCGAAAGATGAGAGCCGCTCACTGGAAGCGGATAAAGAGACAGAGACAGCGGGAAGGAAATCAGAAGGGAGCCGCATTGTGTAAGCTCACCGTTTCCTGATGAGAACGACCGCGCCGGTAGTGCGCCGTCGTGAGGTTTGCGAGGAGGAAGAGGTTTATGATGAGAAAAATTTCAAATTTTCCATATTTCCAAAATCTAAAACACCGCGGCGCAGCGATGATCCTTGCCCTGGCATCCCTTCTCCTGCTTCTCCTCATCCCGACGCATCCTCTGGGGGGAGAAAATGGCCGAGGGATCGCTGAAATGGATGACACTGATGCCGCGACGATTAAGATCTACTCCTTTGTGTCTCGCAGAGGCGGCTTCGACAAGGGGCTGGCCTGGTCCATTGCCGATGTCATCCTGGAGGAGAGCCAGAAACACTCGCTGGACCCCCTCTTAGTCCTTGCAGTCATAGAGGTGGAAAGCCGCTTTCGTCCCAGAGCCGTATCCGCACAGGGAGCGCGGGGGTTGATGCAAATCCGTCCCTTCGTAGCGACTGCTCTTGCGGGAGCGGCGGATATTGAGAATTGGACGGGCAAAGAGAGCTTGGATAATCCGATTCTTAATATAAGGTTGGGCGTCCTTTATCTAAGCCAACTGAAACAAAATTTCAAGGACTTAAAGCTAGCTTTGACCGCCTATAATCTGGGCCCCACGGAGGTCAGAAGCAGATTGGGAGAACGGGAGCCGATCCCGTTCGGCTATGCAAGAAGGGTGCTTTCAATTCACCGCATTTACCAGAGCCAGGATTCGCGAGCGCAAAAGATCCCTTCGGCCAAGGGGGAAACGCAGGCATTCAATCTGTAAATGTGCGGGGCTCTGAGCCTTTCTTCAAAGCCCAGAAAGGAGCAGGCGATGGACATAAAAAGGATTATCATCAATCAATGGAAAACGCTGATTCTTGTTGGCTCGCTCGTCTTCTTAGCGCCGGTTGCAGTCTGGAGGAACCCGCAGAATTTTCCGGATGTCTCCTTATTGTCTATTGCGGAGCCTGAGGACCGGTTGGATTTTTTCAAGGACTTTGTATTTGTTCCCAACAGCGCGCTCCTGGTGGATGAAGACCACATTCTGGCTCTTTACAAGAATTCGAGCATGGGGCTCTATGCTCTCGCCATGTTTACCGCCGACTGCGACCTGGCAGGTTGCACTCTCGAGGACCTCGTTGCCTACTCTGTATTTGATCCTGAGGATCAAGATAGCGAGGATTACAATGAATACCTCCAGGCAAAAAGCCAGGAATTTCTCCAAGGGAATGAGGCGGCTTGTTTGGGCGAGTTGAGGAGAGCGGGCGTGGTCAACAGTCTTGCGACAGAAGAAAACTATGAGACTCGGGTCTAACACATTTCCAGCTGCGCTCGACGGCCGGAAGACCAACAGAATGGTGGATACTTTCTTACGAGCCTTGGCACCGAGGAGGCTATTTATGAAACCTCGCAAAGACAGCACATTAGTGAAAATCGCGTTGGAAGAATGGTCGCCGAATCTGAAATTTCACTTGCACGATTGGCTGTTTGACGCAGCCGTCATGTTGGTGGGCGCGTGGATTTTTCTTGCCATTGTACGTGCCATTGTCAAACTGGCGGGTCTTAGGATAGCCGGTTGGTTTCAGTCGTGAAACTGCTCTCATTCAAGGAAAAATTGCATCCAAAATGGAGGAACAAGATGAACAATCACAAAGTCAGGTTTCTTTTAACTTTTCTGTTTTTTTCCTTTTTATTCCCGTTCCCTCTGAAAGCGGGACTCCCTACGGAACAAGTACGGAGCACTGTCGACAAGGTCCTGACCATCCTCCAGAATTCGAATCTTAAATCAGAGGCCAAATCGAAGGAGCGCCGGCAGCAATTGCGCCAGACGATCTTGGCTAGGTTTGACTTTACTGAAATGGCTAAACGTTCCTTGGGACAACAGTGGGGACGCCGCAGCGCCAAGGAACAGGCTGAGTTTGTGAAAGTTTTCACCGACCTGGTCGAAGGAGCCTATACAAGCAAAATAGAATCCTACAACGGTGAAAAGGTTCTCTATACACGTGAGAACCAAGATAGCAACTCTGCCGAAGTGGATACCAAGATCGCGACGAAGAAAGGGGAGGAGTTTGCAATCAATTACAAGCTGCACCCGATTAAAGGCGAATGGAAGGTCTATGACGTCGTGATTGAAAACATCAGCCTCGTTAACAACTACCGCTCCCAATTCAACCGAATTCTCTCGAACTCTTCCTATGAAGATCTGGTTCAGAAAATCAAGGAAAAACAGTTGGTGGGGGCAGGAGCCAAGGAGAAAAGTTGAGCCATTTTCATTTGAGGAGGGAGTTACGCGCAAAGCAGCTAACCTATACGTTGTTTTCCTTTTCGGTATAATGATCGGAGCAGGCTGCTCCACTTATTCCAAGACGTCCAGAACGGAGACGGTCCAGTATCCGGCAGAGAGCGTCCAAGATTTTACAGACTCAGATCGGTCTGTCAAGGAACCGGTTGTCGTAGAGAGTAAGTCAGAAGAGACCACGACAGAGGCTAAGGGCGAATCAGCAGGCCTGCTAAGCGGTACGATGCATGTCGTGGGCCAGGCGCTTGCTCTTCCCTTCCGCGCTGTAGGAGGCCTCATCGGCCTTGTTTTCTAAAAATAGCCGCGAAGTTCAAGACGTAAGAGAGGGAGAGGAGCATCACCAAGAGGGAGGTTTAATCAATGAAAAAATCTATTGTACGGAATGTTGTTTGTGTTGCGGCTGCAGGCTTACTGGTGCTGTGGTTTCAAGCGAGTATTACTGCTCAAGGAGCTTCCCAACAGCCGGCGCCCGGCAAGCAGGCGGATGTCAGCGACCAAGATCTCAAAGCCTTTGCCGAAGCTTACGCCGCATACCATAGAATCCGGTTAGCCTATGAATCTTCTGTGAAGAATGTCCAGGATCCTGACAAGAGCAAAAAGCTTCAGGCGGAGGCCAATTCGAAGATAGAAAAAGTCCTGAAGGAGCAGGGGCCGACAGTGGAAAACTATAATCAGATTTTCGCGGCTGCCAATGCCAATGAGGCGCTTCGCAAGAAAACCCTTAAGCTGATCGAGGAAGAACGAAAAAGATCCTAGATTCATCTCGGTCCTAGTGGTCCGTCAAGTCGTTTTCGCCGGATTTCTTTTCATTGCTTGCCGACGAAGTAACGATGAAGCCATTCTGATCTCTTTCAAAGATCCCACCAAAAATCATGCCTGCCCCCGATCATGCTCCGACACTTAAGTGAATGGAGCGGGTGGGCAGGTGCGATTTCTGCAAGTTCTTGACTTCGTTGTGTTCCTCCCGTAGTTTTCTTTCTTGACTGGTTGATTGACGAGAATAACCTCAGACTTCTCGTCGATTTCCAGGACCGGCGCCCGTTTTGGGTGCGAGAGTGGCGGAATTGGCAGACGCACTAGACTTAGGATCTAGCGGGCAACCGTGGGGGTTCGAATCCCCCCTCTCGCACCAGAAATTACTCTGTCGTACTAAGGTGAACAGTTCATTTCTCACGTCTTCAAAGATGGCAACCGCCCTCCGAAGGGAAGTCGGCTAGCAACTTCAGAAATCATCATTCCTGCTCCTCGGATCAAAGATGAAAATCGACATTGATACAGTGAGTTCGGTTCAACGGAAAATCCGGGTAGAACTTCCGGCGGACACCGTCGATCAGGAGTTTTTGCGCGTCTATGAGAGCCTCAGCCGGAGAGCTAAGATCAAGGGTTTCCGTCCCGGAAAAGTGCCCCGCTCCGTCCTGCAGCGACTCTACGGAGACGAGGTGAAGGGAGAGGTTCTTTCGCGACTGGTGGAACGCTCTCTGAGTGAAGTGGTCAAGGGGCATCGCCTCCAAGTGGTTTCCCGGCCTGAGATCGAGGCGAATGACTTGGAAACCGGAAAAACATTCGCGTTTTCCGCCGTCGTGGAGGTCAAACCGGAAATTCAGGTGAAGAACTATACGGGACTCGCAGTGGAGAAGGTGAAGCTTTCGGTGGATCAAGCTCAGGTCGAGGCCGCTCTGCATCACCTTCAAGAGCAGCACGCGCAGTTGGAGCCGGTCGAGGACCGCGACACGGTTGAGGCGGGAGATTTCGCGATTTTGGATTTTGTCGGCTCGGTGGACGGAAAACCGTTCCCAGGAAATCGGGGAGAAGGCTATCCGATCGAGATCGGCAGCGGCAGGGCGTTGCCTCAGTTTGAAGAGGCGATCGTCGGGTTGAAAAGGGGTCGTGAACATACTATTACTGTGGCTTACCCCGACCATTATTTTAACCGAGAAATGGCGGGGAAGGCGGCGGTTTTTTCCGTGACCGTTCAGTCGATCAAAAAGAAAGTTTTGCCTCCTCTGGATGATGAGTTTGCCAAAGATCATGGAGATTGCGCTTCTCTCGAGGAGTTGAAGGAGAAGGTCCGGGGCCGCCTGGAGAACGAAGTTGAAGAGATTCAGGCCGCTGATCTAAAGGAAAAACTCTTGAGCCGCCTCATCGGAGAGAATCCTTTTGAGATTCCCCCAGCTATGGTGGATCGGCAGATCCGATATCTGATGGAGCGGCGTCAGGCACGACTGGCAGCTCAGGGCTTGCCTTCTTCGGGAGAGCAGTTTCCTCAGGAACAGTGGCGCAAGGATTTGGAACCTCAGGCGCGGCGGCAGGTCCAAGCCACGCTTTTGGTCGAAAAGATAGCGGATCTTGAGAAGATCGAAGTGTCCGAGGAAGACGTTCGCCTAAAAATCGAAGAGCATGCTCGAGCGGCAGGCGAGAGGGGCCCAACGGTGCGAGAGATCTATCGACAAAGTGATGCGCGCGACGATCTTCGCTCCCAGATGGTTTTTGAACGGACCGTTGGATTTCTGTTGGAACGGGCGAAGGTTAAAGAAGTTGATCCACCCGTTGATGACCGGGAGAAAAAAAGATAAAATACCTCTGGTAACCGGGAGTCCTTAAGACATATGAATTTCATTCCGATGGTGGTCGAGCAGACGGGACGAGGGGAGCGCGCCTATGATATTTACTCTCGTCTCCTTAAAGACCGGATCGTTTTTTTGGGAACGGTGGTGACCGACGAGGTGTCGAATTTGATTACCGCTCAGCTCCTTTTTCTTGAGTCCGAGGATCCAGAGCGAGACATCTATTTTTACGTCAATACACCCGGGGGATCGGTGACTGCAGGCATGGCGATTTACGATACCATGCAATATGTGCGGCCTCAGATCTCCACCGTCTGCCTGGGTCAGGCAGCCAGCATGGGCGCGATTCTCTTGGCTGCCGGGGCAAAGGGAAAGCGGTACGCGCTTCCGCACGCGCGCATTATGATCCATCAGCCCCTAGGGGGATTCGAGGGCACGGCGACAGATGTAGATATCCAGGCGCGCGAGATCCTGCGGATGAGGGAAGAGCTTAACAATATTTTGATGAAACACACGGGTCAGAGCCTCAAAAAAATCGAAAAGGACACCGATCGCGACTTTTTTATGACCGGCAAACAGGCGCTGGAGTACGGCTTGATCGATGAGGTGATCGTCAATCGGCCGGATGGCAATAATAAGAAGTAACCGGGGGTTCTATGCCGAAACATGGGGATGATCGTTCGGGCAATCTCGTCTGCTCCTTTTGCGGAAAGAGCCAAGACGAGGTGCGTAAGCTCATCGCCGGCCCGACGGTGTACATCTGTGACGAATGCATCGACCTTTGTAACGATATCATAGCGGAGGAATGCGACCATGAGGAGGCCCTCGCCTCTTCTTCCAGCGTTCCCAAGCCGGCCGAAATTAAGCGAGTCCTGGATCAATATGTGATTGGCCAAGAGAAGGCAAAGAAGATTCTGGCGGTCGCCGTTCACAACCATTACAAACGAATCGACCACCAGATGGTGACCGGCGATGTGGAATTGCAGAAGAGCAACATCCTGCTTCTCGGCCCTACGGGCTCGGGAAAGACGCTTCTGGCCCAGACCCTGGCGCGATTTCTTCAGGTCCCCTTCACCATTGCCGATGCTACGAGCCTGACGGAGGCGGGGTATGTGGGAGAGGATGTGGAGAACATCATTCTCAATCTTCTTCAGGCAGCGGACTACGACGTGGAAAAGGCCCAAAGAGGGATTGTCTATATTGACGAGATCGATAAGATCTCGCGCAAATCGGACAACCCTTCGATCACCCGAGACGTTTCCGGGGAAGGAGTCCAGCAGGCGTTGCTCAAGATCATCGAAGGGACGATGGCCAGCGTCCCGCCCAAGGGAGGAAGGAAGCATCCGCAGCAGGAGTTTCTCCAAGTGGATACGACCAACATTTTGTTTCTCTGCGGTGGAGCCTTCGTCGGGTTGGAAGATATCATTCGCAGGCGGATCGGGAAGAAGCGGATGGGTTTCGGCGGAGATTTGGAGGAACGAGACGGCAGGCGGGGGTGTGAGCTGTTGCATGAGGTTCAGCCGGAGGACTTGCTCAAATTCGGGCTCATCCCGGAATTGATCGGCCGTCTGCCTGTCCTTGCGACTCTGGATGAGCTCGATGAGGATGCGTTGGTGCGCATTTTAAAGGAACCGAAGAATGCGCTTACCAAACAGTATTCCAAACTCTTCGACATGGAGAGCGTCCACCTCAAGTTCACCGAAGAGGCGCTTCGAGCGATTGCCCGAGAAGGCCAGAAGAGAAAATCCGGGGCACGAGGACTTAGGGCCATTATGGAAAATATCATGCTCGATGTCATGTATGATATGCCTTCCCAACCTAACATTAAGGAAGTGATTATCTCTGAAGAGGTCGTGACCCGAAACGATGCTCCGATAGTTGTTTATTCGAAGGCGGCAGAGAGCGCCTAGGGGGAAAAATTATGTTGTTTCGCAGCGACAAAAAAGACGACAAAGAAAAGGGTGGCGACGGTCTCCTTAAGGTGCCCCTGCTACCGCTGAGGGATATCATTGTTTTTCCCCATATGGTTGTGCCTCTTTTTGTGGGGCGGCAGCGGTCGATCAAGGCCTTGGAAGAGGCGACTCAAAAGCAGGGACCGATTTTTCTTTCCTCGCAAAAGGACGCAAAGACGAATGAGCCCACCGAGAATGATATCTATCGGATCGGAACGATCGGAAGCGTGGTTCAGATGCTGAAGCTTCCTGATGGGACTGTTAAGGTCTTGATCGAGGGAAAGAGACGGGGCAGAATTGCGCGTTACCTCGATCATCCGGACTTCTTTCTGGTAGAGGTGGAGGAAGTCGACGAGGTCGTGGACCAGAACGTGGAGGTCGAGGCTTTGGTCCGAGAGGTCCACGCTACCTTTGAAAATTATGTGAAGTTGAAGAAAAAGATCCCGCCGGAGATGGTGATGTCTGTTTCCTCTATTGAGGATTCGGCACGGCTTGCGGACACCGTGGTGGCTCATCTCGGTATCAAACTGGAAGACCGCCAGAACCTTTTGGAGACCCTCAACGCGGCGGAGCGGCTGGAAAAAGTTCTCGGCCATATGCGCGCTGAGATCGAGATCTTGGAGGTGGAGAGACGCATTCGCTCCCGAGTCAAGAAGCAGATGGAGCGCTCGCAAAAAGAATACTACTTGAACGAGCAGATGCGCGCGATCCAAAAGGAGCTTGGCGAGAAGGACGAGTTCAAGAACGAGATCCAGGAGATCGAGGATAAGATCAAGCAGAAGAAGCTCTCAGCCGAGGCCAAGGACAAGGTCGAGAAGGAACTCAAGAAGCTTAAGATGATGTCTCCCATGTCGGCTGAGGCTACTGTGGTCAGGAACTATATCGATTGGATCCTCAGCCTCCCATGGAACGAGTTCACCGACGACAAGCTGGACATCAAGGAGTCGGAGAGGGTGCTCGAAGAGGACCACTATGGCCTGGACAAGGTAAAGCAGCGAATCTTGGAATATCTGGCTGTGCAGAGCCTCGTGGGAAAGTTGAAGGGGCCTATTCTCTGCTTGGTGGGGCCTCCAGGCGTCGGCAAGACCTCGCTCGGCCGCTCCATCGCTCGGGCAACAGGCAGGAAGTTTGTTCGAGTGTCCCTGGGTGGGGTACGGGATGAGGCGGAGGTTCGGGGTCACCGCCGCACCTACATTGGCGCCCTACCGGGAAAAATTATTCAGTCGATGAAGAAGGCTGGCTCAAGCAATCCCGTCTTCTTGATGGATGAGGTCGACAAGATGTCGACGGATTTCCGGGGCGATCCCTCGTCGGCGCTTCTTGAAGTGCTGGATCCGGAACAAAACTTTGCCTTCAATGATCATTACCTGGATCTGGATTATGATCTTTCCAAGGTGATGTTTATTACTACGGCCAATATGCTGGATCGGATTCCCCGTCCGCTTCAAGACCGGATGGAGATCATCCGGATTGCGGGATACACAGAGATGGAGAAGCTGAACATTGCCAAGAGATATTTGGTTGACAAGCAAAGGGAGGCAAACGGCCTCAAACCTGAGAATGTTATCTTCTCGGATAGTGCTATTCTTGGGCTGATACGCCACTACACGAAAGAAGCGGGGGTGAGAAATCTGGATCGTGAGATCGCCTCGATCTGTCGGAAGGTGGCAGTGGAGGTGGTGAAGAGAGACCGCGACGCTAAGATCACGGTCGGCGGGAAGAGCCTGCATAAACATCTGGGTCCGCCGAAGTACCGATATGGGAAGGCCGAGATGGAGCATAGGATTGGAGTCACCACAGGACTGGCCTGGACCGAGTTGGGGGGAGAGCTGCTGGCGACGGAAGTGACGATCATGCCGGGCAAGGGTCAGCTAACTGTCACGGGGCAGTTGGGCGATGTGATGAAGGAGTCTGCGCAGGCCGCGATGAGCTACGTGCGTTCTCGCGCCGAAGAATTGGGGTTGGCGAAGGACTTCTATCAGAAGATCGATGTCCATCTCCATGTGCCCGAGGGCTCCATCCCCAAGGATGGTCCCTCCGCTGGGATTACTATGGCGACCTCTTTGGTTTCTGCCCTGATGCGCATACCCGTGCGCCATGACCTCGCCATGACCGGAGAAATTACCCTGAGGGGAAGGGTGCTTCCGATCGGAGGGCTGAAAGAGAAGGTCTTGGCCGCGCACCGGGGCGGAATCAAGACGATTCTGATACCCGAGGAAAACGAAAAGGATATTGAAGAGATCCCGGCCACGATCTTGAAAACAGTTGAGCTGGTGCCGGTGAGCCATATGGACGAGGTCTTGAAAAGGGCTTTAATGCTGGAAGATCCGGAGAGCTTATTCAAAAGGGGCGAAGAGTTGGCAGTGGTCAAGGGGGCATCGTCTGGTTTTGAAGAAAAAGATGACGAAACCCCTAGCGCCGATATTTTGCCGCAGTAATATCACCTGGCTCGAGGTGGGTCGATTGACAGTTGAGTGATCCTTGGTATAAAAACCTACCGCTGTTGCAACGGGTTTGTCAGGAAAGAGGGAATCATGACAAAAGCAGACCTGATTGATTCTATGGCGAATAAGGCAGAGCTTCCCAAGCCGAAGGCCGAAGAGATTGTTAATGGTCTTCTTGATGACATCGTCGCTGCTTTGAAGAAGGGTGATAAGGTCAATATATCTGGCTTTGGCACCTTCTCTGTTTCTGAACGCAAGGCGAGGACAGGGAGGAACCCGAAAACCGGAGAAACGATACAGATTGCCTCCTCTCGAGCTGCTAAGTTTAAGGCTGGCAAGACCTTGAAGGACTCTCTCGTCTAAGTTACTCTTTCGATAGAGCACTGAAAAAGCTAGGGGTAAGGGGCTGGTGTTTTCGGCCGAGGGGGGCGGTTAGCTCAGCGGGAGAGCATCGGCCTTACAAGCCGGGGGTCACAGGTTCAAATCCTGTACCGCCCACCATATGCTTGTGCGGATAGGGAGTGAAAAGTGCGAGGTTTATGTCGGGGCCGTAGTTCAGTTGGTTAGAACGCCGGCCTGTCACGCCGGAGGTCGCGAGTTCGAGTCTCGTCGGCCCCGCCATTCATAAATTTTTTGCGGCTCACGAAGGTAAAAGAAGGGATTATGGTAACCTACCAGTTAAAGAAGAAGGAAGCCCTAGCACAGCGGCATTGGTATATCGTGGATGCGCAGGGAAAGGTGTTAGGTCGGCTGGCAAGTCAGATCGCCCAGGTCCTTAGGGGGAAGCACAAGCCGAATTTCACGCCTCATGTGGATGGAGGAGATTTTGTCATCGTTGTCAATGCCCGGGCGATTAAACTCACAGGAAAAAAATACGAGACAAAAGTTTATTATCGACACTCCGAATATCCCGGGGGCATTCGGACAACGACCGCGGAGAAGCTCCTTGCAGACAAACCTGAGGCCCTGGTTCGTTTAGCGGTTAAGGGGATGCTGCCGAAGAGCCGCTTGGGCAGGAGGTTATATAACAAGTTAAAGGTCTACGCGGGGGCGGATCATCCGCACGTGGCCCAGGGCCCGCAGCCGCTGGCTATAGTTTAGGAGCGAACGAATGGCAGAAAAGGTGTTTCATGCGACCGGGAGACGGAAGACCTCCGTTGCCCGAGTTCTGTTAAAGTCTGGCAAGGGCAATTTTGTGATCAATGAACGGACTCTCGGGGATTATTTCGGCCGTGAAACGGCCCGAATGATTGTGCTCCAACCTTTCCAGGTCACCCAGACCAATGGGAGTTTTGACGCCGAGGTCAACGTTCAAGGCGGAGGCATCTCCGGTCAGGCGGGGGCGATTCGCCATGGACTCACGCGCGCCCTTATTCAGGTCAATCCCGATTATCGGTCTCCCCTCAAAAAAGCTGGGTTTATCACTCGCGACCCGCGCGCCGTTGAACGGAAAAAATACGGCCGCCACAAAGCGCGCAAGCGACCGCAATACTCAAAACGTTGAAATCATTGGCTCAGGCAGGATCACACGGCAGACGGGGAAATCTCCGCGTGGCTGTGCTTGGGGCGACTGGCTACGCCGGTGTTGAGCTGATTCGCATCTTGCTCGAGCACCCCCGGGTCCAGCTCTCTGTTGTTACCTCGCAGCAGTTCGTGGGAAAACGGGTGAGCGATGTCTATCCATCGTTGGTGGGTAAGTGCGACCTTGCATTGGAAGAGATGCAAGTCGAGGAAATAGCCCCAAGAACAGATATTGCCTTTGCAGCCCTACCCCATGAGACCTCGATGCAGGTGGTTGCGGATTTTTACGAACGGGGCAAGCGGGTAATCGACTTAAGTGCCGATTTCCGCTTACACGACCCTGATATTTATATGCGGTGGTACAGCGCGCACAAGGCTCCTCATCTTCTGCGCAAAGCCATATACGGGCTGACCGAGCTGCACCGCAAGGAGATCGCCCGCGCCCGGCTCGTTGCCAATCCAGGCTGCTATCCCACAGGGGCGGTGCTCGGTTTGGCCCCTCTCTTTGCCAAGAAGATGGTTCAGGGAAACGTGGTCGTCGATGCCAAGTCCGGTGTTACCGGCGCTGGCAGAACCAGCACGGTAGAGCTTTCCTTTAGTGAGGTCAATGAAAACTTCAAGGCTTATAATGTCGGTGTGCACCGGCACGCTCCTGAAATCGAGCAGGAACTGGGTGAAATTGTGCAAAGACCGGTCTCGGTTCTTTTTGCGCCGCATCTGGTCCCAATGAGCCGGGGTATCCTTTCAACAATGTACGTTGAACTTAAGAGCTCTCCAGACGAGCAGAAGCTTGCTAAGCTTTATCGAGACTATTACCGGCAGGATTCCTTCATTCGTCTGCTCCCCGCGGGTTCCTTTCCTCAGACCAAGGATGTCCGGGGGTCCAACGATTGTGCCATTGGGTTCCGGTATGACCCCCATGTCAAACTCCTTGTGGTCATTACCGCGATCGATAATCTGGTCAAAGGAGCGGCCGGTCAGGCGGTGCAGAACATGAATCTGATGTGTGGATGGCCGGAAGTGGAGGGTCTCAAAGGGACGGCTCTAGTCCCATAAGCTCGCTACTCCTCTGCAGAAGAGAAAAAGAGCCCTACCATAGCTAGAATGAAATTGGGTATCCAGGCTGCAATCCATGAGGGCAATGCTCCGCTATGGCCAAGCGAGACACCGAACGCTAGGATGACGTAGTACGTAAAGCCAAGGACCAACGTGAATCCAAAGCTAAGGGCCCATCCCCCTGCGGAGCTGTATTTGAGGGCAAAGGGGATGGCTAGAAAAACCAGCAGCGGGGAGATCAGCGGTATGGCCATTTTGGTTTGAATATCGACTTCGTATTCTTTAGAGTCGATTCCCTTGGCCTGAAGATCTGCAATCTGTTTCCGGAGCTCGGAGAAGCTAAATTCTTCGGGCGCAAGGGCGAGAAGCTTCAAATCTTGCGGTGTTTCCACGAGAGGCAAAGAGATGTCCACCTTTTGCTGGACTTCAGGACCGTCAGAGAGAAAAAGCCATTGCGTGCCTTTTTTGGCCTCCCAGCCGGTTCCGTTCCAGCGCGCCAACGGGGCCTCGATAAGACCACTCAGGCTAAAGTCGCGGCCTAAGAGATACAGAGAAACGCCTTCTAGAACATTTTTCTTGGAATCGAAATAAGATACACTGATGAAGCTATTTTCTCCCCGCAGCCAGATGTCCTTTGTTCCGACAAGGCTCTTGGGTTGACTTCTCTTGATTTCGGTTTTGTAGATGGTCTGAGACTTGCGGGTGAAGATCGGGACCAACGCCTCGTTCCAAAAGAAAGTGAAAACGCAGATCACCAGGGAAAAGAGGAGTAGAGGAAGGGTGATCCGATGGAGGCTCAGACCGCTGGCTCTCAGAGCCGTAATCTCTTGATTGCGGGATAATAGCCCGATGGAGAAGAGGGCTGCGAAAAGGACAGCGAAGCCTAGCACCCGGGAAATCAGCAGGGGAAGTTTATAGAGGAAATAGCGGAATGAAGTCCATAGACCTGAGCCCGATTGCATGAGACTGTCAATCCGGTCGAAGAAGTCTATCACAAGGTAGAGAAAGGTGAGACATAAGAGACTGAGTGCGAGCACCCTTAAAAATTCCCGTATGAGATAGCGGTCTGAGATGCCACCCATCGGAAGAGAAGGAACATGACGCACCCTTTCCATTAACTGAACTAGCTCCTTTGCCGATAGTTGGCCAGCCTCCGGCTCAGGTGAAACGGAAGATCTTCCAACTTTGTTTGGAATAATAGGGGTGATTCATCAAGGGCTTTTCTAAAGATATAGACGGCAATGAGACCAACAACAAAATTGGGAATCCAGAGGGCAAAAGCGGCGGGGATAAATTCTCTCTCTCCTAGTGCCTTGCCCGAAGATAACAACGCGTAATAGACAACGAGCCAAAATAAGCCTAGGACCATTCCCCAGGGACGGCTGCCACGGGAGCGTGAAGGGAGCAGGACCGAGGACAACGCGAGGAGGCTGAATACAAGCGGCGTAAACGCAAAGGAAAATCTTTGGTGGAGTTCCATAAGCTCCGTCGTGGGTTTCTGCCCTTCTTCTTCCTTTAGTTGAATGGTTGTCCACAGGCGTCTTAGCGACATCTCCTTGGGCGCTCGATCTTTCTTTTGCAGCGGACTTAATGTTTCTTCGAGATCGAGCTTGAAGTCATACACATTGAAGTGGGTTTGGCTGAAGCCAGACCGGTTTTTTTCTTTTTCGTAGACGGCGCCGTCGAAAAGTCTCAAACTAAGTATTTTAGATTCCTCGTCAGAGGTAATAATGGCAACTTTGCCAAAGATGGTGGTTTCCTTAGGCGGACTCCGACGATCCACAATGAGAACTCCCTGGCAGGTGTTGCCTGGAGGGATCACCTCTTCGGCGTAAATGAGAATCCCGGGAAAGTCGTCATTGAAGACTTTCTCTCTGAGCCCTGTTGCCACGCGGCTCTTGGCAATGTTGTAAAGTTCTTTTTTCAGAGCCGTATTCGCTGCAGGCCTGACCAGAGTGGTCAGTAAGAGGGTCATCAAAGAAATCAGAAGGGCAACGGCGCCTATGGGAACAAGGATTTGCGTGGGGCTAATGCCGGTAGATTTAAGAGCAATAATTTCTTGATCGCTTGAGAGTCTGCCGAGGCCCAAAAAAATTCCCAGTAGCAAAGCCATGGGTACCGTCGTCTCTAAGAACGTGGGTAGGATTAAAGCGAACAGTTTGCCCATCTGGAGGAAGGGAACCCCCCGGGTTACAACGAGCTCGATAAGCCTTAAGATCCGGGCGATCAGAAAGATCAGTGTGAAAGTCAGAAGCCCGAGCAAAAAAGGCGGAAGAATCTCGGAAATCAGATAGAGGTCCAGAATCTTTCTCACGCAGCAAACATGTTATCTGGTGCTGCTTTCTTTGTAAAATGGTTTTAGAGAGGCGGTCTCGATGGATAGGGAACAAAATCAGTTTATTTTTGGTGTTAATCCAGTTTTGGAAAAGCTGAAGGTCTCGCCTCGAGATGTCATGGAACTCATGATCGTTCGGGGAAAACCTCGTCCTGCGTTGCGCTCGATCGAGGAAGCGGCAAAATCCCAAGGCCTCCCTATTCGCTACCTTGAGTCTGGAGAGTTAGATCGTATTGCCGGGGACTCGAAGCATCAAGGAGTGGTAGCGAAAGTCGATTCCTATTCCTACGGTCAATTTGATAGCCTGCTCCAGGGATTGCCTTCTTCGGCCCCGCAAGACTGGATTCTGTGCCTAGACGGCATTCAGGACCCGCGCAACTTCGGAGCACTTCTGCGCTGCGCTGAGGGAGCAGGAATCCGTCACGTAGTGATTCCTAAGGATCGGTCGGTTGGGGTTACCCCCACAGTAATCAAGAGCTCTGCGGGTGCGGCCCACTACGAAAAGATTTATCGGGTCTCTAATCTCAGGCGCGCGATTCTTGCTCTCAAAGATAAGGGGTACTGGGTTGTCGGGTTGGATGGGAGGGCACAGGAGAGCCTTTATGAGAAGGTCTATCCTGAGAAGTTGGCGGTTGTTTTAGGATCTGAGGGCAAGGGGATCCGTCCCTTGATTCTCCAGGAGTGCGATTTTGTGGTTTCTATCCCCATGCGCGGAAAGATTGCCTCACTGAATGTGGCGGTTGCCGGTGGTATCTTTCTCTATGAATTGCTTAGACGAAAGGAGATTCGTTAAATAAGGCGGTGAGATGGAAATAGAAGAGAACCAGTAAGGCGTGGGAAAATTAGGTAAAAATCGGTAAAAATAGTTGTTGACATTATCATTCGAAGGTGCTTTAAATAGTCGTTTACTAAGTGATATCAGGTCTTTTTCGGTGTCATTTGCCTAAGGATTAGACTCCGTACTTTACTATTTTCCAGAGGTTTTTCGACTGATCTACAAAAAGCGAGCGGAGAAGCTTCCGCATTGGCCGTTGAGATCATTGGTTTTACAGTCAAGGCTGGCGTAGCTCAATGGCAGAGCAGCTGATTTGTAATCAGCAGGTTGTAGGTTCAATTCCTATCGCCAGCTCCAGATCCGAAAGGCTGGGGTCATTGGACAGTTTGCATGGCGGTAGACTCTTGAGACGGTGCTTCGGAAAAAGACTCAGAGTCCCCTTGGTTGATGAGGAGAGGTTCCCGAGTGGCCAAAGGGAGCAGACTGTAAATCTGCCGCCGTCAGGCTTCGGAGGTTCGAATCCTCCCCTCTCCACCATTTATTTGATTTGATGCGGGAATAGCTCAGTTGGCTAGAGCGCGAGCCTTCCAAGCTCGGGGTCGCGGGTTCGAATCCCGTTTCCCGCTCCAGTTTAGTATATGGCTGATGGCAGATAGCAAATGGTTCCTTGAGCGAGTTGGCGGCGCAAGGTCAGCCGTATGCTATAAGCCATCGACTGGATGCCCAGGTAGCTCAGTCGGTAGAGCACGTCCTTGGTAAGGACGAGGTCAGCGGTTCAATCCCGCTCCTGGGCTTTTCCCAGGTGCTAGAGGCGGCAAGGTTATTTCAAGGAGTTTTGAGGAAGGGAACGGTTAAACAGTAGGAGGGAGAGATGAGCAAACAAAAATTTGAGCGGAAGAAGCCCCATCTTAATATCGGTACGATTGGTCACGTGGATCACGGAAAAACCACCCTGACCGCCGCCATAACGAAAGTTTTGGAGAAAAAAGGTTTTGCCAAGTTCCTGGCCTATGACCAGATCGATAAGGCACCGGAGGAGAGAGAAAGGGGCGTAACCATCAACATTGCCCATGTGGAATATGAAACCACCACTAGGCACTACGCCCACGTGGACTGCCCGGGTCATGCGGATTATATCAAGAACATGATCACCGGAGCAGCACAGATGGATGGTGCCATTCTAGTTGTCTCGGCGGCCGATGGCCCAATGCCTCAGACCCGGGAGCATATTTTGCTCGCAAGGCAGGTCGGAGTTCCGGCCATCGTAGTCTTCCTCAACAAGGCGGATATGGTGGATGACAAGGAGATTCTCGACTTGGTCGAGCTCGAAGTGAGGGAGTTGCTTTCCAAGTACAATTTCCCGGGCGATACCACTCCTGTAGTTGTGGGCAGCGCGTTAAAGGCATTGGAAGGGGATGGATCAGAAATCGGCGAGGCGGCTATCTTTAAGCTGATGGACGCGGTGGATAGCTACATCAAGGAGCCGGTCAGGGCTATAGATAAGCCATTTCTAATGCCTGTCGAAGATGTTTTTACAATCAGCGGTCGCGGCACAGTCGTGACCGGCCGAGTGGAGCGAGGAGTTGTTAAGGTCGGGGAAGAAGTAGAGATTGTGGGATTTAGAGACACCCTGAAAACCGTGGCCACGGGCGTTGAGATGTTTCGCAAGCTTTTGGACGAGGGAAGAGCGGGAGACAATATCGGGGTCCTATTGCGAGGAACCAAGAGGGAAGAGGTCGAACGAGGGCAAGTCCTGGCCAAACCCGGAAGTATCACTCCACACACCCAGTTCAACGCTGAAGCTTATGTCTTAACCAAGGAAGAGGGCGGAAGACATACGCCTTTTTTCAACGGCTATCGGCCGCAATTCTATTTTCGTACGACCGATGTGACGGGTGTTGTGAAGTTGCCCGAGGGCACTGAAATGGTCATGCCCGGAGATAACATCAGTGCGGAGATATCCCTGATTACCCCGATTGCCATGGAAGAAGGACTGAAGTTTGCCATACGTGAGGGCGGAAAGACGGTAGGTGCAGGGGTCGTGACGAAGATTATCCAGTAAGCTTTGAGGCGGGGGAAAAGTTATGCGGGAAATCGTAGGGTTTGCGTGTGATCAATGTAAGAGAAAAAATTACACGACAACAAAAAACAGGAAGACGACCACGGACAAGTTGGCCTTTAGGAAGTTCTGTTCTTTCTGCCGGACTCATACCCTGCATCGAGAGGTCAAAATCTAAAGGAGAAGCGGGGTCAGTAGCTCCAACTGGATAGAGCGCCGGACTCCAAATCCGGTTGTTGCAGGTTCGAATCCTGCCTGACCCGCCATTTCATCGCGTTCGGCGCCTTCATGGGAGAATGGATACAGAAGGTTGAAGATATCTTTCGCAACTCGGTCGAGTTCATCAGGGAGTCTTGGCAGGAATTAAAGAAGGTCCATTGGCCGTCTCAGAAGGAAACCTATGCAGCGACCTCCGTGGTGTTGATCGTTGTGTTGATCTTTGCTCTTATCCTGGCGTTGGTCGATTTTGGCCTCACTCGAGCCATTCAGGCCATCATCAGTTAACTCCCAATAGGTTTTTCCCTATGGCAAAGAAATGGTACGTGGTGCATACGTTCTCAGGTTTTGAACACAAAGCCAAGGCGGCCCTCGAAGAGAGGATCAAAGGCATGGGCAAGCAAGATCTTTTCGGAGAGATCTTGGTCCCTGTCGAGAAGGTGGTGGAACTGATCAAAGGAAAGAAGAAGACTTCCTCGAGGAAATTATTTCCCGGTTATATTTTAGTCCAAATGGGACTCGACAACGAGACTTGGCACCTCGTGAAAGAGACCCCTAAGGTGACTGGGTTTGTCGGAGGAAGCACGAATCCTCCTCCGGTAAGCGATGATGAGGTCAAAAACATCACGCATCAGATGGAAGAGGGGGCGATTAAACCGAAGCCTAAAGTTCTTTTCTCTGTGGGAGAGAGCATAAAGGTCGTCGATGGGCCCTTTGCCGATTTTAATGGGGTCGTGGGGGAGGTGCGACCGGAGAAAGGGAAGCTCAGAGTTTTGATTAGTATTTTCGGCCGCGCCACGCCGGTCGAGTTAGACTTTGTTCAGGTAGAGCGGAACTAAAAATGAAAGTTCAAACCGTTCAAACCGTTCAACCTGTTCAATCCGTTTAACGATTTGAACGTCTTGAACAATTTGAACCATTTGGACAGCTTTTAATTATGGCCAAGAAGGTTATCGCGGAAATTAAACTCCAAATCCCCGCGGGGCAGGCCAATCCCAGTCCGCCTGTGGGGCCGGCATTGGGCCAGCGTGGGGTGAATATCATGGAGTTCTGCAAGTCCTTTAACGCGGCGACTCAGTCGCAACAAGGAATGATCATTCCAGTGATTGTGACGGTCTATGCCGACCGCTCCTTTACCTTTATTACTAAGACCCCGCCGGCCTCGGTGCTGCTGAAGAAAGCAGCTGGCATCGAGAAGGGTTCGGGTGAGCCGGGCAAGGTCAAAGTTGGGAAGGTCACGCGGGCCCAGATTCGCGAAATTGCTCAGATCAAACTGCGTGATCTAACAGCCAAAGATTTAGAGGCGGCAGAGAAAACGGTCGAGGGGACGGCGAGAAGCTTGGGCTTGGAGATCGAAGGTTAGGAGCAAAAAGAGATGAGACGCCGAGGCAAGGACTATCGCGCGATGCTGGCTAAGGTGGATCGGATGCAACGGTATCCTTTGGAAGAAGGGGTGCGTCTCGTGCACCAAACCGCGCACGCGAAGTTTGATGAAACTCTGGAAATGGTGGTTCGTCTGGGGGTGGATCCGAGACAGGCCGACCAGAACGTTCGTGGAACAGTCGTGCTTCCCCATGGGATGGGCAAAACCGTGCGGGTTTTGGCATTCGCCAAAGGAGAGAAGGAAAGGGAGGCTCAGGAAGCGGGAGCCGATATTGTTGGAGCCGAAGATCTCATAAAAAAAATCAGTGATGGTTGGCTGGATTTCGACAAGGCGGTTGCCACTCCGGATATGATGGGCGCAGTGAGTCGGATCGGAAAGATTTTGGGTCCCAGGGGTTTGATGCCCAATCCCAAAACCGGAACCGTGGCCATGGATATCGGCAAAGCCGTTAAGGAGATTAAAGCGGGGAAGGTCGAGTTCAAAGTCGATAAGGCCGGGATCATTCATGTGCCCATTGGCAGGATCTCATTCGGCGCGGAAAAGCTCTTGGATAATGCCAGGGCTGTCTTAAGTTCTATCCTTCGGGTCAAGCCTCCTTCGGCCAAGGGTAATTACGTTTTGGGGGTGACTCTCTCCGCAACGATGGGGCCCGGGGTCAAGATCGATTTGTCTCAGGTTCGGGCGATGGCAGCGTGAGCTAAAGGGAGAAGGGAATGGTCGGGTTATCGACGAATAGTGCGATTCGAGAGGAGAAAGCCAACAAGGTGGCCGCGGTCCAGGAAAAATTTAAGGCCGCAAAGATGGCCATCGTCACAGAATACCGGGGTCTTACGGTGGCCCAGATAACGCGATTGCGGCGGGAAATCCGACAGGCATCGGGAGAATACCAGGTGATCAAAAACACCCTGGTCCGTCGTGCCCTCAAAGACACTGCCTATGGCTCTCTGGATCATTTGCTGCAGGGGCCCACAGGCTGGGTTTTCGGCTACGAGGACCCGGTAGCTCTGTCAAAAACCCTGGTCAAGTTTGTCGAGGAGAATGAGAAGCTGGCGATCAAGGGGGGGCTGTTTGAAGGAGAGTTCATGGATCAAGCCAAGGTGAAAGTCCTTGCCCAGATGCCCAGCCGGCCCGAACTCCAGGCTAAGCTTTTAGCGCTCATGCAGGCCCCGGTGGTTCAGCTACTTCGGCTCATCCAAGAGCCCGCCAGTAGGATGGTTAGGTTGGTAGAAGCTATTCGCAAGCAGAAAGAATCTCAAAATTGAAATCCCTAAACAGGAGGAAGCCATGGAAGTGACAAGAGAGCAGGTCAAGGAGTTTATTAAACAGAGTTCCGTTATAGAGATTGCTGCGTTGGTGAAGGAATTAGAGCAGGAGCTCGGCGTGAGTGCTGCGGCGCCAGTTGCCGTTGCGGCTGCGCAGGGTGGGCCTGCAGCCGCTCAGGAGGAGGAGAAGACTGAATTCAACGTGATCCTGGCTGAGACCGGCGACAAGAAGATTCAGGTCATCAAGGTGGTGCGGGAACTGACGGGCTTGGGCTTGAAGGAAGCGAAGGACCTGGTGGATGGTGCGCCAAAACCGATCAAAGAAGGTGTCGCCAAGGCCGAGGCGGAGACGATCAAGAAGAAGGTCGAAGAGGTGGGAGGAAAGGTTGAGATCAAATAGGCGTTTAGCCGTCAGCCCGTTGAGAGCTCAAAGCTGATAACTCAATGCTTAAGATCTAAGAGGAGAGACAATGGCATTTCAAGTGCCCCAAAATTTAAGGTTTCACCGTAATTTCGGTCGCATCAAAAAGATCATCGATATGCCCAATCTCATCGAGATTCAGAAAAACTCTTACAATCTCTTTCTGCAAAGGGAGGGTGCTCCGAATCAACGGGACAACATGGGCCTTCAAGGCGTCTTCAAGTCTGTCTTCCCGATCAAAGATTTCAACGACACCTCCTCCCTAGAGTTTGTTAGTTATAATCTTGGAGAGCCAAAGTACGATGTGGAAGAGTGTCACCAACGAGGGATGACCTATGCGGCGCCTTTGAAGGTTACAGTTCGGCTGGTCCTTTTCGACGTGGACGCCCATACGGGTAGCCGCAATATAAGAAACGTCAAGGAGCAGGAGGTCTACTTCGGTGAGATTCCGTTGATGACTAGGAACGGCACTTTTATGGTCAACGGGACCGAGCGCGTGATCGTTAGCCAACTCCACCGCTCGCCTGGGGTCTTCTTCGAACATGACAAAGGGAAGACCCATGCCAGCGGAAAGCTCCTTTACTCGGCTCGAATCATCCCTTACCGCGGCTCCTGGATCGATTTTGAATTTGATCCTAGGGATATTCTCTATGTCCGCATCGATCGGAGGCGGAAATTCCATGCCACAGTGTTACTCAGGGCCCTGGGGATGACAACGGGGGATCTGCTTAACTATTTTCATAAAAGCGATACGATTGTCTTTGACGGAAGAAAGCCCATGTTGGTTTTCAAGCCCGATCAGCTTGTGGGCGTGAAGGCCGGCGCCGATGTGCGCGATCCCAAGACCAACGAGCTTATTGTCAAGGAGGGACGAAAGTTCACTCGACCCTTGATCCGCCAGATGGAGCAGTCCCGTGTCAAGCATGTCCCCATTGAGTGGGAGGACGTCCTGGGACGGATCGCCGCCCATAACATCAATGATCCTGAAAATGGCAAGGTGCTGGTGGAGTGCAATCAAGAGATCACGCAGGAGAGGCTGGATTTGATCAGGGGAAAGGGCATTTCCCAGGTCGAAGTTCTCTTTCTCGATGATTCTCATGTGGGCCCCTACTTGCGCAATACCCTGCTGCAAGACCGGATTCATTCTCCGGAGGAAGCGGTTTTGGAGATTTACCGGAGACTACGACCGGGAGATCCTCCGACCAAAGAATCGTCCAGCAATTATTTTAATAATCTCTTTTTCAACCCTGATCGCTATGACCTCTCAAAAGTGGGCAGGCTCAAATTGAACCACCGGCTCAAGCTCAATGTGCCATTGGAGCAGGGGACGCTCCGGAAGGAAGACATTCTTGAGGTGGTTCGTTACCTTATGGAGCTGAGAAATGGGAACGGCTCTGTGGACGACATCGACCACCTCGGCAACCGCCGCGTCAGGGCGGTCGGGGAGCTAGTGGAGAATCACTTTCGCGTCGGGCTTGTCAGGATGGAGAGGGCCATCAAGGAGAAGATGAGCTTGCAGGACATCGAGACTCTCATGCCCCAGGAATTGATCAATTACAAACCGGTCTCAGCCTCATTGAAGGAGTTCTTCGGCTCCAGCCAGCTCTCGCAGTTCATGGATCAAACCAATCCGCTTTCAGAAATCACCCACAAGCGACGTCTTTCGGCTTTGGGTCCTGGGGGACTGACTCGAGAACGGGCAGGCTTTGAAGTCCGCGACGTGCACCCGACGCATTATGGCAGGGTCTGCCCGATCGAGACCCCTGAAGGTCCGAACATCGGCCTCATCGCTTCATTGACGACTTACGCTAGGGTCAACGAGTATGGTTTTATTGAGACTCCCTACCGTGAGGTGGACAAGGGCCGGGTCGCGGATCAGATTCGCTATCTCTCCGCCCTGGAAGAGGAGGATCATGTGATTGCCCAGGCCAATGCGCCAATCGACAGCCGGGGCAATTTCACTGCGGACCTTGTTTCTGCGCGTAAAGGCGGTGAGTTTATCATGGCGCGGCCCGAAGAAGTGGATTTTATGGATGTCTCGCCCAATCAGTTGGTGAGCGTTGCCGCCGCTCTTATTCCTTTCTTGGAAAATGACGATGCCAACCGAGCCCTCATGGGCTCCAACATGCAGCGCCAGGCAGTGCCGCTGCTCCGCTCGGAAGCTCCCTTGGTTGGGACCGGCATGGAAAAGGTCGTGGCGCGAGATTCCGGCGTTACCCTGGTCGCCCGGCGGGATGGAGTGGTGGAAAGCGTCGATTCCACCCGCATCGTGGTCAAGGTCGATCGGCCCTCCGGGGCGCGAGATACCGGAGTCGATATTTACAATCTGGTGAAATACCAGCGTTCCAATCAGAATACCTGCATCAACCAGAGACCGATCGTGGTCGTGGGAGATCACGTAAAGGCCGGCGATGTCATCGCTGATGGGCCGTCTACTGAGATGGGCGAGCTGGCCTTGGGGCGCAATGTCCTCGTGGCTCTGATGCCTTGGGGCGGCTACAACTTTGAAGATTCGATTCTCATTAGCGAGCGGGTGGCAAAGGAGGATGTTTTTACCTCCATCCATATTGAGGAATTCGAGTGTGTTTCGCGCGATACCAAGCTTGGACCCGAAGAGATTACCCGAGACATTCCTAATGTCGGGGATGAAGCGTTAACGGATCTGGATGAAAGCGGTATTATCCGGATCGGAGCGGAGGTCAAGCCGGGCGATATCGTGGTGGGTAAGATCACTCCTAAAGGCGAAACGCAGCTCTCGCCCGAAGAAAAGCTCCTGCGGGCGATCTTCGGCGAGAAGGCGGGCGAGGTGCGGGATACCTCTCTCAGAGTCTCGCCCGGAGTGGAAGGGACGGTCATCAACGTGCGGATCTTCTCGCGCAAGGGGATCGGCAAGGATGAGAGGAGCAAGTTCATTGAGGATGAGGAGATTAGCCGGCTCAAAAAGGACCAGCACGATGAGGTGCGCATCATCGAAGATGGGGCCCTCAAGAGGCTGAAAAAGCTTCTGGTAGGCCGTCGCGCGGCGACCCGCCTGAGCGACGACAACCGCAAGGTTTTTTTGAACAAAGGCAAGGAGATCAGTGAGGAAGACCTTGAACAGATTCCCTTGGGCTATTGGGGGGAGATCCGGGTCGATAACGAAGCTGCAGAGACCGAGCTCAAGCGGGTCGTAGAGAGCGCCACGGACCAGGTTGAGCTCATCAAGGTGGTTTTTCAGGACAAGATCAACAAACTCAAAGGCGGAGACGAACTTCCTCCCGGGGTCATCAAGATGGTTAAGGTCTTCGTCGCCATCAAGCGCAAACTTCAGGTGGGAGACAAGATGGCTGGGCGGCACGGCAACAAGGGGGTTATCTCCCGTATCCTCCCGGAAGAAGACATGCCCTATTTAGAAGATGGCACTCCTGTAGACATTGTCCTGAATCCCCTGGGGGTTCCCTCGAGGATGAATGTCGGGCAGATTCTGGAAGCTCACCTAGGTTGGGCCGCTCGAAGTCTGGGGGAACAGATTCAGGAGTTGTTATCCAACGGCCGTCCAGAGGTGGATGCGGTTCGTCGCCGCCTCCGAGATTGTCTGGCGTCCCGGGACATTGGCGAGTTCCTCGACGGGGTCAAAGAGCAAGACGTACTGAAGCTGGCGGAAAAGTACCGCGGCGGGATACATATGGTCTCTCCTGTTTTCGACGGCGCCACGGAGGAGGAGATATTCAATCTCCTCAAGAAGGCCGGGCTACCCGCGACAGGGCAGACGACCTTGTTTGATGGTCGGAGCGGAGAGCCCTTCGACGGGAAGGTCACCGTTGGAGTGATGTACATGATGAAACTCCACCATTTGGTGGATGACAAGATCCATGCCCGCTCCACCGGGCCCTATTCACTCGTGACTCAGCAGCCCCTCGGCGGAAAAGCGCAGTTTGGCGGGCAGCGGCTGGGGGAGATGGAGGTCTGGGCCTTGGAGGCTTACGGGGCCGCTTACACGTTGCAAGAGATGCTGACCGTCAAGTCCGACGATGTGATCGGAAGGACGCGCATGTACGAGGCGATCGTGAAAGGGGAAAATCTTCTCGAGCCCGGTCTGCCGGAGTCCTTCAACGTCATGGTGAAAGAACTCCAGAGCCTGGGTTTGGATGTAAATCTGGTCGAGGAAAAATAGCGCAGAGACTGTCTCTCGAAGGATTATACCGGAGGACGATCTGATGGAAGATCTATTTAATCTTTTTGAAAAACCCAAGAACCCGCTGAGCTTCAACGCTATCAAAATTTCCCTGGCTTCACCGGAAAAAATCCGGTCATGGTCTCACGGTGAAGTGAAAAAGCCGGAGACGATCAACTATCGCACCTTCAAGCCTGAGCGCGACGGGCTCTTCTGCGCTAAGATCTTCGGTCCCACCAAGGACTACGAGTGCAACTGCGGCAAGTACAAGAGAATGCGCCACCGGGGCGTGGTTTGCGAGAAGTGCGGGGTCGAAGTCATTCAATCGAAAGTCCGTCGGGAGCGAATGGGGCATATCGAGTTGGCTACACCCGTCGTCCACATCTGGTTTTTAAAGAGCCTTCCGAGTCGCATCGGCGCCCTTCTCGATATGTCGCTGAAGGAAATCGAGAAGGTTCTCTATTTCGAATCTTATATTGTCTTGGATCCGGGCTCGACTCCTCTCCAGGACAAAGAGCTTCTCACCGAGGCCCGTTACCGAAAGACCGTCGAGGAATACGGCGCCACTTTTACTGCAGAGATGGGCGCTGAGGCGATCCGCAAGCTTCTTAGAAACGTAGATGTCGATAAGCTCTCGGAGGAACTCCGCCTCGAGATGCGGGATGTCAATTCCGAGGTCCGGCGCAAAAAAATTGCCAAGCGCCTCAAGGTGCTCAATGCTTTCAAAAACTCGGAGAACCGGCCGGAGTGGATGGTCCTTGAGGTCATTCCGGTCATTCCACCCGATCTGCGTCCTCTGGTGCCTCTGGACGGCGGTCGTTTCGCCACCTCCGATCTCAACGATCTCTATCGCCGAGTCATCAACCGCAACAACCGGCTCAAACGGCTCATAGAGCTCAGCGCGCCGGATATGATCATCCGCAACGAGAAGCGGATGCTGCAGGAAGCTGTCGATGCCCTCTTCGACAATGGTCGCAGAGGAAGAGCGATTACCGGTCAAAACCGCCGGCCGCTCAAATCTTTAAGCGACATGCTCAAGGGGAAGACCGGCCGCTTCCGGCAGAACCTGCTCGGCAAGAGAGTCGATTACTCCGGTCGCTCGGTCATCGTCGTGGGACCCGAACTTCGTCTGCATCAGTGCGGCCTCCCCAAGAAGATGGCCCTCGAGCTTTTCAAGCCCTTTATCTACAACAAGCTGGAAGAGCGGGGATATGTAACGACCATTAAAAGCGCCAAGAAGCTGGTTGAAAAGGAACGGCCCGAGGTCTGGGATATTTTGGACGAGGTGATTCGGGAGCATCCGGTGCTGCTCAACCGGGCGCCAACTCTCCATCGTCTCGGGATCCAGGCCTTTGAGCCCATTCTGATCGAGGGCAAGGCGATCCAGCTCCACCCCCTCGTGTGCGCGGCCTACAACGCCGACTTCGATGGGGACCAGATGGCGGTTCATGTTCCCCTATCAATAGAGGCCCAGGTAGAGGCGCGGGCCCTGATGATGTCAACCAATAACATCCTCTCGCCGGCTAACGGCAAGCCGATTATTGTCCCGACTCAGGATATTGTCTTGGGTCTCTACTATATGACGCGAGAACGGTTAGGCGCTAAGGGTTCAGGCCAGGTCTTTGCCAATCCACAAGAGGTGCGTGTCGCCTATGATCAGGGCGAGGTCGATCTCCAGGCTCCGGTCAAAGTCCGGATTCACAACGAGAAGATAGAGACGACGGTCGGTCGAGTCCTAGTCTATGAGGTAGTTCCCTCTGAGATTCCCTTTAAAGAGGTCAATCGGGTCATGAAGAAAAAGGAGCTGGCGAATCTCATTGACCTGAGTTATCGGCTGGCGGGGAGCAAGGCGACCGTTATCCTTGCGGATAGGTTCAAGGATATCGGGTTTTACTATGCCACCAAGGCCGGCATATCCATCGCGATCAAGGATATGGTGATCCCTCCCAGCAAGGAGGAGTTGCTTAAGAGGGCCAACGAAGATGTGCGTGAGATCGAGGAGCAATACAAAAACGGGCTCATTACCGACGGCGAGCGTTACAACAAGGTCGTGGATATTTGGGCTGAGGTGACCGATCGCATTGCCGACGAGATGCTGCGGGGAATCGGCACTGAGACGGTGAGTGATGAAAAGGGACATAAGATAACTGTTCCGAGTTTCAATCCGATTTTTATGATGGCGGACTCCGGCGCCCGAGGCAGCGCACAACAGATCCGCCAGCTTGCCGGGATGCGCGGGCTCATGGCCAAGCCTTCCGGAGAGATTATTGAAACGCCGATCACGGCTAATTTCCGTGAGGGTTTGACTGTGTTGCAGTACTTTATCTCCACCCACGGGGCGCGCAAAGGATTGGCCGACACCGCCCTCAAGACCGCGAACTCGGGGTATCTGACGCGCCGGCTCGTGGACGTGGCCCAGGATTCGGTCATTTCGGAGGATAACTGCGGCACATTCGATGGCATTGAAATGACGCCTCTCATGGAGGGAGGCGAGATCATTGAGCCCCTTGGAGACCGTGTTCTCGGGCGGGTGGCGCTGGACGATGTCAAGGATCCTTTTACCGGCGAGGTGATTGTTAAGGGTAACCAGGAAATTGACGAGGAGTTCGTTAGGCGCATCGAGGAGGCGGGGTTGGAGCGGATTAAAATTAGGTCCGTTCTCACATGCCAATCCAGGCGAGGGGTTTGCGTCATGTGCTACGGCCGAGATCTGGCGCGCGGTCACATGGTGACCCACGGTGAGGCGATCGGCGTGATTGCCGCCCAGTCGATTGGCGAGCCGGGCACCCAGCTCACGATGCGAACCTTCCATATCGGGGGCACGGCCAGCCGGAGAGCGGAACAGACGACTCTGGAGTCCCGCAACGACGGCTATGCTAAGCTCATCAATGTCAGCGCGGTGACGAACAAGGATGGCGATCTTGTGGTGATGAATCGAAACGGCGAGATCGCCATCATAGATTATCCCGAGGGCGGGAACAAAGGGAGGGAAAGAGAGAGAGAACGCTATCCGGTCGTCTATGGCGCCAAGCTCAAGAAGAAGGATGGAGCCAAGATCAATGCTGGCGAGCTTTTAGCGGAGTGGGACCCCTATACGATTCCCATCCTTACCGAGCTCGGTGGGACCGTAAAATATGGTGATATTATCGAAGGGGTCACTATGGAAGAGAAGGTGGACGAGCGCACCGGCCTCTCCACCAAAGTCATCATTGACTCCAAAGACCTGGACAAACGACCTAGGATCTCGATCAAGGATCCGCGCGGACAGACCGGTCGCATTTCTCCTACCACCGAAGCGCGCTACCTCTTGCCTGTCGGTGCCCATATCAACGTTCAAGAAAATCAGACCATTTCTGCGGGTGACGCGTTGGCCAAGATCCCTCGGGAAACCACCAAGACCAAGGACATCACCGGCGGACTCCCGCGGGTAGCCGAACTTTTCGAAGCGCGCAAACCTAAGGAATTTGCTGTCATCAGCGAAATCGACGGAGTGGCCTCCTTCGGTAAGGACACCAAGGGGAAGCGAAAAGTGGTGATTACACCAGAGGTAGGAGAACCAAGAGAGTACTTAATCCCGAAGGGAAAACATATCAGCGTGCACGAGAGCGATCGCATCAAGGCCGGCGAAGCGTTGATGGACGGTTCATCCAATCCCCATGATATCCTCAACATCTTGGGCGAGAAGGCTTTGGCGAAGTATCTCGTGGACGAGGTTCAGGAGATCTATCGACTCCAGGGAGTGCGGATCAACGACAAGCACATTGAGGTGATTGTCCGACAGATGCTCCGTCGAGTCCGAATCAAAGAGGTTGGGGAAAGCGACTTTCTTGTCGGGGACCAAGTGGAAAAGTGGCGCTTTGAAGAGGAGAATCAAGGGCTAGTTGCCCAAGGCAAGAGGCCGGCGGTGGCAGAACCTCTTCTCCTTGGCATTACCAAGGCTTCTCTCTCGACGGAGAGCTTCATATCAGCAGCCTCGTTTCAGGAGACCACCAAGGTGCTTACCGAGGCTGCGATTCAAGGCAAGGTCGATCTCCTCCGCGGACTCAAGGAGAACGTTATCATGGGAAGATTGATCCCGGCGGGCACGGGGCTTTCCAAGTACTCCAAAGTAGAATTGGAGATGGACGAGCCTTGGGTCGAGGAGATAAAGCCTCCTGAGGCGGCGGAGGCGTAAGTCTTTGACATTACACGGGCTGTCTGTTAACTCTAAAACTTTTAGCAGGGGAGAGATTTTCGGCGAGGTTTTTCCGGCTGGCGCCGTGAGTTTTCGGTAGAGAAGAAATGCCAACGATCAATCAGCTCGTACGTTTCAGTAGGGAGCAGCAGCGGCGCAAAAACACCGCTCCGGCACTCCAGGGGTGCCCGCAAAAGAGAGGGGTTTGCACGCGCGTCTATACCACGACGCCGAAGAAGCCGAATTCGGCTTTGCGAAAAGTAGCCCGGGTGCGCCTCACCAACGGCATCGAGGTGACCTCCTACATTCCAGGAGTCGGGCACAACCTTCAGGAGCACTCCGTGGTATTGATCCGCGGCGGCCGAGTGAAAGACTTGCCGGGCGTGCGGTACCACATTATTCGCGGTACCCTGGATTCGATCGGCGTCCAAGAACGGCGCCAAAGTCGCTCTAAGTACGGAGCCAAGAGGCCGAAGTAAAGTAAGATGCCGCGCAAGGGAGAAGTCAAAAAGAGAGAGATTCTAGCCGACCCCAAATATGGGGACAAGCTGGTAGCCAAGTTCGTCAATACGATTATGAAACGCGGCAAAAAAAGCGTGGCGGAGCGGATCTTGTATGATTCTTTGGACATCGTGACGGCCAAGATCAAAGAGGAATCGCTATCGATTTTCAAGAAGGCATTGGACAACGTTAAGCCGACGGTCGAGGTGCGTTCTCGCCGCGTGGGAGGCGCTACCTATCAGGTTCCAGTCGAGGTTCGGCCGCAGCGGCGGATATCTCTGGGCATGCGTTGGTTGATTGACTCAGCGCGGCTTCGGGGCGAAAAATCCATGGAAGAAAAGCTCGCTGGGGAGCTGATGGATGCGGCCAACAGCCGCGGAGGGGCGATAAAGAAGAAAGAAGATACGCATCGTATGGCGGAGGCCAACAGGGCCTTTGCCCATTACCGGTGGTAGTTCATTTTAGGGGTTTTAAATAGAGAAAGGAGGCGGTTTGACCGCCTCCTTTTTTTCCGCTGATGAGATAGAAGATGGCAAGGACAGTTCCATTAGATAGGACCCGTAACATCGGCATTATGGCCCATATCGACGCGGGAAAAACCACCACGACCGAGCGGATCCTCTATTATACGGGGATCAACTATAAAATCGGCGAGGTGCATGAAGGAACCGCCACGATGGACTGGATGGTCCAAGAGCAGGAGCGGGGCATCACGATTACCTCGGCTGCCACCACCTGCTTTTGGCGTGATCATCGGGTTAACATCATCGATACTCCGGGCCATGTCGATTTTACCATCGAGGTCGAGCGCTCCCTGAGAGTTCTCGATGGGGCGGTTGCCGTATTTTGTTCTGTCGGAGGGGTTGAGCCTCAAACGGAAACGGTTTGGCGCCAGGCCGATAAATACCGAGTGCCCCGCATCGCCTTTGTCAACAAGATGGATCGGGTCGGGTCTGACTTTTTCCGCGTGGTGCGGATGATCCAGGAGCGCCTAGGCGCGCGTCCGATCCCGATCCAACTCCCCATCGGAGCCGAAGAGCGTTTTGCCGGAATCATCGACCTGGTGCAGATGAAGGCCGTGCTGTGGGAGGAGGAGAGTCTTGGGGCGAAGTATCGGGTCGAGCCTATTCCCAGTGATCTGGCCGCGCAGGCGGAAGAGTACCGGGAGAAGTTGTTGGAGGCTGCGGTGGATTGCGATGAGTCTCTCATGGAGAAGTATCTGGACGGGAAGGAGATCACTGAGAGCGAGATCCGCCGGGCGATCCGCAAGGGAGGCCTGGAGCTCAAATTGGTTCCGGTATTGTGCGGTGCGGCTTTCAAGAACAAGGGGGTTCAGCCGCTTCTCGATGCCGTGGTGGATTATCTGCCCTCCCCACGAGATATTCCGCCGGTTATTGGCAAGAATCCGAATTCGCAAAAAGAGGAGGAGCGGTCACCCAGTGACGAGGCCCCGTTTGCGGCGCTGGCCTTTAAGATCATGACCGATCCTTTTGTCGGCACATTGACGTTTTTCCGTGTCTATTCGGGAGCGCTGTTCTCCGGGGCGAGCATCTACAATTCTACCAAAGGAAAGCGGGAGAGGATCGGCCGTCTGCTGAAGATGCATGCCGATAAAAAAGAGGAGATTAAAGAGGTCTATGCCGGCGACATCGCTGCTGCGGTCGGCTTAAGAACGGCCACGACGGGAGATACGCTCTGTGACGAGACCCGCCCGGTTATCCTGGAGGCGATCGAGTTTCCTGATCCGGTTATCTCGATCGCGATCGAACCGAAAAGCAAGGCGGATCAGGAAAAGCTTGGCCTTTCGCTGCAGAAGTTGGCGACCGAGGATCCCTCTTTCAGGGTTCGCACGGATGAGGAGACCGGACAAACCATCATATCCGGAATGGGCGAGCTGCACCTGGAGATCATCGTGGACCGGCTTCTGAGGGAATTCAGCGTCGGCGCTAATGTCGGCAAGCCGCAGGTTGCCTATAGGGAAACTATCCGCAAGATGATGGAGCGGGAAGGAAAGTTCATTCGGCAAACGGGCGGTCGAGGACAATACGGCCATGTCTATCTCAGGGTGGAGCCCCAGCGGCCCGGAGCCGGATTTGAGTTTGTCGACGCGATCAAGGGCGGCAGGGTTCCACGCGAGTATATCCCGGCCGTGGAGAAGGGGGTTCGGGAGGCGACGGAGAACGGCGCCTTGGCAGGCTACCCGATCGTCGATGTGAAGGTGACGCTCTTGGATGGCAGCTACCACGACGTGGACTCTTCGGAGATCGCTTTTAAGATTGCGGGCTCGATGGCCTTTAAGGATGCTGTCAGTAAAGCGAGTCCGGTCCTGCTCGAGCCGATTATGGCCGTGGAGGTGGTTGTCCCCGACGAGTACATGGGCGAGGTCATCGGCGATATCAACTCTCGGCGCGGAAAGGTGCTGGGGATGAATCCGCGATCCGGCGCTCAGGTCATTGAGGCGCGAGTGCCTTTGGCAGAGATGTTCGGCTATGCCACGGATTTGCGCTCCATGACCCAAGGGAGAGCGACCTACACCATGCAGTTTTCCCATTATGAGCCGGTGCCAGCGACGATTTCCGAAGAGATCAGCGCCAAGGCGGTCGGGCTGTAGATCCATGAGTCAATCGTTTTCATCTTTGAGCTGGCAATGAACGAAAAGATCCGGATTCGACTTAAAGCCTATGACCACCGCGTTTTGGACCAAGCGGTGGGAGAAATTGTGGAGACGGTAAAGCGCACCGGTGGAAGAGTGGCTGGGCCGATTCCTCTGCCAACGCGCATCGAGCGGTTCACGGTCAACCGCTCTCCTCACGTGGACAAGAAATCAAGGGAGCAGTTTGAGATTCGCACCCATAAAAGATTGCTGGACATCCTGGAGCCTACACAGCAGACCATTGATGCCTTGGGAAAACTGGATCTGGCTGCGGGTGTGGACGTGGAAATCAAGCTGCAGTAAGCGGAATCGGTGATGTGATGACAGGCCTTATTGGAAAGAAGCTCGGGATGACTCAGCTCTTTGGGGCTGACGGCAGCGTTGTTCCTGTCACGGTGATCGAAACCGGTCCGTGTGTAGTGGCTCAGAAAAGAGAAACAGCCAGAGACGGATACCAAGCGCTCCAGATCGGCTTTGGGACGAAAAAGAATCAGAGGGTGAATAAACCGGAGCAGGGCCATTTGAAAAGAGTCGGTAAGGGGGCCTTCCAAGTGCTGCGTGAGTTCCGCTCTGAAGATGTGTCGCAGTACGAAGTCGGACAGGAGATCAAGGTAGCGGACCTTTTCAAGACGGGCGACCGTATCGATGTGACCGGAACCTCCAAGGGAAAAGGTTTTGCCGGGGTCATTAAAAGGTGGAGTTTCGGAGGTTTTCCCGGTTCGCATGGAACCCACGAATATTTCCGCCACGGAGGCTCCATTGGCAACCGGTCGTTTCCCGGTCGGGTCTTCAAGGGAAAGAGAATGGCGGGTCATTTAGGCGATGAGAGGGTGTCGGTGCTGAATCTTGAGGTGATAGAGGTCCGAGCCGAGGGAAATCTGCTTCTGGTTAAAGGGGCCGTGCCGGGTGCAAAGGGAGGAGTTGTTTTGATTCGGCGTACCGTAAAGGGGAGTAAATAGCAATGGCGGTTCAGGTGATCCATCCCCAGCTTAAAGAGGAGATCTTTGGAGCCAAGGTGCGGCCCCACCTTCTCCATCAAACAGTTGTCATGCAGCTCAACAATCGCCGGGCGGGAACGGCGTCGACCAAAACCAAGGGGCTTGTGAGGGGAGGGGGAAAGAAGCCTTGGCGCCAGAAGGGCACGGGTAGGGCGCGTGCGGGGAGCTCTCGATCACCCCTCTGGGTTGGGGGAGGGACTATTTTCGGTCCGCAATCGAGGGACTACTTTTACCGCTTGCCCAAGAAGGCCCGGAAACAGGCCTTGCTTTCGGCGCTAAGCGCAAAGAATCGCGATGGGAAAATTATCGTCCTGGATAAGTTCGAGCTGGCCGAGGCTAAGACCAAACTCATGCGGACCATTTTGGAAGATCTTAAGATTACGAGCGCGCTGATCGTCATTCCGGAGTCAGATGTGAAGGTCGAACGCTCGGCGCGCAACCTCCCCACGGTCAAGGTGCTTCGGGTCGAGGGGCTCAATGTTTACGATCTTCTCCGCCATGAACATCTGATCTTGACTGAGGGAGCGCTCAGGCTCATTGAAGAGAGGATGGCGGCATGAAGAATCCTCAAGAGATCATCCAGGCACCTTTGATCACTGAAAAGGGATCTCTTCTCAGCGAAACGGCTCATCAGGTATTGTTTAGAGTCCGGCCCGACGCTAATAAAATCGAGGTGAAGAAAGCGATCGAGACGCTATTCAAGGTCAAGGTGATCAAAGTAAGGATGGCTCGCTATCTTGGCAAGATGAGACGGGTAGGAAGGAATATGGGCCGCTTGCCGCAGTGGAAGAAGGCCTATGTAACTCTGAAAGAGGGAGATAAGATCGATTTCTTTGGCGGCGCATAACGCGGGGAGAGTGACAGGGACCGTTCAAAACGTTCAAGGGGTTCAAGCTGTTTAACATTTAAACAATTTTGAACGGCTTAAACGACTTGAACCACAGATAGAAAACAATGGCTATTAAAAATTATCAACCTACCTCTCCCGGCAAGCGCTTTAGGACCGGTCTCACCTTCGAAGAGGTGACGAAGAGTCGACCCGAAAAAGGTCTTCTTCGCCCTCTCCCGAAAAGTGGAGGGAGAAACAACGCCGGTCGGATTACGAGCGATCATCGGGGAGGAGGGCATAAACGTCTTTATCGGCTGATCGACTTCAGGCGTGATAAGAAGGGAATCCCGGCGAAGGTGGAGGCGATCGAGTATGACCCCAACCGATCCGCTCGGATCGCCCTGCTCCGTTATGCGGATGGAGAAAGGCGCTACATTCTCGCGCCCGACCAGCTGCGGGTGGGCGATTCGGTCGTTTCCGGCGATGACCAGGTCGATATCCAACCGGGAAACTCGCTGCCTCTGAAGTTTATTCCCGCGGGCACCATGATTCACAACATCGAGCTCAAGATCGGCAAAGGGGGCCAATTGGCCCGTAGCGCCGGCGCCGCGGCGCAACTCATGGCAAAGGAGGGGAATTATGCCCTTCTTAAATTGCCATCGGGTGAGCTGCGCAATGTGCTCGCGGAGTGTCGTGCCACAGTGGGACAGGTCGGGAATCTCGAGCAGAAAAATATCTCCATGGGAAAGGCGGGGAGGGTGCGTTGGTTAGGGAGAAGGTCGGTCACGCGCGGGGTTGCCAAAAATCCCGTGGATCATCCTCATGGGGGAGGAGAAGGCCGTTCCAAGGGAAATCATCCCATGACTCCGTGGGGAAAGCCGACCAAAGGATATAAGACCAGGAAGAACCGGGCATCCGATAAGTACATCGTCAAACGGCGAGAGGGTTGATACTGATGGCGCGCTCAATCAAAAAGGGGCCCTTTATAGACGATCATCTGCGGCGGAAGATCGAGGCGATGAATAATACCAAGGAAAAGAAGGTCCTGAAGACTTGGTCGCGCCGCTCTACGATCACTCCCGAGATGGTCGGCTACACAATTGGCGTCCATAATGGCAGGAAATTTATCCCTGTTTTCGTCACGGAAAATATGGTCGGTCACAAATTGGGCGAGTTCGCGCCGACAAGGACTTTTTTCATCCATTCCGGCGACCGCAAGGGGGAGGCCAAGGAGACGGTTCCCGGTGGCGCTCGAGCAGCGCCTGGTGCTCCCGCTGCGCCCGGCGCTCCGGTAGCGCCGCCCGGCGCTCCGGCTGCCCCGCCGTCGGCCGCACCCAAACCAGCGGCTGCTCCGAAGGCACGTTAGCTGCTTGATGAGAAGAGATGGAAGCGCGCGCCATTACAAGATTTATGCGGATTTCCCCACGCAAGGTGAGGCTC
>Ga0099830_10000026_pt1 | contig 43963 bp, 35 predicted proteins | sample CZO8metaG_4_FD_79337 | JGI IMG/M metagenome (GOLD analysis project Ga0099830, IMG submission 79337) | Vadose zone soil microbial communities from the Eel River Critical Zone Observatory, Northern California, USA - CZOApr15con2H3.8 metaG | ecosystem: Environmental > Terrestrial > Soil > Vadose...
ACTTTCTATTATAAGGTGTCGGTAGGGCACTGGGGAAAGCGCGACAGCATGATCGATGCCTGGGTCGCTCTGGACGGGCAAGGATACCGTCAGTGGATCAAGATCAAGGACTTCGTACTACAGAACGACAATCCGGGGCAGGACTACGATACTGTGACGCTCCTGACGTACATGACGGCGAAGAGTACGAAAATCGATCACCCGACGGCATACACCTGGTATGACGAACTGATTGTTTCCAGAGAGCCAATTGCGCCGCCGACAGCTTCCGACGATCAGAGTCACGCGAAGTAGTCCAATCGGATCACTCCTGCTATTGCAGTTTTTCCCCGACATAAATCACGACATGAGGGCCGACAAGGGGAACATTCTTGTGGGTTCGAGTTGAAATCGTTTCCGTAATCACAAAACCGGATTCTTCGAGACACGTCTGGCCGCTGCGGACGGTGTAGCGGCTCTGGATGGGTTGGGAGATTGGCTTGATTATCTTGGATGAGAGGTATTTCACGAGGGCGCCAAGGTGAGGGCGAGGGTAGACGTACTCGCGGAATTTCTGCTGGAAGCGCTCGGAGACAGTCGTATCGACATGGATCAATGCAACGTAATGGCCGCCGGGCTTCAGGACGCGGAGAATCTCGGTCGTCGCGTCGCGATCATTTAGAAAATGCTCCATGACACCGACAGACGCGATGATATCGAAAGAATCTGATGCGAACGGAAGTCGTTCCGCAAGCGCCACGCTAAATTCGGCCTGAGCGCGGGTGCTGGCAGTCTTCAGCGCTTGCGAAGATAGGTCGATGGCGGTCTTCTGTTTTGCGCTGATGGCAGAAAGCAGAAATCCTTCGCCACAGCCGATTTCCAGATAGCGGTCCGATGACAAACCTGCAAGAAGCTCTGAAAAGTAGGCGATAAATTCGGGAGTGCGCCCTTGGTCTTCCCAGACGCTAGAGCGATTCGAGTAGATGTCGTCATAAGTGTTTCCGATTTCTCCCGCCAACTTGAGTTGAGGCTCCTGGGAAAGCAGGATTGGGAATCCATCCCTGCGGCTGAATTGCCTGTCGCATGAAGAGCACTTGAGATCGTCGAGTTTCATTTTGCAATCGGGGCAGACGAACATTGGCACCTCTCGGAGACTCGGGTTTCCCGCACTCTTTGCATTATCAGAGACGACGTTAAGAATAGGCATGGCCTTACTGGCGTGTCCTTTAGAGATCAGCGGTTTCGAGAAGTTTCGCCTCTCGCAAGTCGCTCGGTACTGTGTGTGGGGCCTGCGAAATATTCTTGTCGGACGAGAGCGAGGCATGCCGCTAGATCCCTTGCTTGATTGTGGCGCGCGTAGCGTTCCAGCCTAGAGCGATCGGCGACAGGATGCTTTCCGGCGCGAATGGTGTCTAGAAAAGACGGAAGTTCGCGGTGGATGTCGTCCGCGCTAGCCAAGTCCACGATTGTAGTTCCACCGGTCTCGTTCAAGAGATCCGCCGTGTCTCCAGTTTGTGTCGTGAGCGCAAGAACAGGACGTTGTACACGTAGATACTCATACGCTTTGGCGGGGATCTGGTGGTCGCAATTAGCGGCCTGGAAAAGCAGAAGGGCGTCGGCGTTGGCGCATTCTTGCAGCGACAAGTGGTACGGGATGTGTGGCTGAAGCTGGACGATGTCCGCAATGTTCAGTTCGTTGAGCATGCTGCGATAGAAATTCTCCGAGCCGGGAGCGCGGAACGCGATCTGTAGGGTGTCTTTGCCGATGCGGCCTTCGGACTTAAGACGTGAAACGGCACGAAAGAACGGGCGGGGATCGCGTTCCTCCGGATAAAGCGTGCCGGTGTGCAACAGCCGCAAAGGCTTTTCTGCGGCCGGTGCGTTTTGGCGCATGGATAGCCCAGTGAAATCTTCCTCGTCGTAACCATTCGAGATGACCAGGCATTTCTGGGCGGGAAGATCCGGATACCGTTCGAGATACATGCGGCGAGTCGAAGACGTCGTGAAGATAACGCGGGCGGCGCGGCGGACGGCGTGGCGTTCGATCCAGCGCCATAAGCGGCGCATTCGCGGATCCCGCGGGTAACTGTCTTCAGTCATGGAATCACGAAAATCGACGACCAAGGGCTTGCCGGTAAGTCGATGCAGAATCAGGCCAATCAACACCGCAGAGCAGATCGGGAAGGTTGTGAAGAGAATCTCGGCGCGATGTTTGCGAATTGCGTGAAGCCCGGCGGGCACTCCCCCTAAGACCCACGCCGCCCAGCGATCGGGGAGCGCAAGCAGATCGGGATAGGCTCCTCGAAAACTCAGATGTTTCTTTGTGTCGAGAGCGAACGCGTGAATTACTGGCAGGTCATTGGGTAAAGACTCTTCAGCGCCTGGATCGACAGATTCGTAAGCGCGGGGATGAGCCGTGACAATAACGGGCTGCCAGCCGAGGTCAGGAAGGTACCGCGAAAATTTCAGTGTGCGAAGCAAGCCGCTGCTGCCGGTCTGGGGCGGGAAATGGTACGCCACCATAAGAACCGCAGGTTTAAAAGAGAAATTAGTGGATTGCTTCATGTGATTCCCGAAAATTTGGATACTTCCGGTTCGCGCTGGCGCGCAGCCGCGACAGCGACTCTTCGGACTCCGCGGACGATCGAATCGAGGTTTCCGGGAGTGAGGTCTTGGTGTACAGGAAGAAAGATGAGGTTGTCGTACAGGAAGTCCGCGTCGGGAAAGGTCGCGGAATTGACCTTGGGAGGACGGACTCCTCCCCAGTTTACGGCGGGAATTCCCTCGTCCTGGAGGCGGAGATGCGCGCAGGGAACGTCGTTCAGGAATATCGGGAATATCCACGGGCAGACGGAGTCGGGAAGATAGGCATGGAGAAGAGTAACACGCGAAAGGCCGCGCAGATGATCGAGTAGAAACTGAAAATTCTCGCGGCGTCTTGTGGCGATGGCCTGGATGTCGGAATGCATTCTCAGCCAGCGGGATACGCGGGACATTTTTTGATTGACCAGCGAGCTATCGAAGGTCGCACGATTGCTGTCCAATTCAAAGAGCGGAGTGTCGTTAGACTTGCTTCGAAGACGTTTCGCAGCGGACTTCACGGATTCGATCGCCCGAGAAAAGCAGTTTGCGAGAATTCCTGAAGAGTTTTCGAGTGTCTTGTCAGCGAGAGACTTCGAGACTTTGAGCGTGAACGGAAAAGATTCCTTTCGCCAGGCCGGCTGAGAGCCAGCGAAGGGCTTACGCAGCCAGAGATCGCCGCCATCATAGATCGGAAGAAACTTTCGCCAACTGAAAACACTGGCGTCGCCGAAAGTCCCTAGCAGCTGGCCCTCAAACGACCCCTGAAGCACGTGAGCGCAGTCTTCAATCAGATATAGGCGACGACGATCGCAGAGCGCTCGCAGTTTATTGATCGGCTGCGGGAATCCGAAGTAGTGCACAACAAGTATTGCTTCCGTCCGCGGCTTGATTCTTGCTTCGAGTTCCAACAGATCAAGTTCGCAACCGCGGCTGATGGGATAGAACTCCACGTCGGCTCCGAACACCTCAAATGGTTCAACCGCGGCGCGGCAAAGATAAGCGGGCAGGAGGACGTGAGCGCCGGGCGAAATACCGAGGGCTTTCAAGCCATAAAAGATGGCGTTGCGCGCCCAGAAGAACGAGAGCGTACCCGGAGCGCCGGTCAAGCGAGTGTTGACGGGCTGACGGAAGAGAGAAAAGAACCTCCGCGAAGGAAATTGCTCTTTAGGAATCGGGAATGCGGGAGCCATAGCGTTCATTTGAAGCGATTCGCCAGCTTCTTAAGAGATCCGACCCAGAGATGGCGGAGGCAATTGACATGGTAGAGGGTGCGGATTTCATCGCTCCATCGAGTGTGCCACTCCATTACGCGGCCGTAGAACTCAACGACGCGGACCTGATTTTCCGCAAAGAGTTGTTTCATGATGTCTTCGCGCATCATCAAGGCCGGTGAGAATTCGTTGAACGCTTCGTCGAAAGCAGTCTTCAGGACAACCATCATGCCATTGCGGAGTAGGCAGAGATCGCTGGCGACTATCTTGTCGCCGACCATGAATTGGTAAATCACGGCTTCGCCACGCTCGCAGAAATGTTCAAATATGTCGCGGTAGAAGCGGCCTTGAGCGTTGTCGCGACTTACTGCCGTGCCAGCTTTTGCTTTCCATCCGGCGGACTCGAGCCGTCCGTACTCGCGAATCGCGTCGGCGACTTCTCCCGGAGCGCGACGGACAACCAACTCGCCGGTCAAATGTTTTTCAGCCATCCGGCGACGGCGCCGCGCGAGATTGTGGCGAAGATTGCTGCCGCGCTGCTTCCAGTACTCTTCGAAGGCTCCGGTCATGGTGATGCGAGCCGTCTGTATGTAGTCGAGCCGCTCAAGACCAGGGCGACTCTCAGCGAGCGGCAGGAAGGAGTAGTCAGGGTCCTGTTGCAAAACGCTCAATTCAAGTGCGTAGCCAGGGAGCTTCCGGGTCAATAAGTGGAGGGCTTCGCCGTTTGAATCCGGAGTACCCGAGAGGAATAGGCCGATGGGAGCCTGGGAGGGCTGGAACGTTTCCCAACGACCCTTGCCACGGGAGATGAGCAACGCAGCTCCGGGATTGGAAGAGTCACTGCTGTGGCCGAAAAGCACTTCGCCATTTGCGAAGTGCTTCAGCAGACACGAAACGAAGCCGGAATCCAACAAGATGTGGCTGCTGCGGGCGCGATTGAAATCATCCCAGAGTGGGCGGAGAGAGTCGAAGCTCCCGATTGCAGATTCAAATTTCCAGCTCATAGAGGAGACACGAACAGCTAGCGTGAACTTCCTTTCATCATAGGAAGCGGTGCGAGAGTAAAGGTAGTGATTTCACCGCGAGCCGCAATCAATTCTTCAGAGCCGTCACCCACAAGGATTTCTGGCGGGGCCGAATGGCTCAGGAATCCGAGCGGGCTGGCGGAGCGACCATAAGCGCCGGACTGAAAAATCGCGAAGAGGTCGCCGATTTCGGCCCGAGGAAGAGTGACGTTGCGGGCCATCGTGTCTAGTGGGGTGCAGAGCGGTCCGACGACGTCGACGGCTTCTTCACCGGGAGAATCAAGTTTATTGGCAAGAGCGACAGGATAGTTTCGCTTGATCGTCTGACCCAGATTGCCGGAGGCGGCCAGATGGTGATTCATGCCGCCATCAAGAATCAGGAACTTTTTGCCGCGCGAGACTTTGATGTCGCTGACGCGAGCCAAATAGATTCCGGCTTCACCTACAAGAAAACGCCCTGGTTCGACGAGGAAATGTGTGCCGGAGAAATCGGGATCGGATTCAATTTGGGCGAAGAGTGCTTTGAGTCCGGCGCGGACTTTGTCGAGATCGAGTTCCTTCTCGTAAGCAAAGTATGGAATCCCGAGTCCACCACCAAAATCCAATGTGTGGAGAGGCGAGCCCGCTCGATGTGCTGCGCGGCGTGCAATTGCCAGGCCGTGTCGGTACTGGCCGACGAGAGTGTCGGCGTCAAGAATCTGCGTGCCGGCAAAGAGATGAATGCCACGGAAGCGGAGGGCAGAGTCGGCGAGAACTGTGTCCAAAATCTCATCCAGGATTTCCTCGTCGACGCCAAATGGCGCTGGACGGCCGCCCATGCGCATCGCACCGCCTTCGGCTCCGGCTGCGGGATTCACGCGAATAGCGATATTGGCCCGAACGAGCAGCCGGCGACTGATGTCGGCGACGCGCTTTGCCTCCATAAGGGATTCAAGATGAATCTCGCCGATGCCATTAGAAAGGACAAGCTCAAGCTCGGCCTGGCTCTTGCCCGGGCCCGCAAACATCACGTCTTGAAGATCACAGCCAGCCTGAACCGCCAACTGGAATTCACCCGCCGAAGCGACTTCAAGTCCACAGCCACGTGAGAGAAGATGGCGAACAATAGCGAGATTCGGGTTGGCTTTTACGGAATAGGAAATGGAGAAACGTGCTGGCAGCGCACTGCGGAGTGCATCCAGCTTTTCGTCGATGACGCGCTTGTCGTAGATGAACGAGGGCGTGCCGTATTTCTTGGCAAGTCCGCGAACACCAATGCCTCCAGCGAGCAATTCTCCGTTGGAGACTCCGAAGTACTTGCGCGCCAAAGCTAGAGAAACGTCGCTCATCAGAGTCCTTCGCGACGACGAAGCGCGGGATAGTCCACCTTGCCGCTGCTGGTCTTAGGCATCTCGGGCAAGACTTCAATAAACTTGGGAACCATGTAGCGAGGCATTTTCTCAGCGCACGCCGCAAGCAGACCTTCGGTGTCGAGAGGAACGCTATCACGCGCGACGACGAACGCTTTGACAACTTGCCCGAGAACATCGTCCGGCACGCCGATGACGGCTGCACCGCGTAGCTTGCCGGTCTGAAAAAGCACTTCCTCGACTTCCGTTGGGCTTATGCGGAAACCAGAGGACTTGATCATAGTGTCGCGACGGCCGATGAAATACAGAAATCCCTCTTCGTCGGTCTTAACGAGGTCGCCCGAGTAACAAACGCGTTCGCAGTCCCCCAACTCGGGTGGCAAGAGGGGATTCGGGCGCAACGCTCGCGCCGTGTCCTTGGGCCGGTTCCAATAACCAAGCGAAACCGTCGGGCCTCGATGGACGAGTTCGCCGGGTTCGCCGGGCTTGCAGATCTCACCCTTGTCGTTGAGAACGAGGATCTCGGTGTCCGGAATAGCCTTGCCCATGGAAGTGGGTCGGTAGTCGAGTTCTTCGGGGGGAAGATACGTAGACCGAAACGCTTCAGTAAGGCCGTACATGAGGAAGATCTTCGTTGTGGGCAGGACTTCGCGCAACACTTTGAGGACAGCTTGAGGCATGGCGCCACCCGTGTTGGTAATGTAGCGCAGTTCGGTCATGGCTTGTTTGCTGAATGTAGAGTTTGGTTGCGCAAGCAAGCTCCAAAGGGTTGGAACGCCGGCGAGCCCGGTGATGCGCTCTTTGAGAAGAACCTGCACGATTTCGCGCGCAAAAGTAAAGTTAATCAAGACCAGAGTGCCGCCTTTTTCAAAAGCGGTCATCAACTGATTCATGCCTGCGTCGAAGCTGAATGGCAGGACGGCGAGGATTCTTTCGGTTTCGGTTATGCCCAGATACGTGGAAACGATTCGGGTTCCTGAGACGACATTGGCGTGGCTGAGCATCACGCCTTTGGGTTTGCCGGTTGATCCCGAAGTGTAGAGGATGGCCGCAAGGTCCTTCTCGATACTGGCTTCTTGCCAGACGGCGGGCGGTTCCTTTGCGCAAGATTCGTCGAATTGATAGATGTGAAGTTGCAGATCGGGAAGTTCGCCTCCGCCGCAGACAACGAGGAATTCAAGAGAAGGAATCTGGGGAATTACTTCGACAAGAGAATGCACTTTCGCCGGAGTTGTAACAAGTGCCTTCATGCTACAGTCGCGCGCAATATGCATGACCTGCTCAGGGTGCAACAGCGCATTGATTGGTACGTAGATACCTTCGCATTGGGAAATGCCGAAAATCGAGATGACTTGCGGCACGGACGCTTCGAGATAGATGCCAACGCGTTCGCCTCGCTTAACGCCGAATTTGCGAAGGGCTGTCGCCAAACCGCCGGTTCGGCGAGCCACGTCGCGATAGCTCAATCGTTGCTCGCCGTGAACCAAGGCTTCCTTGTCCGGATTCCGCCGGACGCTCTCTCTCAAGAAGTGCCAGATCAAGAAGTCCATTTTGCTGTTTCCATCCTCCAAGATTCCAGGACCTGGGGGCCAATGTCCCGGGGATCGGGCCAAGCGGCGCGAAAACTTGACCAACTACCTGATGCTGGCGGCCTGCTTCGCCGCGACGAACGATACAACCGCGGCCAATGACTGAAAATTCTCGGGAGACAGCTCTTCGTCCGAAACATGGATCGAAAACTCAGCTTCGAGAAAATGGACGAGATCCAGAATCCCCAGGGAATCGAGTAGCCCGGTTTCGAGCCATTTGTCTCCAGGTTTTACACCGCTTCTCCGCGCGAGCGGAAATTGCTTCAGGACGAAATCGCGGACACGGTCCTCCACTGTTTGGGCTTGCACCATCTGCTCTCCTTATTGCTTGACCAGCCTAGCTATCACGTTCGCCACGCATGACGAACCATGTATGCTCAAATTCCGCTCTTGAAATCGTGCTGCCTGGTGCCACGACCACGACAATCGACGAACGTTCCCGGCGCTGAAACCCGGCGCGCTCGAACACTTTGTTCCAGGGATGTGCGCTCCCAGCGTTCAGGTTAACCGTGACCGCGCCCTGGGTCCGCAGGCGCTGCACTGCTGCGAAGAGGAGCCGCGCGATGACGCCGGTGTCTTCGATGGAGCAAAGATCGACGATCCAGGCGTCGTCTGTTCCTTGAGCGCTCACGACATATCCGATGAGTTTGCCTGCCTGATGTGCCGTCAGAATCTCGTGGCGCGCGGCTGGATTCCCGAAATACCGCCAATTTAAATATTCCGCGCTTCGCCTGGTCAGCACGCCCGCATGGGTGTGAATTTCTTGATCGAGCCGAGAGAATTCGGCACCACAAGGACCTTGGTGCAGGGCGAGGTCACAAAGACTCTTTGCTCCTCGCCAGCCACGGTGTGCCAATACGGGGCTCGTCAAAATGCCTAGGCCTCGCGCAAGAGATTTTGAGCGGATGACGCGGAGTAGCCTTTGCTCCACGTGTAGCGGCTTGGCCCAGCGGACAAGCTCGCCGGATTGTTCCATACCGAGTCTTTTGTAGATCGCCATCATGCTTCGGCTCGGGAAGTCGTATATAAACTCAAACGACGGTTCTTGCAGAGCCGTGAGACAAGCACGCTGCAATTGGAGTGACGGACCGAGACTGCGGTATTTCTCATCGATGCAAAAATCGCCAAGCACGAACCCCAGTCTATCCCGTCCACTGAAGGATAATCTTCGGGGATAGGCAGCAGCCGAGCCGACAATTCGCCCTGTGTCCTTTTCAACGGCGACCCACACTCGCGCTGGGCCGCATACGCCAGCCTGATAGAGCCACCGGAACCTCGCCGCATCGGACGGTACCGAAAGGTGCCGGTGAAACAAACCCAATAGATGGTCACGGTCAGACTCCAAGTCTGCGGGTCGAATCCGAATATCCATCATGATTGACCGACCGCCGGGTGTAGGACCGTCTCCGGTTACAGTGTGAACGATTTGACCGGGATTTGCAGCACACGGCTGGCTAGGCAAATGCGTAAGCAGCAACTCGTGTGCCAGATGGGCCGTGGAGTGCACATTCTAACTTAAAGAAAAAAAAGAGGTTACGGTAGCTTCAGAGGCTCGACGCCGATTTCTGCCCTAGTTCTAGCCTTCGCTCTTCCCGATGACTCCGACTAATGCCACAAGAGGGAAAAACTTTTCTTCGGAGAAAAATTAAAGGCGAAGATCGCATACGGCCGGGCAGAGTCTTCGCTAGCCCTGTAACCAGTACAATCGAATGGAGTTAGATCTCATTTCGGACGGGCCATTCGCAAGGGCATATCGCCTGGCCACACATGAAGAATTCGTTAAGATGCTTTGGATCATGCGTTTAGGCGATGCTCCCAAGACTTCCCCAGACTTGCCTTTTTTGGCCCACCAAGTGCACCTATCCGCTATGGGTGATACATCCTTGCTCCATGAACCTGCCGGTATACCATTTTCTTGTTGCGGCGCGTTCGAGACCTCTTTCTCTTTGTTGACCAAGATCACGCGGTACCGAGCGAGGATTTTAGAAATCGGGTGAGCGTTCTAAGATGCTGAGAATTGGCGGCCAAAAAGTTCCGACGCCTTTGTTGTTGCTGTTGGCGATCGATTGCTTCCTTATTGCGGTCGGCTTGTTTCTCGCAGCGGTATTGCGTTTCTATGTCGCTAACTACGGCCCGGTTTTCTATTATCTGCTGACTTGGCAAACATTCTGCCGCTTCGTAATTGCCATTCTGGTTTGTGTAATCTCACTCTACTTCAACGATCTCTACGATTTTCGCCTGATGAAGACGCCAAGTGAAATGCTGGTCCGCCTGCTCCAGGCCTTTGGCGTTGCATGCCTGACTCTGGCAGTTTTCTACTATGTGCAACCGGACCTGGGGCTTGGTCGAGGTATTGCGGCACTTGGGGCGCCGATGATTGTTGCACTGGCGCTTGGCTGGCGACTGTTGATGGCACAGGATCCTAACACGCTGGGAACCCCGGAACGCATGCTCATCATGGGCACTGGTCCCACTGGTATATCGCTGGCTCGCGATATTATTTCACGTCCTGAATTGCAATTGAAGGTAGTGGGCTTCCTCGATGAAAAGGGTGAAAACATCGGAAAATCCCTGGTGAACCCTGGGATCATTGGGGCGGCAGCGAACGTGGGGGAAATCGCGCAGCAGGAAAAAATTGACCACGTCGTGATCTCGCTGCTGGAGCGACGGGGCATGATGCCTGTCCGTCAACTTCTTCATCTGAAATTCGCCGGAGTTAAAGTCGAAGATGCACATAGTTTCTATGAGCGCATGACCGGACGAATTGTTCTGGAACGATTGTCTCCGAGTTGGCTGATTCTCTCCGACGGATTTCGCAAATCTACGCTGCTGATCGTGGCGAAGCGTGCGATTGACGTCATTCTGTCGCTGATCGCGCTGGTTCTGTGTTTGCCATTGTTCGCGGTGACCGCCGCGGCGATTGCGCTCGAGTCTGGGGGGCCGGTGCTTTTCCGGCAAGGGCGCACGGGGCTGAACGGAAAGCCTTTTGAGATGCTGAAATTTCGTTCGATGTACAAAGACGCCGAAGCAGCTGGGCCCCAGTGGGCAGCCACCGGGGATCACCGAATCACGCGAATCGGCAAGTGGATTCGAAAGTTCCGGATTGATGAATTGCCACAGGTCATCAACGTTTTACGCGGCGAAATGAGCATCGTTGGACCACGCCCGGAGCGCCCTGAATTCGTGTCCATGTTGGAAGAACAGATTCCGTTCTATGGGCTGCGCCACTTTGTCCGGCCAGGCATTACCGGGTGGGCGCAAGTGAAATACCAATACGGGGCGAGCGTTGAAGAAACGAAGACCAAGCTGGAGTACGACTTGTTCTATATCAAGCATCTCTCGGTAATGCTCGACTTTGCCGTGCTATTCGAAACCGCCAAGGTAATGTTGTCCGGACGAGGCGCGAAATAGCGGTCTGGGATGAAGGGGACTCAACTAGCCTTCAGCGAACCACGCAGCTCGAAAAAGACATTGGTGGACCGCATGCTGCTCGCAAGTTGGGTCGCGGTGTACTCCATGTTGCTCTTGGGATTTGGGATATTGAAGCGATTCGAACGCAGCGCGGAACAAAGTAACGTGTCCAACCGTCCAGGCCGCAATAGCAGTTGATACGGGGAACGCGCACTTTGGAAAAGCGTACGGTTGCTAGAGTCTGTCGCCAATCGAAGGGCTGAACCGCTTTTCTACATTTGGGCAGATGTTTTCTCAGGGGCTTGGCGCTTGGATGGGGTTAAACTATATTTCTCCGACACGTTACAAGCAGACCTTATGGAATGCTGGTTGCTCTAGCTTTAAAGTAGGATCTGCTTTGGAGTAGGCGACACGGAGGAGATCGTGGCGAAGCGTCATTTAAGGAAAGCCAGGGGTATTGGCTTGTTGGGAGCCGTCGCTTCTCTTCTGGTCTTCACGCCCGCACTTTACGCTCAAAGTGCCAGCGCACCAGCTACTAAGGCAGCGGGGTCCAAGCCTTCCGATCCGTCCGCAGCCGCCCAAGGTGATACGAATGCCAACCCGAAGCTGCCAACCGACTACAGGATCGGACCAGAGGATGAGCTCACGATCTCGGTATGGCATGAAGCCGAGCTTTCACAAGGGGTTGTGGTGCGCCCAGACGGCCTGATTTCTTTGCCGTTGTTGAACGATCTGAAGGTTCTGGGATTGACGACTGATGAGTTGCAGGCTCTCCTAACAGAAAAGCTGAAGACCGTGGTGAACGACCCCCAAGTAACAGTCATTGTCAAGGCGGTGCATAGCCGCAAGGTTTTTGTCATGGGAAGTGTAGCGAAACAGGGGGTTTATCCTTTAGGGGGAAGGAAGACTGTCCTTGAGTTGCTGGCGGAGGCGGGAGGACTGGGAGCTTTCGCGAAGACCCGCTCGATTTATATCCTTCGAAAAACAGGCGAAAAAGAGACGCGGATCCCGTTCAACTACAAGAAAGCACTGTCGGGCAAGGGCGACAATCCCGAACTGCTTCCGGGCGACATGGTGGTTGTGCCTTGAGGATTGTGATGTTCGCCGGACACCGAACCGGCGAAAAAAGGACATAGCGGGATGCAAAACGCGAGACTCCAGCACTTCCTGTTGCAGTTGATTATCGTTACATCAATGGGATTTTTGCCGGGCTTGGTAAGTGCGCAGGAGCCCAACCCACAACAGCCTGACAAACCGCAGCAACAAAATCCGCAGTCGGACAAATCGACCCAGGACGAGCCGCCCGTACCTCCGGTCGGGCCTGAGGCCACGGGGCCGTCTCCTCTTGATGCCCAGATCCATCCGGCCGGTAAAGCTGCGCCGTGGTTCGGGAGCGCCTCGCCTTTGCGATGGGGGGATATCTCAATTGCTAATTTTTCGTACAACTACGTGAATGACGGCTTTCAGCCGCTCGGAGGCGGACCAACCGAATACATCGACCTGAATATCTTGCGGACTTCGCTTGTCTTTGATCACCATTTCGGAAAGCAACATCTTTTGCTTCAGTACAATCCACAACTAGCCATTCTCAACGGAAAAATTGCCGGGAACGCTGGCATGGACAACGAGATTGCGCTAGGGACGATATTTCAGCTGACGCCCAGATTCACTTTCGTGGTGAAGGACGCGTTCGTACAGATGCACTCCAGGCAGCTGTATCCTCCGGACTATCTCCCGGTGGATCAAGCAGGTGGCAACCTGATTCAGAACAATTTTCTCCAGAACGCTGGCAGCTACTTGATGAACACGGTCATGGGAATCGGAGTATACCAGTGGAGTCCGAGAGATACACTGACCTTTTCTTCCGCCTATAAATACGCTCACGCTTCAGGAGACAACAACGTTAACAACAATGTTCTTGTACAGACTGGGGACGATTTTGCGGGGTCGGTGGCGTTCACGCATCGCCTGACCTTGCGTCAAAGCATTGGAGCTGTCTACACGCTGGAACTACTCCACCTAACGGAGAATGTGGGAATTCTCGGTAACACATATTTCCAAACGATCGCAGGCTATTACGCCATTCAGTTTTCCGAGACGTGGGCCGTCCGTGGGGAACTAGGCGGGAACTTTACATCGTACCCGAACGATGCACCGCCGCTGAGAACCGTGGCCGGGGGCATTTCCATAGTAAAGAATTTCAAAAATGACTTGGGAAATTTCGCACTGGGCTACACGCGAGGGCGAACGGAAAACAACTTCATTACGGCCCGCACCGGCGAGTTGGTTCAGGCCCGCTACTCGCAGCATTTCTTCAAGCATTTGGTTTGGAATAGCGGCGGTGGTTACTACCGAGAAATGGGTGCGGATCCGCGAAATACGGGAAAAACGCTCGATACGTCGCTAGACTACGAAATCATTCCAAACTTCTTCCTGTCTGGCCAGTACGCATACCTTTTCCAGAAGGCAAGCATTCCGCAATTGCTCTCCGGGCGACGAAACACGATTGTTCTGGGTCTGAAGTGGGAACCACACCCACTCTTGGCACACTAGGTCTTTCCCATTTGTTAGCGTCCTGACTCCCGACGGTTTGGGGAACCCGTAATTCAGCACGGATGCTCGTTTCATGAACAACTGCTTGCGACCATTGAGATCCCAGACAGACCTTCGTGCTTCGTGGGCTCTGCCCAGCACTAGAATCATCGAATATGGGGCAGTGAGCAGCGGCGGAAAGTCCGGAACTATGGAATTGATTTTCCCTTAGGAGCGGAATCAGTAGTGCAAAAGACCAATCTGATGGTTTAGTGTAGTTAAGTATTTTGTTTTCAATGTTTTAGGCTATAGTATAAGGGTACGGGTACTTAGATTTTTGGCATTTAAAGTGCTGCGTACACTATGCGCAACAAGTTTTTGGCATGTGAAAACGAAGGAGGCCTGCTTCTCGTGGGCTCAATGGAAAACAGCAATCTGCCTGGATCTCATGCGGCTGAAGGTCTTCAGCTAGGGATGTATTGGGAGATAGCCGTCCGACGCAAGGGATGGGTCTTGTTGAGCGTTATCGGACTTTCAGTCTGTGCGACGGTTTTTGCGCGCGAGCTTCCGAACATGTATAAGGCCGAAACAGTAATTCAGGTGGATTCCGCGCAAGTTACTACTCCAATTGTAGTTCCAATCAACAACGGAGACATTGCAGGGCGCCTCGCGACGCTTCAGCAACAGGTGCTTTCACCTAGCCGGTTGAAGAAACTGGTTGAGGCGGAAGGACTCTATCCAGAAAAGACAGGCAAGAAAACCGAAGAGCAAGTGGTTGGCTCTGTCCAGAAAGCCATCGTTGTTGAAGTTGGGGCTGCCGGAGCCGGAAAACTGAGCACCTTCCGTATCGCATACAGCAGCCCGCGGCAAGCCGAAGTCGCTCGGATAGCGAATCACCTTGCACAGATGTTTATCGATGAGAACGTGGCGGCGCGCATCAGTTCGGCGGAGGATACGACGCAGTTCCTTCAGGAGCAGATGGATGAGACTAAGCGCGAGCTAGACCAGAAGGACGCTGAATTAGGCGCGATTAAGTCGCGAAACATTCTTGAGCTTCCCGAGTCGAAGCCGTATCACATGGAAGCTTTGGCAAACTTGCGGACTCAGGTACAAGCGATTCAGGACAAGCTGCAGTTGGATCAGAGGGAGAAGGGCGTTCTGCGATCGATGATGACGTCCGGGGACGATGCCCCGACAGTGGACGTAGGAAGTGGGGGAGGCGCGACGAACCCGTACGACGCGCAGATATCGAACCTAGAGAGCAAGCTGTCCGACCTCAGGTCTCGCTACGGACCGGGACACCCGGACGTTCGCCGCACGCAGGATGAATTGAACCGCCTGAGGGCAAAAGCGATCGCGGAAGCAAAGGACAATCCGATCGCGGCGACCGACGTGCAACCGCCGACGGTACAGGTACGGAGGAAACGGCGCAATCCTGTGCTGGAAGCGCAGATGACAAACCTCGATCAAGATATTCAAGACCAGTCGAGGTTGCTGCAACCGCTACAAGCGCAGATGGCGATGCATGAAGCAAAGCTGCAGCAGATTCCAGCATTCGAACAGCAGATCGCAAGGTTGCAGCAAGACTACGATGCTTTGAAAGCGCAGTACGCAGGCTTGCGCGACAAAGAGAAGACGGCCGAAATCTCGCACGCCTTGGAAGTGCACCAGAAGGGCGAGAAGTTCGAAGTTCTGGATTCCGCCATGACCCCGCTTCAGCCGGCCTCGCCGAACCGGGTGCTGATCAGCCTCGCTGGACTGTTTGGTGGTTTGCTCGCAGGAATTGCCCTGGCGGCCGCCGCTGAAATGAATGATGAGTCTGTCCGTTCCGAAAATGAAGCTTCACGGATTTTCGGAAAGCCGATATTTAGTGAAATTCCGATGATCGTGTCGGCCGAAGAAAAGCGTGCTTGGAAAGTGCGTGCGGTTGGCATCGTTGCCGGAACCGTGGCTGGAGCCGTGACGGCTGGCTTTCTGCTTTCTTTTATGGCGGGAGGGCTCTTCTAGATGTATCTGTCTTACTATGAACTGAAAGAAGAGCCGTTTCGCTTGACGCCGGATCCGCACTTCCTGCATCTTTCAGCGCCGCATCAGACTGCCCTGACTGTCTTGTTAGAAGGCATCCTGTACCGAAAAGGCTTGGTCATGGTGACTGGGCCAATTGGGACCGGAAAGACCACGCTCGTCCACACAGCCCTTAAAATGCTGACCGACGTCTCAAAGCAAAAGATGCCGATCAAGAGCGCGCTCATGTTTAATCCGACGCTGACGCGCGACGAGTTTCTGGAAATGATGCTGGAAGATTTCGAAGTTTCTAGCCCTTCCACAAGCAAACCCCGCCGCTTGATGGCTCTGCATCAAATGCTACTCGAAGTGCAGAGGCAGGGTGGAACAGCGGTTCTGTTCATCGACGAAGCGCACCTGCTCACCTCCGAGCTGCTCGAGGAGATTCGTCTGCTCGGGAATGCCGACACCCATCAAGAAAAGCTCCTGCAGATCGTGCTGAGCGGACAGCCGGAGCTGGTAACGATGATGAACCGGCGCGAACTGAGCGCTCTACGGCAACGCATCGCTGCGCGAGCAAACCTGCGACCACTTAGCTCGGCCGAGGTTCGTTCCTACATCGCCGAAAGGTTACACTTTGCGGGATTGCAAGGGGCGTCGCCGTTTTCGTCGAGCGCGCTTGAACAGATTCTTCACTATTCATCCGGTGTGCCGCGATTGATTAACTTGATTTGCGACGCTTGCCTTACGTTTGGTTTTCGGACGCAGAGGAGAACAATCCAGCGGGACATCGTTGAAGAAGCTGCCGTGTCGCTGGGTTTGATTGCAACAACGCCGGCTCTCGGCGAGAAGGATTGGAAAACAATCCTTCCGAACAGCGCCGCGAACGTGCCCAGTGAGCCGAAATCGATTGTAGACACATTGATTGAATCCATGAAACAAGGCCGCGCGACAGCGGTGAGGTAGCCCACGATGAGCAAGTTTTTCGACCAGACTGTCAGATCCCGGGATGCGGCGGCGCCTGTCGGGGAAGCAAAACAGCCGGAGGGGCAGAAGCGTCCGGAAGTAGTGCTGGTCACGAAGTCGACATCCGCTGAACTCAAAGCTTCGCGTCTCGATAACTGCCGGCAGGTAGAAACTCCACTGGCTAGCGTTCTGCAAGCGCAGTTTCCAGGGAGCGATTCGCTGGAGCCGGTCCAGGAATCGTATCGCGCGCTTCGCACGCGCCTGCTTCGCCTGCGATCTGCACAGGGGCTCCGCTCGATCGTGATCACTAGCGCCGTTCAAGGCGAGGGAAAGACTCTGACTTCGCTCAATCTTGCAATGTGCTGCGCACAGCTCCAAGATATGAGGGTGCTGTTGGTTGATACGGATATCCGGAGTCATGGTTTAACTCGCCTCATCGGCTCGCCAACAGGTCCAGGTCTTTCGGAAGTTCTCGCAGGCACATGCGCGCCGGAAAAGGCAGTTTTTTCGACGGACCTACCTAACCTGCACGTCTTGACTGGTGGGACACCCACTGCGCCACCCGCGGAGCTTCTGGCTAGCCGCCGGTTTGAGGAATTCGTGGGATGGTGCACTGAAACCTTCAAACTGGTCATCCTGGATGCCCCTCCGGTCCTGAATCTCGCCGATGTCGAAATCATAACTGCGGGTTGCGATGGCGTCTTGATGGTCGTTCGCGCGCAAAAGACGCGGCGAGACGTGCTCCAAAAATCGGCTGGCCAGATTGATCCTAAGAAACTTCTTGGAGTGGTGTACAACGCCGCGGAAGGCGCACATCACCATTACACTTACGCTTATCAGGGCGCTGCAGAGAAGTAGGCAAAGGAGCCAGTCATTTTCAGGACGCCGCGTCTTATCGCGGCACAAGATGCGAACCGGACTGTTATGTTTGCTAATTTGAAACTTAAGATTTTCCTTTGTGGCAGCCATCAAAACCGGCTGGCAAGAAGCGTTGGCATCGACGAAACCGTCCTCAGCAAGATTATCCACGGTTATCGAAAACCGACTGCGGCCCAAAGAAAGCTCCTGGCGGATTTTTTGGAAGCGGACGAAGCATGGCTGTTCGAGCGGTTTGACACACCGCCTCCACGGACGGAAGAAATTGGAACCGCCACAATCAAAGAGGCGGGCGAAGATGGCGACGATTGAACGACCTGCGGTACTGCAGAAGAGAAAATATTCGCTTTGTGACACGGCTCCTCTTCAGATTCATCCGTTGACATCTGTGATGGAAGCCCAGTGGGACGATTTCGTCCATGCCCATCCAAAAGCTACCTTCTTCCACCAAATTGGCTGGAAAAAAGTAATGCAGGCCACGTACGGATATCAGCCTTTCTACTTTTATTCCGAGCGCAACGGCCGAATTGAGGGAATCGCACCAGCCTTCCTGATTTCCAACTGGATGATGGGCCGCTCCTTGATCTCACTTCCTTTCGCCGTTTATGGCGGAGTCTGCGCGAATGACCCCGAAGGTGACGCGGCGCTAATGGCACATCTCGAACAGGTTGCTAAATTGAAAAGGGTCCAATATTTGGAAATTCGCAGCCGGAATGGCACGATTTTGCCGGGCTACATGGCGAATCCCCGGTACGCGACGTTCACGCTTCCTCTGCTGGGTGATACAGAGTCTCTCTACAAGTCGCTTCCAAAGGACATTCGCTACATGATCCGCAAGGGTGAGAAAGCGGGTCTGACGGTAAAGCGCGGTGCGGAACAACTCGACGCGTTCTATCACCTTATGACGGTTAACCTTCGGCGGCTTGGGACTCCTGCGTTCCCGCGCGTACTTTTTCAAAATCTAATTCGCGAGTATCCATCGCAGACGGACATCACGGTCGTCTATTCCGCCGAGAAGCCGGTTTCCGGTGGCATGTCGTTCTTCTTTCGCGATTGGATGCAGCCGTACTACATCGGTTCACTGGATGAGGCGAAAGGCCTCGCTGCGAATAATTTTTTGTGGTGGGAACTGATGAAGCACGGAGCACAAAAGGGCTGCGCGACATTCGATTTCGGAAGGAGCAAGAGGGACTCTGGGAATTTCGATTTTAAGAAAAAATGGAACCCCCAGATCGACACGCTGAGCTATCAAGTACTCCTAGTTCGCCGCAAGGAAATGCCGAATTTCTCGCCTACAAACACAAAGTTCCAGATGGTGACCAACGCCTGGAAGAAAATGCCATTGGGACTCACGCGAGTGCTCGGTCCTTGCGTTGTGCGATGGTTCCCCTAATATCCACGGAGCGAACCGGGCGAGCGAGCATCTCTCGAATGCCGTCCCTGTTTGTTAGGTGAAATGAGCATACAAATCCAAGAAGAGGCTGCTGAACTCGTGAAGCCGGCGTCTCGCGATTTCGTGGAAAAAAGGATGGAGCGACTGCGTGTGCTCCATGTGATCCCGCGGCTTGGATTGGGCGGAACCGAGAAAGGCGTTCTGAAGGTGATCCGAGGGCTCGGCGAAGACGGATTCGCGCACCGGATCTGTGCGGTGAGGGGAATTGACACGGAATTTGCCAAGCGGGAGGGCATCGAATCTAAAGCGCACTCCGCCGATTCGTTGAGAGCTGGTTATCAGTTTCCGTTGTTTCGACTGAAGAAGATCATGGAAGACTTCCGGCCGCACATTGTTCATTCACGGAACTTCGGGGCACTCGAGGCAGTTCCTGCGGCGCGCCTTGCCCGTGTACCCGTCGCGATCCACAGTGAACACGGCTATGAACTCGAAATCCTGCGTGGACTGCCCATGCGACGCCGGGTTCTTTGCCGTTCCATTTACGAGATGGCGGATGCGGTATTTACGGTGACGGATGATCTCCGCAAATTTCACGCGGCGCAGTCATGGTTACCTGCCGATCGGTTCCGGGTACTCTACAACGGCGTGGATACGGAAAAGTACTCACCCAATCCGCTCTCGGCGGCGCAGGTTCGGGATGAGTTGGGAGTTCCGGACAGAAGATTCCTGATTGGAAGCGTCGGACGGCTCGTTGCCATCAAGGACCACGGGACTCTGCTCCGTGCGGCGGAGACTCTCGTGCTCCAGGGGCTAGACGTACACGTTCTCATCGTCGGTGCAGGTCCGGAAATGCCAAACCTGCAGAAATATGTTGCGGGCTCGACCAATTTGACTGGAAGAGTGACGTTTCCGGGGGACTCGGAGCGGGTCTCGGAGTTGCTTAATGCGATGGACGCCTTCGTTCTGCCGTCCATTTGCGAGGGAATGTCGAATACGATTTTAGAGGCAATGGCTTGCGGGGTTCCGGCCATTGTGACGCGCACTGGTGGCAATCCAGAACTCATTGAAGAAGGCCGCTCCGGCTACCTCTTTCCTCCGGGAAACGTCGAGATGCTGTCAACCTTACTGTCTCGCCTGGCGGAGAGCAGCGGAACCCGACATGAATTCGGAGCGTCCGGGCGTCGGCGCGCGGTTGAGCAATTCAGCCTCGCCGGTATGATGCAGCGCTATCAGGAGATTTACAGGGAACTAGCCTCGCGCAATGGTGTGAAGGAAGGAAACTAAAATCACGCGATGTGCGGAATTTGCGGCATTTTCGAGTACGAACGCCGGACGGACATTCCGGTTGAAGTCGTGCATCGGATGAATCGGACGATGATTCACCGGGGACCGGACGATGGCGGTGTTTTTGGCGGTTCGGGGATCGGACTTGGCCATCGGCGACTCAGCATCATCGATCTCGCGGGTGGTCACCAGCCGATGTCGAACGAGGACGGCACGGTTTGGGTGTTGCTCAACGGCGAGATCTACAACTATCCCGAACTGCGCGCCGAACTCTTACAGCGCGGTCACAAGTTCGCGACAAAGTCCGACACGGAAGCCATTGTTCATCTCTACGAGGACTACGGCGAGGAATGCTTCGCCAGGCTACGAGGAATGTTTGCGATTGCGATTTGGGATGCGAAGAACCGCAAAGTAGTTCTGGCTCGTGATCGTGTTGGCAAGAAGCCGCTGTTCTACGCCGCAGACGGGTCTCGTATTCTATTTGGTTCCGAGCTGAAAGCGCTGCTGGCCGGCGATTCCTTGTCACGCGAGATTGATGAGCAAGCGCTCTCGGACTATTTTTCGTTTGGATACATCCCGGCGCCCAAGACGATTTACCGGTCCGTCCGCAAAGTCATGCCTGGGCACTACTTGGTCGCGTCCGCAGGCGGCCTCCATGAGACGCGGTACTGGGATTTGCACTTCAGTAGCGTCGAAGAGAGAAGCGAGACGGATTGGAGTGAACGCCTGCGCCACGAATTGTGCGAAGCCACGCGCGTCCGCTTGATGAGCGACGTGCCGCTCGGCGCCTTTTTGAGCGGAGGCATCGACTCATCTGCCGTGGTGGCAATGATGAGCCGCTTGATGCAACGCGCGGTAACCACGTGTTCAATCGGCTTTAACGAAGAAAAATACAACGAGGCGGAGTACGCACTTCAAGTGTCGAAGCTGTTTTCCACTGATCACCACGTCGAGACGATAGAACCGAATGCGGTTGAGATTGTTGACAAACTTGCGTGGCACTACGATGAACCGTTCGCGGATTCCTCGGCAATTCCAACGTACTACGTTTCCAAAATTGCCCGTCGGTACGTGACGGTGGCTCTCGGGGGAGACGGAGGCGACGAGAGTTTTGCGGGTTATCGGCGCTACAAGCTTGATTACTACGAAAATCAGTTGCGAAACCGAGTTCCCGCGGGTATACGGCGTTCCGTGTTTGGGCTGCTGGGGCGCCGGTATCCGCCGCTTGCTTGGGCCCCCCGCGTGTTTAGGGCAAAATCGACCTTTCAGAGTTTGTCACGCTCGCCGCTTGAGGGCTATTTCCATTCAATTTCTTATTTTCGCCCGGACGATAAAGAACGGCTGTTCACCTCAGATTTCCGTGCGCGCCTCGGCAAATACGAATCGATTGACGTGTTCCGCGAATACTACGACCGTGCGGACACCGAAGATCCGCTGTCCAAGATTCAGTATGTGGACATTAAGACCTACCTGACAGACGACATTTTGACAAAGGTGGATCGCGCAAGCATGGCGGTGTCGCTCGAAGTGCGGGCTCCGATGCTGGACCACAAGTTCTTGGAGCTTGCGGCGTCGATACCCAGCAACTTAAAGCTGCGAAACGGCACTGGGAAATATATTCTGAAGAAGGCGCTGGAACCGACACTGCCTTCCGAGATTCTGTATCGCCAGAAGCAAGGATTTGCGATCCCGCTTGGCGACTGGTTCAAGCGCGAGCTTAAAGAAATGGCTTACCACGTAATTGTGGAGACCAGCGACGGCATTTTGGACCAGCGGTTCCTGGGTAAGATTTGGGATCAGCACCAGAAAGGTTATTACGATCGGTCGGCGCTACTTTGGGCGACGCTGATGTTCCGAAAATGGCAGTCGACGTTTTGCGAATAGATCAAGGAATGGCATGAGTGGTCTCTGCGGGATATGCGAAGTAGGGAGGGAGTTTGGTGCGAGCAGCGTTTTGCCGATGCTCGATGCGATGACTCTTCCAGACGTGTTGGAGCGCGACACGTTTGGAGGGCGTTCGATTGCCTTGGGAGTGGCTCGACGGTGGTCCTTCCAGCGAGTAGGTACGGCTGACGGCGTGTCCGTTGCGGTTGACGCAGACCTCGTTGATTACGAACCGATAGCGGAGGCGCTGTCCGTCCCGGTAACCACGGTGGCGGCGATGCCTCTCGCGCAGCTGATGATTCGCTTATACGCACGGCAGGGCGCCGACTTTGTGAAGTCCCTACATGGTGGCTTCTGCATTTCGCTATGGGATGAGAGACAACAGACACTAGTCCTGGCCATTGATCGTCTCGGAATCAAGAGTCTTTATTGGTGTCGTGAGGGCGACCGACTCTTGTTTGCGGCTCGCGCAGGCGCGGTTCGGACGATTCGAAGGGAATCGCTTGAGGCAAATCCGGACGCCGTCCTTCAGTTTTTGCTGTTTGCGTCCGTGCCGGCGCCACTGACGAGCGACCGTGGGATGTATAAACTGAGTCCGGGGACGGTTCTGCAGTTTGCCAACGGAAAAATTACGGAAAAGCAGTATTGGGACCTCGAATACCCTGAGAGCAACAACCGCAGTGTTGCACATTGGTCGCGAGAATTGCGTGACGGGATGCGTGCAGCTGTTCATCGCCACTTGACTGGCTGCGAACAGCATTCGACTGGCAGCTTTTTGAGTGGGGGGACAGACAGCAGCTCGGTAGTGGCGTTCGTGAGTGAAAAACATCATCCGGCGCAGACGTTCTCTATTGCGTTTGAGGAGTCGGATTTCAGCGAAATTGAATTTGCACGGACAACCGCAGCAAAGTTTGGAACGCGCCACCACGAGAAGTTTCTCACGCCGCAAGACGCCTGCGATGCTATTGACAAGATCATTGGGTATTACGAGGAGCCCTTCGCGAACTCCTCGGCGATTGGGTCTTACTATTGTGCTGTGCTGGCGCGGGAGCAGGGTGTCCGCACGTTGCTCGCCGGGGATGGCGGCGACGAGCTTTTCGGTGGGAACGAGCGTTACGCGACTGACAAGCGGTTCGCGCTTTACCGTTCGATTCCGCTTTGGCTGCGCCGCGGTGTTGTCGAGCCGCTAACGGACCTGCTACCGAACAATGAGAGCAAACTGAGCCTTCCGCGTCGCTATGTTCGGCGCGCAAATATTCCGAACCCAAGGCGAATCTTGTCCTATGGTTTTTTCTTGAGCATGCGCCCAGAAGAAGTGTTTGATGACGGATTTCTGGAAAAGACCGGAGTGGACAAGTGGTTGGCGATTCCCGAAGGGCACTTTGCACGCGCCAAAGCGACAAGCGAGCTGAACAGGATTCTTTATCTTGACGTAAAGATGACGCTCGCCGACAACGATCTTCGTAAGGTGTCTGGTACGGCGGATCTCGCCGGTGTCAACGTGCGTTATCCGCTGCTGGACGATCGTCTCGCCGAGCTTTCCGGGCGCATTCCGGCCGCGCTGAAATTAAAGGGATTTGAAAAACGCTTCATTTTCAAGCAGGCGATGAAAGACATCCTTCCGCAGAAAGTTCTCTACAAAACGAAGCATGGATTCGGAGTGCCTCTCGCGCAGTGGCTCTTGGAAAATCCACGTATGAAGCAGCTGACGGACGACATGATGCACGATCCGCTTACGCGACAGCGCGGATATTTCTGTGCGGGATTCTTCGAGAAATTGATGGAACTTCATCGCCGACAACCGAACTTCTATGGCGAGATCGTGTGGTATCTCGTGGCGCTGGAGTTGTGGCAGCGGCAGCATCTGGAGAAGGCCCGCGAGGCGGTCCATGCTGAATAAGAGAGCAGTGTACTCGCCGGTGATGTGCGGTGCACAGGAGAGTTCAGAGCTGATGCCGTCCGTTAACGCCAGGGAGAAACTGCGGCGTGGTCTTGCGGCAAGTCTTCACGCGACGGGTGCGCTCGGCTTGCTGCGCCGATTTGAGGGTAGTCGCCAAATCCTTTCTTTGCCGGAGTCAAGGTGGCCGAAAATCCGGCGGTTCGCAGGATCGAAATTTGGCATTCTGTGCTACCACCGCGTTGGAACGCAAGGCGTGCCATTGTTCTCGCGGTTAGATCCAGGGGTCTTTGAAGCGCAGATGAAATATGTCCGAAAACACTATAGGCTGATACCTCTTGGACAGCTGTGTCAGGAAATAGCGAACGGCGATGCCGTGCGACCGACGCTTTCGATCACATTCGATGACGGGTATCGAGATTTGTACACGCATGCGTTTCGGGTGCTGCAGATGTACGAAATTCCTGCGACGATCTACTTGATCGGACGAAGCATGGAGACGGGCGAATCGCCTTGGTACGACCGCATTTTTGTTGCCCTCGATCACGCGGGGGGAAGCTCGATCGAAGTGGAGATGGATGAGCCTCGCCAATTCTCTTTGACTTCGGTCGCGGCTCGGCGCAAAGCGGCGTGGGAGATCGTGTGTTTTCTCCGCACCATTTCCGACGTGAGGCGGCGGAATTGGTGCTTGGCGTTTGAAGCTCGGATGAAACCGCCACAAAACAAGCTCGAGCGGCGCATGCTGGATTGGGATCAAGTTCGATCGATGCAAGCAGGCGGTATTTATTTCGGCGCTCACACGATGACGCATCCTTCCGTTGCACACTTAGAAGCTGCGAACCTCGAAGAGGAACTTAGTGCATCGCGAAGGCTGCTGGAAGCAAGATTGGATGCACCAGCCGAAGATTTCGCTTATCCGTTCGGGAAGATAAGTGACTGCCTCTCTGCGGACGATGATTATCTAGCGAAGTGTGGCTACCGCTCCGCGGTGACAACGGTCGAAGGAATCAATTCCGTCGGAACAAACCTCTTGCGGCTGAACCGGATGCAGATCGGCGATGACCGTTCGCTCTCGCTGTTCGCTTTCAATTTGGCTCGGATGTTTTTTGAAAGTGTTTCAGAGAATTCGATTTCACGGGCTGCAACCCGCCAAGATAGTCTTTCCCTCGAGGTGGATCGGAGTGCTTCCTAGGACCCGCCTATGCGAGACTTCATAGTATTGGCAGTCATTCTTGGCGCGGCGCCGGTTTGCCTCTTCAATCCTTACATTGGCGTTCTGACGTGGTATTGGGTGACGTATTTCAATCCCCACCGTTTCACATGGTCATTTGCCTACGACTTTCCCGTTGCTGCGGTGATTGCTGCACCCACGTTGCTCGGGACGGTGTTCGCGAAGAAGTCCATGCGATCGCTTGCCGTTCGGGAGAGCGTTTTGCTGCTCGCCCTTTGGGCCTGGTATACATTCACGTACGTTCATGCTCAGGGCGTGCCGCTTTTTACAGGCAATATGGTGGATGCCGCCTATGAGATGGGACACATCAGCAAGATTCTCTTGTTTACGATTGTGATGATCCTGCTGGTCAACACGAAAGAGAGACTTCGTGGCGTGGTTGTGGTGACCGCGGGTAGTTTGGGACTACTGGCCGTCAAAGGGGCGCTGTTCGGGCTGCGGACTTCAGGCGAAGCGCGTGTCTGGGGGCCGCCGGACTCGTTTCTCGAGGATAACAACGCATTTGGTCTTGCACTCAACATGTGCTTGCCGCTGCTTTTCTTCCTCGCAGGTCAGGAGAAGCGTAAATGGATGCGAATAGCAATCTGGATCACCTTCGCGTCCACGATTATCGTGATTTTGCTGACCTACTCGCGTGGGGCGCTACTTGGACTCGGCGTGGTGCTCACGGTCCTTATGTTGAAGTCGCGCCACAAGGTCGTCGGCACATTTTTCATGGTGGTTGTGGCGTTTTTTGTCTTGAGTTTCGCGCCAGAAGCGTGGATGCAGCGCATGGGTCGATTCTTTAGTGGTGATCTTGACGAATCCGCACAGCAGCGGCTTGTTTCGTGGGGGACATCCTGGAATTTCGCGCATGACTATCCAATTACTGGGGGTTCGTTTGATGTCTTACCAAACGTTGATGTGTTTCAACGATATCAGCCTCGACCCCTGCCGCTGGGGTTTTTATCGAGCGGTCCTCACAGCATTTATTTTCAACTTCTCGCGGATCAGGGATTCCCGGGACTGGGATTGTTTATTGTGCTGATTGGTTCGTGTTATTGGAGCTTGTGGAGAGTTCGAATTGCATCGCGGTCGATACCAACAGCAAATTACCTCGTACCGTATACACAAATGGTTGAAGTTTCCATCCTTGGCTTCATGGTTAGCGGTGCATTCCTTGGTTTTGTCTACCTTGACGTCATTTACCAGATGATTGGCTTGGTGGTTGTTTTAAAGGTCTTGTTGCGGAGTGAGCGGCAAACTTACCTCGAAACTCCCCTTCCCCAACAGGATAATGTGATCGACGTTACGCCAGAGTCAGAGCTGGCTGCTCTTTGATATTTCGATCAGCCAGAAAGAACCCAGGAGGGCGAACCACGGTGTTGCGATTCGGAAGGCCGGCAGGGATGCAGCGTACAATGCGCTTCTGGTTGGCTTTTTGCTTTTTTCTCGTATTTCCTCATCGTCTGACGGCACAGACGTGGAGTTGGACCTCCGAAGATGTCGACTCACAGGGCGAGAGCACTTGGATTGCAACCGATGCCGAGGGCAATCTGCACGTGAGCTATTACGCGATAACGGGCGGGCAGCTGAAGTACGCGTTTCGTCCAGCCGAAGGGACAAAGTGGTTCACGATGACTCTGGAGCACAGCCTGGGCTTTTTCGTTACGCGAATCACAATCGACGCGAATTCAAATCCGCATATCTGCTACACGCCGCGGGGCACGAAGTACGCCCATTGGGATGGCAAGAAGTGGCACACTCAGGAGGTCGACCCTGGGTCCGGCGTCGTAGGGTTCTGGTGCTCCATCAACGTAGGGGGCGACGGCAAACCGCAGATATCCTGGTATCTCGAAGGAGGCACGTATTTTCGCTACGCGATCTTGAACGATGGGGTTTGGGCAGCGCAGTCGATAGAAGGTGGAAACGGCGCGCTGCCCGGCAAATGGAATTCGATGGCGCTCGATGCGCAGAATCGCCCACACATGTCCTATACGTGGTTTCCGACAGGCCAGCTGAAATACACAGCATTTGACGGCAAAAATTGGAAGATAACCCTACTCGATTCGCCAAACGATAGCCCCGGCGGCACACGAGGAATGGGTTCTTCGCTGGTACTCGACAGCGAAGGCAATCCGATGATTGTTTATTACACAGAGGATGCGCTTAAGATGGCGCATTACGTCGACGGAAAGTGGACCAAGCAAATCCTGGAGCAACTTCCTCCGTTCGGGCCCATGTACGGATGGAGAAGCTTCCGAAGTTCGCTCATTCTTGATAGCAAAGGCTACCCACACATCGGATTTCAGAGCCTTAAGGGACTGGAGCATACGTGGTGGGATGGGAAGCAGTGGAGGTCGCAGCTTTTGATCGCCGCGCTGGGCAACACGTTCTACGATAATGCAATGACTATGGACAACAATGATAATATATTTATCAGTTATAGAGACCCCGTAGACGGGTCGCTGAAGGTTCTCGCCGGCCACCCGACTCCAGCAAAGTCCGCAACTCGAGAACAGAAAGTTAAACCAAGCGAACCGTGAAGGATTAGTGGGATTGCCCTGTTTCAAGGCTTCCAGATATCGAGCGAATCATGAAAATAATTGTTATATCGGGCCTGTTTTGGTTTCTCAGCGCGCTAGTAGTCTACGTGTACGCGGGATATCCAATTTTGCTTGCACTGCTGGCCCGTCTGTTCCCTCAGGAGAATTCAAAGAGCGATCGCTTTTCGGCCCGCGTTAGCCTTCTCATATCCGCGTTCAATGAAGCTCAAGTAATCGGCGAGAAAGTTGAGAACGCTCTTGCGCTGGACTATCCGCACGGACAATTGGAAATCATTGTGATTTCGGACTGCTCCGATGACGGAACAGACGAGATTGTGAGCGGCCATGGCTCGAGAGGTGTGCGGCTCCTGCGGCAGCTGCAACGACTCGGCAAGACGGAAGGGCTAAACCTTGCAGTTCCGCAGACAAATGGCGAGATTCTCATTTTCTCCGATGCCAATGCGATCTACCAATACGATGCGGTCCGGCAGCTTGTCAGGCACTTCGTTGATAATAGAGTTGGATACGTTGTTGGCAGCGCCCGGTATCGTCAAGTCGACGGACAAGTGGCGTCGGCTGAGTCGGAAGGGCTCTATTGGAAGCTAGAGACTTGGCTGAAGCAGAAGGAGTCTGAGTTTGGCTCGGTTGTAGGAGGAGACGGTGCGATTTACGCGATACGCCGCGAACTGTTCACGCCCCTGCGCTCAACGGACATCAACGATTTTCTGAATCCGCTTCAAATTGTGGCGCGTGGTTACCGGGGAGTGTACGAGCCGGGCGCCGTCTGTTTTGAAGAAGCAGGAGAAAGCTTTGAGAAAGAATTTCTCAGGAAAGTGCGCATCATTGGCCGTAGCCTGAACGCTATCCTGCGTGCACCAAGAGTGCTTCTCCCTTGGCTACAGCCTCGCCATTGGTTCGCGTTGGTTTCACATAAATTACTTCGATGGTTTATTCCTTTGTTTCTAATTGTGCTTCTTTTCTGCAACGTAGTTCTTCTCGACTCGCCCTTCTTTCGAATTGCGCTGGGTCTACAAATGCTTTTCTACGCCTTCGCCGCCATCGGTTGGCTACTCGAGAGGCGCGGCAAGTCCCTGAAGGTATTTTATTTGCCCTACTATTTCGTTTTAGTTAATCTAGCGTCGTTGTTTGGCATCTTCAAGCTTCTGACGGGATCCCTATCACCCACCTGGCAGACGATTCGCCAACCAAAGCCAGCCGAGAACGATTCTGGCGTTCCGATCACGGATAAGGAGTTCTGAACCTTGTCTCTGCGAGTTCTCCACGTACTTGACCATTCCGTGCCAGTACTGGATGGGTACAGCCATCGCAGCCTCAACGTCATCGGTGCGCAGCGGGCGCTGGGCCTTCTTCCCGCCGTCGTGACCGGCCCTCTGCACAACCTCGATGATCCCAACGCTTCCGAGACAGACGTTGATGCAGTTCACTACTATCGAACTCCGGAAGATAAGGATTTTTTTTGGAATGCGGTGCGAAGCCGTCGCCCATTTCTTCGAGAATGGTCTGTTGTGCGTCTGCTAGAACGGCGAATCAGGTCTCTCCTAAACGCTCGTGAGTTTGATTTGGTCCATGCGCATTCTCCAGCCCTATGTGGTCTGGCTGCGGCGCGAGCGGCAGAAGCGCACACTTTGCCATTCGTTTACGAAATTCGTTCTTTTTGGGAGGACGGAGTAGATCAAAGTACAGCATCACTACGATATCGACTTGCGCGTGGGCTCGAAACCCGGATCGTGAAGCGAGCCGATGCCGTTGTGGGCATTGCCAAGCCAATTCTTCAGGACATTGCGGCACGCGGAATCTCTGAATCGCGCTTGTTTCACGTCCCCAATGGAGTGGACTTGGCGCGTTTCAATCCGCGTCCTCGCGACAATGAGCTCGCCGCCCAGCTCGGCGTAACCGGTGTTCCGACTTTGGGTTTCATCGGTACATTCTTTCCCTGGGAAGCAGTAGCATGGCTTGTGGATGCAGTTTCTGCACTGCATCGCCGCGGTATGCACTTCAAACTTTTAATCGTCGGAGATGGCACGGATTCTGAGGCGGTTCGCGCCGCGATCCAAAACCAAAATGCAGGCGGTTTCGTGAGTTACCTCGGGCGCGTAAGCCATCAAGAGGTCGAGCGCTATTACTCGCTGATGGATGTCCTCGTCTACCCGCGCCGACGTTTGCGAATCACGGAAGCTGTCACTCCGCTCAAGCCCCTGGAAGCTATGGCACTTGGCAAAGCGATCCTCGGGAGCAATGTGGGCGGAATTCGCGAACTCATCGATGCCGAGACCACCGGGATTCTTTTTGAACCTGGAGACATCGAGGATTTTTGCCGGCAATCGGAACGCTTGTTGAAGGATCCGGCTTTGAGACAGAAACTGGGACACCAGGCGAGGACGAAGGCATGTGAAGAGAAAGATTGGAAAACAGTAGCGCGTCTGTACGAGCCTGTGTATGCAGCCGCTCGCGAAAACGCCAAAGGGCGCTGATGGTCGGGATGGCTCATCGTCGGTTGATTTCGGCTCGTGCTTCAGAATTCAAAGTTTCCCGCTTCTTCAAGTCGGACTGAAATTGCCGTGCCAGGCCGAGTTTTGGGTGGAGTTTTATTATCCGATCCTCCTAAGTCCATATATATGAATGTGTTACAATGACTCCAAAAGGCGAGCGAGACTTGCGATTGGAAGTGATTTGCTCCTGTTATTTGGATGGTTTACAGTAAGTTAAGAATCTAGTCTGAACTAGGAAGGGTTCCGTGGCGCGAATCGAGGCTACTTAAACGATGCGAAACGCACTTACAATCGATCTCGAAGACTACTACCACGTTAGTGCCTTCAGCCAGCAGATACCGGTGGATCGGTGGAACTCAAAAACAAGTCGTATCGAGCGGAACACCGAACTATTGCTCGATTTGCTCGACTCAGCGGGATGCAAGGCGACGTTCTTCACCCTTGGCTGGGTGGCGGAGCAGCATCCCCATGTTGTGCGACACGTGGCTGAACGCGGTCATGAAATCGCCTGCCATAGCTTGCGTCACCGCACCGTGTATAAAATGACGTGCGAGGAATTTCGCGACGACACCTTGCGAGCGAAGTCCTTGTTGGAGGATTGTAGCGGCACTCTTGTTGTCGGCTACCGCGCACCAAGTTTTTCCATCACTGATAAATCCCTGTGGGCACTTGAAGTGCTGGCCGAGCTTGGTTTTACTTTCGATTCCAGCATTTTCCCCGTCGAGCATCCGAACTACGGCATACCAAACTTCGCGCGAGATCCCCACCGTGTGCTGACGCCCAGCGGAGCAATCGTAGAGTTTCCAATGACGGTTCTGGAATTCGCGGGACTTCGGTCTCCTTTTGGGGGTGGTGCCTATCTGCGTTTTCTTCCTTACTGGTATACACGATGGGGCGTTCGATTTCTGAATGCGACCGAGAATCGTCCTGTCTGCGTATATTTGCACCCGTGGGAACTCGACCCAGACCAGCCACGCATGTCAGGAAGCCTAACGTCGCGCGCGCGTCACTACATCGGTCTGCGAAAGACGCTGGCAAAATTCGCAAATCTCATTCGTGATTTTGAATTTGGAACCCTGGGATCGATGGTCGATCACGTTTGAACTGTCACCCGCCTCAGTCTCACTTAACATGTAAAGGCGTCCCCCGCGCATCAGCCCCGAGTAAATACTCGCACGAGGGACTTCGATACACCGCGCGAATACTCCTCGCGCTGATGCCCATCTAGGCAAACCAGCCAATAGCCTGCCAGCGCCAATGGAAGTACCAAAGCAATTTGCGAAAAAAATGCTGAGAGACGTTCGGCGCGCCAATAGTGCTCGATGCCATAGGTGGCGAGTGCGAACGGTGTCACGGCAAGCAGCGGACGTAGCCACGCCGAAACTGCATAGGTTAATGGATGAATACCCAAAGCTCGGCGGATATACCACGGCCAAAACACGAGCGTCGAGGCCACGCTTGGAATTACCGTTCCCCAGGCGACTCCAACAATTCCCATTCGCCGGACTAGGAACATGCTGAGCGCAAGATTGCAAATTCCCTCCCCCAAAAGCATCGGCACGAGCGGCTTGTGTTTGCTAAGCCCGAGGAGGGTTCCGCCCGTCACCGAATTCGCTGCCCAGAAGACCAAGGTCAATGAAAGGATTCGAATCACCGCCCCGGAAAGATCTGCGTATTGTGTGCTCATCCACAGGCCGATGAAGCTGTTTCCGCGAATCATGAGGGTCAGGGCAATGGGAAGCACGACCATCGTGCCAGCGCGACTGCTGAACAGCACAACCTTCTCCAGGAGCGCGTGGTCTTCCTTCGCCTCCGTAGAGCTGGCGAGCGGTGTCATCGTTTGGGAGATGCCGGCAACGAGCGCCCGTGTGTACTCCGCGAGGTTGCCTCCGATCGCGTAGAACGTCACCGCTGAAACCGGCAGGAATGCTCCAATAACAACATTGTCGCTGGCGTAAATCAGGCTGCTGCTCACGTGAATGAGAAATGAAAATAGGCTGAAGGAGAATATAATTTTCAATCCAGTGCGGTCTGCAAAGGCAGGCCTGATTTGAAGCTCTGGGTACAGCCGGTATGCCAGGGTAACGTTGGCTCCCAGTCGCGCTAGTGTAAAGCCGAGCTGGATCAGAGCCAATGTCACGATTCCATAGCCGAGATGCAGAAACAAGACGATTGTAAATGTCCGGAGCAGATTGTTGGCGATTTCGATTCCATTGGTGAGATCGAACCGCTGCAATCCGACCAAAATCCCACCGAAAACGCCGTTCACGAGCGAAGCCGCGATGCTCAAGCCCGTAACGACCAACACGATTCGAGATGCGGCCAAGTACTCAGGGGGAATGCTCAGTCTCCCCACAACGAGCGTGGCGAAGACGACGGAGGCCAAGAAAGCAATCAGACCTGCAGATGAAAAAACGAACATCGCAGACGACGCTATGTTGCTGGCGTTCTTATGGTCTGCCTGTGTGTGGAATTTGGCGATGTAACGTGTAACCGCGCCTCGAACACCCAAGTCCAAAAGCCCGAGGTAACCGGTAAGGGATAAAATGAGGGTCCAGACGCCGTACCCGTTATCTCCCAGATGGCGAACAACATATGGCGAAAGGAAGAAATTGACGCCCATAACGAGGACATAGGCGCCCCAATTCGAAGCCACGTTCCTTATTAGTCTTGGTTTGGCGCTGACGGATTCTGCGCTCTTCGGATTTCCATACGATTCGGGCATACCAATCCTGTACGGCTGGAACTTTAATTGGCACGTCACGAGCCATTTACGACTTTTCCTATATGTTTGGAAATAGGGAGGTTACCTAGTGCACCGACTTTTGCACTCGGCGGCAGGTCCGCCTTGGGCGCCCCGCCTGTGTAAACTACTGCCACAATAAGGAAAACATAGGTTTCGCCTGCAGCATTGTTCGTGAGAGAGCCCTAGTCGCTCCTTGCAAGTGTCTTATTATCAGTTGTTTAGCTTTAACTATTGATCCCTGGATTTGGCTAAGGTTTTGCTCCATGAAGTTACACAAATTCGGAGCGAGGGCGAAGTTTCCCTGATCGTTCTGTTGACGTCTTTGGGGGTGAATACGTCCAAGATTCGGTTAAATCTAAGAGTAGGACGGCATGCAGCGTGAATCGGGAGATCGCGGCAAGAAGAAAATGATAAACCAATTGGCGAACACACAGGGAGATGCCGGCAGCCGCCCTCTTCCAACGATCGAGGACCAGCGCCAATTTTGGGATTGGCACTGGCAAAACTGGGAACAGCGGAAGGTTTTGAATGACTGGACGGAGCGGCGCGCCCAGGAGATATTGAAATTGGTCCAAGCACTTCCTCTGGCGCGGCCTCGGATTCTCGATTTCGGATGTGGCCGTGGCTGGTTTACCGAGCGTTTGGCGGATCTAGGTGAGGCCCACGGTATCGATCTCTCACCCGAAGGCATCGCCGCGGCGCAGGCTCGCCGGCCAGACATCACCTACCTGGCTGGCAGTGTTTATGAAGCCGATCTTCCCAAGGCGTATTTTGACGTACTCATTTCGCAAGAGGTCATTGCCCACGTCGAGAATCAATTGAGGTATGTGCATCGAGCTTCCGAAGTATTGAAGCCTGGTGGCTACCTCATCATCACAACGGGAAATAAATTTGTGATGGATCGACTGGGAGATGTCGGCTGGAATGTTCAGCCGCCCCAGCACATCGCTCACCAGCTCAGCCGAGGACAGCTGAAAGAAATGCTTGCACCATCGTTCCACGTATTGAAGACAGCTACAATTATTCCGCATGGGAAGCTCGGCATTCTGCGTCTTGTGAACTCGTACAAGCTCAACTCTGCTCTTCAGAGAGTCATCTCCAAATCGAATCTGGACCGGCTGAAGGAACGGGCGGGATTCGGCTGGCAGATGATTTTTCTCGCTCGAAAAAAGGCTTAGCGGCTTTTCCGGAGCCTCAGTTATTTTGGAGACCGTCGCTATCATGACCACTTCTTCTGCAACTCAGCGAAAAATTGGCGTCTTCAGCCACGGAGGAACCAAGAACCTCGGCGACGAAGCACTGCTTGCTGCCGTGGTACAAAATATTCGCTTGCGTGTCCCGGACGCTCAAATCGTCGGATTCACGATCAATCCGAATGATACTCGCGAACGCCATAAAATTGAGTGCTTCCCGATCCGTCGGACGACGGACTCCCCAGCTGACGCCCCCGCAGCCAACGCAAACCAGGAAAACAATTTATCCAAACCTGCTGATCCGGAATCCAACGGCATTCGGAGCATTATCAAGTCAATTCCCGGTATCCGTCCGCTCGTTCTGAGTCTTAGACGTCTTGCGTCTCGCGTCGCCAACGTTTTTGCTGAACCTAAATTCTTGTTTGACTCCTACCTTCGACTCAAAGGCGTACAGCTTTTGCTCGTTGCGGGTTCCCAGCAGCTGAACGATGGTTACGGCGGCTCTTGGGGTTTTCCGTACACGCTTTTCAAGTGGACGTTACTTTCCCGATTTACCGGAACGAAAGTTGCGATTCTCAGCGTCGGCGCCGGTCCGATTGACCGATCACTCAGCAAGTTTTTTTTCAAACGAGCGCTCAACCTAGTCAGCTACCGCTCCTATCGCGATTCGATTTCCAGCCGAATGATGGAAGGCATGGGCATCAAAGGCAGCCACCCTGTCCTGCCGGATCTCGTTTACAGTCTCCAGCTTCCGGCTCCGCGGCCCGCACCGCCTGACGGGGCGCGCGTCGTCGTCGGCACGAACCCGGTTCCCTTCTTTGACGGACGGTACTGGCCGACGCCTGACCCTGCCCGCTACGACGAATACGTGGGCAAATTCGCGAAGTTCGCCGAATGGTTGGACAAGAGCGGACGCTCTGTCTTGTTTTTCCCGACGCAAGTCCGGGCCGATACGCTTACGATCGGCGATATCCGCAAGGCCATGAATGGATCCGGCAAGTCGGAAAACATTTTGCCAGGACAGCACATCGAGACGATTCAGGACCTAGTATCTGAGATCTCGCGAGCCGATCTGGTTGTGGCGAACCGTTATCATGGCATCCTGATTTCTCTCATGATGAACAAACCCGTGCTGGGCGTTGCTTATCATGAGAAAAGTTGGGCACTGTTGGCACAAGCCGGTCAGGGCGACTACGTATTGAATATCGCGGATTTCAAGACGGAAGAACTCATCGAACGATTGACGGCAATGGAAGCGAACGCCCCAATGATCAAGAAACAAATTGCGGAACGCATTTCGCCTTTGCGCAAGGCGCTCGATGAGCAGTACGACAAGGTCCTGGGATTGATCGGCGTCCAACCTCCCAGACCGCGCGCCAATTGATTCAATTCCCATGCGATTCACAGAGACAAAAATCAAGGGAGCATTCTTAGCTGATCTAGAGAGACGCGAAGACACTCGCGGATTCTTTGCGCGCTCTTGGTGTACTCGAGAATTTCTCGCCAACGGTTTAGACGCCACGGTTGCGCAAATTAATGTGGGCTTTACGGCCATGAAGGCCGGCGTACGCGGGATGCACTATCAAGTTTCTCCGCACGAGGAGGCCAAGACGGTGCGTTGCACGCGCGGCTCGGTTTTCGACGTCGTCGTCGACCTGCGGGCGAATTCCCCGACCTTCAAACAATGGGACGCATTCGAACTGAGCGAAGAAAACCACCGCATGCTTTACATCCCCAAAGGCTGTGCACACGGTTATCAGGCGCTCGAAAACGCTACCGAGATTGAATATCTGACGACCGCATTCCACGCGCCAGAGTCGGCGTACGGCGTTCGCTTCGATGACCCTGCATTTGCTATTAACTGGCCGTTACCGGTCGGTCTGATTTCTGGCGCGGATCGGGCCTGGCCGGATTATAAAGGATAGATACCCGGCGCAGCTAACGCGCCACGGAGAGATCATGTTTATCGTGGATACAGCACTAGAGCAGCGCGAAAAGCAAGGAAAGCCCGTTCGAGTCGGTATCGTGGGCGCTGGCTATATGGGCCGTGGCATCGCGACGCAACTTCTCCGCCCGCCCTCTGGAATCCGCCTAGCGGCTATTTCCAACCGGACTCTCTCAAAGGCTGAACAAGCTCTGCGAGACGGTGGACTGGCCGAGTTCAAAATAATCACCTCGGTCGCCGGTCTCGACGAATCGGTCTCCCGTGGCGAGGTCTGCGTCACGGACAATCCGCTACTTTTGTGCGACGCCGAGAGCATCGACGTCATTATCGACGCAACAAGCGATCTGGAAACTGGAGCGCGCGTGGTTCTTCACGCTCTTGAACACAAAAAGCACGTCGTCCTGCTGAATGCCGTCCTGGACGCTACGATCGGACCGATTCTCAAGACCTATGCAGACCGCAACAACGTCGTCATCACCTACACCGATGGTGACGAACCAGGCGTGGCCGTGAACCTGTTCCGCTTTGTGAAGACCATGGGATTTCTGCCCGTCGCTGCAGGGAATCTCAAGGGCTTGCTCGATCCCTATCGCACGCCGGAAACGCAGAAAGCCTTTGCGGAAAGGGTCAAGCAGTCTGCGTCGATGATCACTTCGTTCGCGGATGGAACGAAGCTCTCTATGGAGTGCACGATTCTGGCGAACTCTACCGGACTCGGTGTGGGCAAGCGCGGTATGTACGGCCCGAAGTGCGCTCACGTCAAGGAAGCTCTGACTCTTTTTCCTCCCGAACAGCTTTTGAACGGCGGAATTGTGGATTTTCTGATTGGCGCGGAGCCACATACGGGCGTATTCGTAATCGGCTACAGCAAGGATCCGGTCAACGCAGAGTACATGAATTTCTTCAAGATGGGCGACGGTCCTTTTTATGTGTTCTACACACCATTCCATCTGCCACAGGTGCAAGTAATTCCCACGATTGCGCGTGCGGCGTTGTTCCATGACGCGACGACTTCCCCGATTGGCAAGCCTGTATGCGACGTTGCGACCATCGCGAAGCGCGATCTGAAGGCGGGTGAAACGTTGGACGGCATTGGCGGGTTCAATTGTTATGGCGCGATTGACAATTCGGATGCCGCTCAAAAGGAAAACGCCCTGCCAATGGGTCTATCAGAAAATTGCTATCTTAAGCGCGATATATCCAAAGATCAGCTCATTACGTATGCTGACGTTGAGCTTCCTGTCGGTAGGCTTTCCGACAAGCTCCGGGCTGAGCAGAACCAATACTTCTATTCCGCGGTTCACGCGTAAAGGCGCGCCCATTTCATGAACACGATTCCCATGACCGAATCGACCGAGCGCCTCACGGCGCAACAAGTTGTTGAAAACGATCTGGAGTATCTTTGTACCAATCTGGCCGAGGAATTCCCCAAGATCGCCGGGCGCCGGATGCTGATCACGGGCGGGGCCGGCTTCCTGGGGCACTATCTGGTTCAGTCTGCGCTCTATTGGAACCGTACGCGCTCGGGTCCCGCGATTGATGTAACGATCTATGACAGCTACATCCGCGGCGTACCAGCCTGGCTGAAACAGTTGGAGGGTAATCCGCATCTCCGTCTCCAGAAACACAACCTAGCAGAACCCCTTCCTGTGAATATAGGAGAGTTCGAATACATCATTCATGCGGCTTCCATTGCTTCGCCAACCTACTACCGGAAGGATCCGATCGGCACGATGGACGCGAATATCTACGGTCTGCGCAACCTTCTCGACTATGCGCGTGCGCGGAAAGACGCGGGCAAGCCGTTCGAAGGCTTCTTGTTCTACTCCAGCAGTGAGATCTACGGAGACCCTTCGCCTGAGGCCATTCCGACGCCTGAAACCTATCGTGGGCTGGTGTCGTGCACTGGCCCTCGTGCTTGCTACGACGAGGCTAAGCGCTACGGCGAGACGCTATGTGTGAATTTTGCTCAGCAAGCCGGCGTTCCCGTGAAATCGGCGCGGCCGTTCAATAATTACGGACCCGGCCTAAAGATCACCGATCGACGCGTACTTCCCGATTTTGCGCGCGACATCCTGAATGGCCGCGACATTGTATTGCTCTCCGATGGGTCGCCGAAGCGCACCTTCTGCTACGTCGCCGACGCGATCTGCGGCTATTACAAAATCCTTGTAAAGGGCAGGCCCGGCGAAGCCTACAACGTCGGCGTCGAGAAGCCAGAAATTTCCATGCTGGAACTCGCAGATAAAGTCATGTCTCTTGGCCGTGAACTCTTTGGTTATCAAGGAGGAGTCGTTCGGCAGGCGAGCAGCGATAAGAACTACCTGTTGGACAATCCAAATCGGCGCTGCCCTATCATAGACAAAGCTCGTCAGGAACTGGGCTATAACCCGCAGATTCAGATGGACGAAGGCCTTCGTCGTTCGCTCCTGTGGTACGCAGGCAATCGCGTCGCGGAAGAGGCCTGATGAAACTCTCCGTCATAGGTACCGGTTACGTTGGATTAGTTAGCGGCGTTTGTCTCGCAGAAAGAGGCCATGAGGTTGTCTGCGTTGATTCAGACCCAAAAAAAATCGGCCTGATTTCGGACGGCATTGCTCCCATCTACGAGCGCAATCTGGAGCCGCTCCTTCGCAAGCACATTGGTGCGAATTTGAAAGCCACGACGGACGTGCGCCGCGCTGTCTTGGACTCAGACCTATCGCTGATTGCGGTCGGGACGCCGTTTTCCGGGAGCGAGATCGATCTGCGCTTCATACGCGAGGTTGCGAGGCAAATCGGCGAAGCGCTCCGTGAGAAAAATGGTTATCACGTCGTCGTGGTGAAGAGCACAGTTGTCCCGGGGACCACGGATGAGATCGTCCTCCCGATTCTTGAGCAAGCGTCCGGCAAGAAAGCGGGGAAGGACTTTGGTGTCGGAATGAACCCCGAGTTTCTCACCGAGGGCGAAGCGGTCAGCGATTTCATGCATCCCGACCGAATTGTTCTAGGCGGCATCGACGAACGCACGATTGCGCGGCTGGAAGAGGTCTACGCGGGCTTCGATCAAGTTGAAAAGCTTCGCACGAACTCGAAGACTGCCGAAATGATCAAGTACGCTTCGAATTCATTGTTGGCGACGGCGATCTCATTTGCGAACGAAATCGCGAACCTCGGAGCGGCCCTGGGCGGGATTGATGTGGTGGATGTGTTACGCGGAGTTCACCTCAGCAACTACCTGACGGTGACTCTTCCGGACGGTTCGCGCAAACGCCCGGGAATCGTTTCATTTCTTGGCGCAGGTTGCGGTTTTGGTGGGAGTTGTTTGCCCAAGGACGTGAAAGCACTTGTGGCGTACGGCCGCAAAGCTGGTGTCCCAATGAATCTTCTGGATGCTGTAGTTCAGGTCAATGATCAGCAACCTAAGAAGATCATCGCATTGCTAAAGAAGCATCATCCCACACTGGGCGGAGTGCGTGTCGCTGTGCTGGGTCTGTCTTTTCGGCCTGATACCAACGATATGCGCGAGTCCCCCGCCATTCCGATTCTTCGTGCTCTGGCAGCCGAAGGCGCATCACTCAAGGCTTACGATCCAGCCGCGCGGGATGAAGCGCGAGAGATTTTCCGTGGAGACTCTGTGCGCGTTTGTGAGAACCTCTCTGAAGCCCTATCGGACGCGCAGGCCGTGGTGCTCGTGACGCGTTGGGAGGAATTCCGGGCTGTTCCGGAGTTGCTTCGCGCGCGCGATCCGCAACCGCTTTTCATTGATGGACGGCGCATGCTCCACAAAAAGAGCTTTGGGCGTTACGAGGGAATTGGTCTTTAGGCCCGGCGATCGTCGATCGCTTCGCAGAAGAAGGGAGGTAGTCCATGAAAGTGGTTCTCTTTTGTGGGGGACTGGGGTTACGTCTGCGAGACTATTCTGAAAACATTCCGAAACCAATGGCCACCATAGGGTATCGCCCGATTCTGTGGCACGTCATGAAGTACTACGCGCACTACGGTCACAAAGACTTTATCCTTTGTCTCGGCCACCGCGCGGACACGATTAAAGATTACTTCGTAAAATACGATGAATATGTTTCCAACGATTTTGTCCTCTCGGCTGGCGGAAAGAATATCGACCTGATTAACCGAGATATCCACGACTGGCGTATCACATTCGCCGACACCGGTATCACTTCCAACGTGGGGCAACGCCTCAAATCCGTCGAGAAGTATTTGGAAGGCGAAGAAGTGTTTCTCGCGAACTACAGTGACGGCCTTTCTGACTTGCCGCTTCCTCGTCACATCGAGCATTTTCTTAAGAGTGACAAGGTCGCTAGCTTTCTTTGCGTCCGCCCCAACATCAGCTACCATCTCGTCTCCGTAAATGGAGGCGGGCTGGTTACCGACATTGAGGACGTCAGCAAGAGCTCCATGCGCATTAATGGCGGGTATTTCGTCTTCAAAAGAGAAATTTTTAAATACCTGAAGGATGGTGAAGAACTCGTCCACGAACCCTTTCAACGGCTCATCGCGGAGCAACAGTTGATTGCTCACCAATACGACGGGTTTTGGGCGTGTATGGACACCTTCAAGGACAAGCAGCACCTCGATGACCTCTATGCCAGAGGCAACGCCCCCTGGCAAGTTTGGAATTGCCACTGAGCGCTCACGAATGCTGAAACTCGGTTTTCAGAAGCGATCCCGCCAGCCCTACCGCATTCTTTGCCTCGGTGCTCATTCAGACGACATCGAGATTGGGTGTGGAGGCACGATCCTCGAACTTCTGCGCACGCGGCGCGATCTTGAATTTCACTGGGTCGTCTTTAGTTCCGGAAAGGATCGCGAACGCGAGGCCCGCCGAAGCGCCTCACTCTTTTTGAAGGGAGCTGCGAAACAGGATATAGTGGTCCTCGATTTTCGCAACAGCTTCTTTCCTTCTGAGTCTGCGAAGATCAAAGAGTATTTCGAGGCGTTGAAGATCGCTGCTTCTCCCGATCTCATCCTCACGCATGCTCGTAACGATCTTCACCAGGATCACCTTGTCATCAATCAGCTGACCTGGAACACTTGGCGGGACCATTTCATCCTGGAATACGAAATTCCCAAGTATGATGGCGACTTGGGTCGCCCTAATTTTTTCGTCCCTTTCGACCGAAAAATCGCTGGGTTGAAGATCAAGCACCTTATGTCGTGCTTCAAGACCCAGAGCAACAAGCACTGGTTCACTGAGGATACCTTTCAGGGTTTGATGCGAATTCGCGGTTTAGAAGCAAACTCGTCTGGCAATTTTGCCGAGGCGTACTATGCGAGGAAGGTTGTTCTTGATCTGTAGAGTTGCCGTCACTGGCCTGTTTGCAGGAGGAAATCGATGAGTAGCGGCGCCAGCAGGCCGCGGGTTAGCATCGGTATGCCCGTCTATAACCGTGATAAGTACGTCGGAGCGTCGATTGAGGCGCACCTCAATCAGACGTATACCGACTTCGAACTCATTTTGACTGACAATTTTTCGACGGATCGGAGCGAGGAGGTTTGCCGCTCTTACGCCGAAAGGGATCCTCGCGTAAAGTACTACCGCAATCCTCGGAATCTCGGAGCGGCCGGCAACTATCGCCGCTGTTGGGAACTGTCTACCGGCGAGTATTTCCGTTGGAATCCCTCGGACGATTTCATCAGCCCCAACGTGCTAGCCCGCGCTGTGGAAATCTTAGACCAGGACAGTTCCATTTTCGTCGCCTATCCCCGGACTAAACTCGTCGATGCGGACGGCAAGTTCCTGAGCGACTTTGACGAAAATCTACATTTGATGGACGACAGGCCGAGCGAGCGCTGGAAAGGTGTGCAGCGAAACCTGCGACTCGGGAATCTTCACTACGGTCTTTGCCGCGCGGACAAGCTTCGCAAAACTGGCTTACTCCGGAACTACAGCGGCGGAGACTTCCCGCTAATTGCAGAGATGACCCTTTACGGGAAGTTTTACGAGATCGAAGACGCCTATTTCTATCGTCGAATGCATGAGGAAGCTTCGAGCGCGATGAAAAACAGCGCTGACGTCATGGCCTTTTACGATCCTAAGAAGAGGGAGAAGATCTTGCTTTATAACTTTGTTCATCTTGGGGCCAATCTGAGGTCTATTACCCGGGCCCCGATTCCTTTCTCAGAGAAGTTGAAGACCTATACATTCGAGATGCGTCGCCTCATTTGGAGCCGGAAAGCATTCGCTCGGGAACTAACCGATGCAGTTGGACAAGCCGCACGCAAGATCACAAACTCCTGACTCGCCATTCGTTTTGAGGTGGGAAATCGCCTGCAGTCCCTGACAGGAAAATGAAGGAACATCGCTGCACGACTTTTCCATAGTTTTTCCTTCCGCAACGCATTGAAGAAACCACTGTATCTTATAAGTCCTTTATTAACAACATCTTACATTTTAGCCGATTTGGTATCAAGACTGCCTTCTCTCTTGATGTGAATACCGCCCTCATGTTTCTCAGTACCATGCCGGAGCCCGGCAGACTAGCCCTCTTTGGCCTGTGCTTGTTCGTTGGAGCTTTGGTCCTGCGCAAGATTCTGACTCGCTTTCAGCCTGCTCTTGATCCTGCACGCAAGGCCGATGCCGAGGCGAAGTAGTAGGTCCTACCTACCCAAAGAGTCCTGGCATGGGTTCTGGCGCCACTTAGGCGCTTCTTTTCGTGTCATTATGCGAAACTTGATTGTCGAGTAGGCGCCTCCGTAGCTCACGGAAACTGGCAAGGACCCTTTGGAGATAATTCAGTGGCTACAGGAAGCTGGCTTTTCCAAATTCTCCGCGATTGACGAAAAAAACAAAAAGCAGATCTTCCTGGATGACGTCGTCGCGTTGGTTCGCGCCGGAAGACTTCCGCACGATTGGGTGGGTGACTTACTGACGCAAAAATAGTTTTTCTTCTGGCCCGAATTCTTTTTACGTTCCTTCGGTGAAGCTAAAATACGTGCCATCCGGATGTTGGAACATCAGCGAGCTCACACTCGCCTCTGGGTCTGCCATGGAACCTTTCGTCAGTCGCACGCCAATCTCCTCCAGCCGAGGCAATTTCCAGATTCCCGTCTGGTCGGCCAGACACGGGCATCCTGGATTTCCATAGCTGTACGCCTTCCCACGGTGTCGCGACGTAAACCGCTACACCATCGTCATCTCCGGAAGATCCAAAAATCCGCAGTCCTCGCGAATCCTCGGCTGCAGCCACTGATACCCAGTCGGCCGCAAGGGGTCAAACTTCTTGCAGAACTGTTGAATACTCTTTTCTCTCCGACTGGCACTCACCGCAAACTGTACACTCTCTTCCTCGATGTTCCCCGTCCTCCATGCTATTCTTGACTCTCTTCCGAGGGCCCCTGTCTACCCTTCACCCTCGCCCTCCGATCCCGCGACTGTAAAGGATGTCCTGATAAGACGCAGTGAATCATGTCTTGCGACTGAACAAAGAGTGCCTGTGCCCTACTTTCAGGATCGCCAGCGCAATGTGACCGGCCCATCCATCGGATGCACCATCGCCGCCCCCGTCCGCCGCGACTCGATCAGGTTGGCTTTCAACGCGAAATACCACTTCGCCGGCCGATCCGCATCATCAATCAGCATCAACCGCGGGTTGTGCTTCAATCCCTCCGCCTGCTGGATCATCGTCTCCTGATCCTGGCGGAGAAAAATTCTTCCAAAGATCCGGAAAATCGAAACTGGCAGGAAAAACAGATTCCACGCCGCCACAAAATCGATCCGGCACAAATCCCGCCGCACCGGCGTCACCGTCGCGCGGCTGGAAAACCACAGCTTCCCGCTGCGATCCTCTTCCGTGCGGATATTCGGCAGCACGAAATCGATCGTGGTCG
>Ga0099830_10000059_pt1 | contig 34377 bp, 29 predicted proteins | sample CZO8metaG_4_FD_79337 | JGI IMG/M metagenome (GOLD analysis project Ga0099830, IMG submission 79337) | Vadose zone soil microbial communities from the Eel River Critical Zone Observatory, Northern California, USA - CZOApr15con2H3.8 metaG | ecosystem: Environmental > Terrestrial > Soil > Vadose...
AATGATTTGTCCTTTCTCAGGCAGACCGCAAGCAGGGTAATGCGGGATCAAGATCGGTTCAACAACTTTCCGCTTTGAATCAGCGTTTACCCTGCAGCAGATCCGGTGGAGACGTAGCTAGCTACGCCTCTACGCCGGCGGCTAGTTTGACAAACCTTCTCTGATTTGAGATTTTTCGTGGACGCCACTGGAGAATGCTTTTCCAATGTGACGCTCAGTCTTCCCAGACCGGGGATACCTCATGAACAAAGCCGCAATCACGAATTCGATCCGCCATGCAGGAATCTTAACGATCAGCGCGTGCGCGATTTTGTTGTTCACGCCTGCGATCGCCCGCGCCCAAATGATCACCTTCTCGAATCAGGATTTGCTGGATTATACGGCGCAGAATCCATTTGGCCGTTTGCCCGACGGCCGGCCAAAGGTACCGGACGACCTGCTTGAGCGGGCGCGCGGGTTGTCAGCCGAGGAAATCTGGGCCGGTCTCGAAGACAAGAAGTTTCGCAATCAGTATGCGGATGGGTTCCACGTTTTATATCCCGGCAAAACCATGGTTGGACGGGCCTTCACAGTCCAATTCATGCCGGAACGCTCCGACCTGGACGACGTTGCCAAGGCCAAGGCGAAAGCGCATGGCATTCCACGGCTGACCAACCAGACGGCGATTGACATGCTGCAGCCTGGCGATGTGCTAGTAGTCGATCTTTTCGGCAAGAAGGTCGACGGAACCATGGTCGGTGACAATTTGTTTTACTACGTGATGAAAGCCACCCACAGTGGGGGGTTGGTGGTGGATGGAAGCGTCCGCGACCTCGACGGAATTTCGGAAATCGATATGCCCGCATATTTTCGCTCGGTCGATCCCACGCCCATCGGAAACGTCATGCTGACGGGAATCAACATTCCGATCCGAATCGGCGGGGTCACAGTCATGCCCGGCGATCTTGTGGTCGGCGACCGGGAAGGAGTCTATTTCATCCCGCCCCAAGCGGTTAAGGACGTCCTCGATCGCGCCGATGAGACCCACGTACACGATGAGTGGACTAAGAAGAAATTTGACGAAGAAAAATATAAATCCAGCGAAATTTACGGGTCTCCCACCGATCCCAAACTGAAACAGGAATATCAGGAGTACTTGAAGAAGCGATTGCAAGAGATTCGGAGCAAGCGGGATTCGCAACGCTGAGTATGGTGTTAGGACCGTCGAACTCTATCTTCACACGATTGCGGATGGCGGTCTACGTGACATTGGTCCGCAACTTTGCTGCTACAGCTTGACCGTCTTGCCAGTTCTCGCCGCTTCATAGATGCCCGTCATGATGGTCAAGTCGCGCAACCCCTCTTCGCCCGGGGTGAGCGGCTCGTTGTTTTCCAGCACGCAATCGGACAGGTGGTCCATCTCCAGGGCGAAGTGATCGCGCACTGGAAGCGCCCGCTCTTCGGTGATGTTGTCATGGTGCACGTACATCCTTAAACCGCTATACGGGGTCGCGGGCTCGAGTTCGAACCATCCCTTGGTCGTCACCACCCGGTAACGGTTCTGCCCTGAATAGCCGTAACTGGACGTGCAGTTGGCCAGGATGCCGCTGGGGAAGCGCAGTTGGAAATTTATCCCTTCTTCGACTTCTTTGAAGCGCACGTCTCCTGGCGTCGTGTACATCATCGCGTTAATCTCGATAGGTTCCTCGCCGGTGAGATAGCGCGCCGCCTGCAAAGAGTAGATGCCGATGTCCATTAGCGATCCGCCTCCCGCCAGCGTCTTGTTAAGCCGCCACTGAGTTGGATCTCCGATGTTGAACCCGTGATCGGCCAGGATGACTTTGGTGGGCCCCAGCTCCTGCTGGCGCGCCATGCGGATCGCTTCCTGGTTATAGGGTTCGTAGCGGCAGCGGTACGCCATCATCAGTCTCCGGTTGGCTTTGCGCGCGGCGTCAATCATTTGTTGACATTCCGCCGGCGTATTGGCCATGGGCTTTTCCGACAGCACATGCTTGCCTGCCTGATGTCCGCGAATTGTGTATTCAGCGTGCATCCCGTTCGGCAGCACGATATAGATGACGTCAACTGCTGCATTGTCCCTGAGCTGATCGTAATTCTGGTAGTTGTAGATATTCTTCGCGTCCACACCGTAGCGCAGCGCGAGTTTGTTCGCCTTGTCGGGATGGCCGCTGACCAGGGCCACTACCTTCGATTTTTCGCATTTCGCGAAAGCCGGCAGAATCTGGTTAATGGAAAGACTGCCCAAGCCTACAATCGCCCATCCCAATTTTTTCCCGGGCGCATCGGGCACCCGCTGGGCCGCGGCTCCCTTCAAGAGTGTCCCAGCCACATTGGCCACCACCAGGCCTTGGCCAACCTTGGTGATGAAGCCTCGGCGAGTGATTTCCTTGGCGAATGACTCCGACATGGTCAGAACTCCTTTTGCTTTGGGAAGACGAGCCCCATTTGCGCGGCGACAGTCTACCGCACTCGACTGCGGCTGAACTACAAAATAGACGACGCCAACGCAGAAGAAAAGCGATGCGGGCTATCGGCGTCGGTTTCCGGTATCGGCCCGCATCATACCATCGCACGGTGGCGGAGGAAATATTGAGGGTTATCGCTTACTCACATGGTGAAACGGGACTTTGTTGTTGACAATGAGACGCCAATGGCTCAGACTGCCCCAGTTTTTCCGTCCCCGGTTCGCCGATCATGAATTTAGTAAGAACAATGTTGGTGTCCGCACTTTGCGCTTCCCTGCTCAGTTTCTGTGGCACAGCGCTGGCGGCGGAACGCTTCTCCGTCGTCGCGGTGTTAGCCGAGCCTGGATTTTCACCTGCCGATACCGCGGCCTCGTCATCACAACAATTGCAGACTATCCTTCCCGGTGCTCGTTTCGCATCGACGGAACAACTGCCCCCCTTATTGAAAGACTCAACCACACGCCTGTTGGTGCTTCCCTACGGTTCGGCTTTCCCCGAATCTGCCTGGCCGGATATTTACGCGTTTCTCCAGCGCGGAGGCAACCTGCTGGTGCTGGGCGGCCGGCCCTTTACCCGCTCCGCGTATCGCGACGCCAATGGCTGGAAGCTTCGCGACTATAGCGTCCGGTTCACCCGTCCCTTGATGATCGATCAGTATCAAATCACGCCCGGTTCAGACCGGCTGCAATTCCAGACGAATCCAGAGATCCCTTTGAGCCTGCCCGCGTTCCATTGGCGCCGCGCCTTCAGCCCCATCATTCGCTTGAGCGCGGTTGACCTGTACAAGAGAGGTGGAGCGGCGGGCTCGATTGATGCCCGTCTTGTCACCCTCGCCTGGGGTGTAAGGGACGGCCGCAAGCTTGCTGCGCCGGCTGTGCAGATCGATCATCTGAGAAACGGCTTTGACGGCGGACGCTGGATTTTTCTCAATGCTGAGCTGACGCCAGATTTCTATGGCGGCCCGGATGCTGGGAAGATCGATACTGCGAAGATCGTGCGGGATCTCGCTGAAACGGCCTTGCGCGGCAGTGAGGAATTTTCTGTCAGACCAGTGCTGCCTCTCTATTTGCCCGGTGAGCCCGTGCAACTCGACATTGCTTGGCACGCTAGTCAAACAACCACAGCCCCGCTGACCGTGAGAATCAAAACCTTTCCCGCCGACCAATCGTCGGACCAGTCGGTCGTGACCACAGCTGCTCCTACCACCCAGCCTGGCATTCTTCCGGCTCTCGTTCTCCCCGCTCCCGGCGCAAAGGGTTTGCAGGTCATAGAGGCCGAACTGCTGAGCAACGACGAAGACGGCGAAAACGTTCGCGCCCGCTATCACTCCGGCTTCTGGATACGCGATGCGGATTACTTGCGTTCCGGTCCGAAGCTGACCGTCAATCCCGACTACTTCGAACTCGAGGGGCAATCTCTGGCCGTAGTCGGGACCACCTACATGTCCAGCGAGGTACAGCGCCTCTATTTCGAACATCCCAACACCTATGTGTGGGACCGCGATCTCGCACAGATTCACCAGGCCGGCCTGAATATGATCCGGAGCGGCTGGTGGACCGGTTGGGACAAGTTTTGCGACGAAAATGGACAGCCTTACGAGCGCACCTTGCGCACCATCGAAGCCTATCTGATGACTGCCCGGCGCAATGACCTGCCGGTGCAGTTCAATTTGTTCGCCTTCCTGCCCGACGTTTTGGGCGGAGTGAATCCCTATCTTGATCCCTATGCTGTTCGTAAACAGCGCACCCTGATCTCCGCCGTGGTGGCTCGTTTCCACGATGTTCCCTGGCTGGCCTGGGACTTCATCAATGAGCCGAGCATCTCCCAGCATTTGTGGACGATGCGTCCCAATGGCGATGCGATTGAGCTGCAGGCGTGGAATGATTGGTTGAATAGACGCTATCCGGATCGGGCAGCGCTGGCCGCCGCATGGAATCTGCCCACCGCCTCGCTGACCGGAACCATTCCGCTTCCCGAGGAAATCGAATTCACCCCGCGCGGCATGTACGTGGGCCACAATTCGCTCAAGGTCTATGACTTTTTTCTTTTTGCCCAGGATGTTTTCTCCACCTGGGTACAAACCATGCGCGATGCAGTCCGGGCCGCTGGATCGCAGCAGTTGATTACGGTCGGACAAGACGAAGGTGGCATCCAGGATCGTCTTTCGCCCGCGTACTGGGGACAGTTCGTCAGCTTTACCACCAACCACTCCTGGTGGCAGAACGACTATGTGCTGTGGGATTCCCTCCTAGCGAAGCAGCCCGGCGAAGCCATGCTGATCCAGGAGACTGGCCTGCAGCGGGAACTGAACTTCGACGAGACCGCACGCCGAACTCCGGAAAACGAAGCAGCGCTTCTGGAACGCAAAATTGCTGCATCTTTTATCCAGGGCTCGGGCGCCATCGAGTGGCTTTGGAACACAAACTCGGACATGACGGAGAGTAACGAGACTCCCATCGGAGCCCTCCTTCCCGACGCCACCGAAAAGCCGGAAGCCGCCGTGTTGCGCGGTTATGCCACCTTCTCGAAGTCCCTGAGCGCCCATCTTCACAAGCCCCAGGCGCCTTCTATCGCGGTCGTCACCTCTCAGGCGGCCCAGTTTTCTGTCATTGCGGATTTGCAATTGGAGGCGCAACGTAAGGCGGTTCGGGCGTTGGCTTACGACGATCGATTGACTCTTTACGCAGTCGCTGAGAACCAGATCGCGAAACTGGGAGCGCCCAAGCTTGCCATCTTGCCGTCGCCTCAGGCTCTAACCGAGAAGGCCTGGCGGGCACTGTTGAAGTACACCAATGATGGTGGGAACCTGCTGATTACCGGACCCGTGGACCACCACGAACACTGGCAGACCACAAGCCGGGCCGCGGAATTAAAACTGGAGGCGCAAACCGAGCCGCTCACCTACCACAACGCGGCCATTTCCCTTAACAACCGTTCCATTCCACTTGCTTTCGATCAGCAGAAACAAAGTTGGCTGGACTCGCTGCGATTCAAAGATGGATCCACGCTCCAGCAGATTGCTTACGGCAAGGGACGCATCTTCTGGGCTGCTTATCCGGTGGAATTGGCCGAAGGGACACAAGCCGCCGCCGACCTGTACGCCTACATTGCGGGCAAGCTCGCAATCACACCTATGTTTGAGTTGCAATCGCCGCTTACTCAGGGCGTGCTGGTGTATCCGATCGAACTCCAGAATTCAGTCCTCTACGTGCTTGTTTCCGACAGCTCCGACGACGCCAAGGTGGACCTGCGCGACACCCTGACGGGTACGCGCCTGACCCTTCCACTCGCCAGCCAACATGCCGCCCTCGCAGTGATCGGAAAACAGGAGAAGAGCGTTGTCGCCAAGTATGGTTTTTAGAACCAGAGAATTGCCACGCCGCTCTCCCCGTAAGTGAGAGTTGCATGGCCCAAGAAATCGGTCATCTGCGGCCTGGCTCGAACCCTCCCCACGGTGTGGGCAGCAGAGGTGAGAACATCATTTCCGAGTAGGCCGCACTCCCCCGAAGGGGGAAGTCGCCTGCCTGTTGAGCGAGTGATGGCTCCGTCTGGGCGCTTCTTCCGACCATCGGTGCGCCCCTTGCCGCGGCGACCGAGACTCGCGCGCCCGGGCGATCTGGTCCCTGCGCTTTAGGACTCGAGAGGATGGGTTGTGCAGTGCGCCGGACCTCATCAAACGTTCTCCGACTTGCTGGATGGTGCCGCAACGACAAAGGGCGATCTCTTTGAGCAGTTTCTCCATGAGTTTGATCCGGTCGCGCTGACTCTTCAGCTCTTTGAGCTTACCTTGGGCTGCGTTTCGCCTTTTCGTACGCGAGCTAAAACCCAGGAACAACGACGTCAGTTCCTTCAAGGAAAATCCTGTGTTCTGCCCAAAGCGGATCAGCGTCAAGCGATCCAAAACGTCGGTTCCATACACTCGGTGTCCGTTCAAGCGGTGAGGCGGAGGGAGCAGCCCGATGTTCTCGTAGAAGCGGATGGTCGTCGCCAGGACCCCAGTCCGCTCCGCCACTTCGGAAATTCTCATGAAAGTCAGTCTAGATCGCGCTTGACGAAGAGTCCACTGGAAGTCCTAGCCTGAAATCGGGCGAACTATGGTGCCCACCAAAAATCTGTGATTTATTTCGCGTCGGAAAGGGGCTTTGTGATGAAAGAAAACTCGGTGACGCTGGTTCTTCTCGTAACCTTAGTTTTGATGGCTTCAGGGCAGGACGAAAGCCCACACGGTTCTCCTCACGATCACCCCACGGAGGCAAGTATGGCTGCGCATCATGGATCGACTCACGCTGGTCCAGGTGGTATTCAAAGCTGAATTCGAGAATGAGTCGGTTCAGGTAGTTCGCATCACTATCGGCCCGCACGCAAAACTTCCCATGCACGACCTGACCGCTCGCGTGGTCGTTCCCCTGACTGACCAAGACTTGAGGCTAACGTTTCCAAACCGAGAAACGAGAGAAGAACACGGCAAGGCAGGTCAGACCATGTGGGTGTCTGCCCAGAGGCATGCCGGTGAAAATCTCACCGACCAGCCCATTGAATTCATCGCCGTGATTCCGAAATCGAAATACAGAACCGCCGGACCTCGATGCCTACAACCAGCTCGGAGCGCAGCGCCAACCCATCCCCGACAGCGGGAGGAAGCAGTGCAGGGCCCAGAGTAACCGCTACTTCTTCTCGGCAAACTGCAGCGTGTAAGCCGTGGCCGGATCGAAGGCCCTATCGATTACTTTCAGCTCGAAAAGCTGCTTGTACATGGTGGTCCAGCGCTCGGAGCTCATCTGGCCAAGCTGTGCTCCGTTCGGCTCGTCACCGGTGATGAATCGGCCATCGCGCATGGCTTGCCAACTGAACCGCATCCACTCCGGGTTGAGCGCGGGATTCAGTTTGGCGATTACGGTATGAGCCGCCGTGGGATTGTCGAGGTAATCTCGCCATCCCTTGAGCGATGCGCGCACGAATCCGGCAACAGTTTGGGGGTGCTGCTGCAGAAAATCGCGGGTCGTAAACATTACGCGGTATGGATCGTATCCCGTTTCGCTGACCAGCAGCACGCGGGTCTCGATGCCGGCCTGGCGGGCGAAGAACGGTTCCGATGTGGCGAATGCCTGCTGAATGTATTGCGGATCGGCCACGAAATTAGCCACACTCATGGTCGCAGGGATTTCATGGATATCGTTCAAGTGGTAGCGCTTCACCAGATAGGCAAACCAAGTGTACCCGGGCTTGATGGAGATAGTATGGCCGTTGAGGTCAGCGAAAGAGCGGATGGGCGAGTCCTTGTGCACCATGATGCCCTGGGGATCGCGTTGCATGGTAGCAGCCACGGCGACGAGCGCTTGGCCGTCCGCAACAGACTCCAGGGTCCGATCCGAGGATCCCAGGCCAAACTGCGCCGCGCCCACGGATACTTGTTGCTCGACGACCATATAGGGACCACCGGGCTGGATGGTCACGTCGAGGCCCTCCTCCTTGTAGAAGCCCTTCGCTAGTGCGGTGTAGAAACCGCCGTGCTCGGGCTGGGGATACCAGTCCGCCTGCAGCGTGACCTGGGTCAAACTGGTCCCGCTGTTTGAACCGCTTGCCCGGGATGGCCGGCTACATCCTGCGAGTAGGCCAGCGGAGAAAACGAGAAGACAGAGAACCTCGCCCCGGACGCGTTTGCGAGACCGACTCCGAGCGAAAGAAGTTCTACGGAAAGAAGCTAGCTGCAGAGTAGCTGGGCTGACGGAAGACACAGCCCGCAGCCTAGCATGTAATCGCAGCCGTGCTGTCCAAAGGAATCGATAGGCCATCGCCAATTTTCCGATTGTGATCCGCCGCAACCGGCGTGCTAGATTACGCTATGGTGGTTGCGGCAGCCGGTCGTGCCAGCGTGACTTCGCTGGACGAAGAGCGCATGCTCGCGCTTTACCGTTTTACTGCGCGTACGCTGGAGACAGCCCACCCGGTGCCTTTTGGCGCCCTAATAGTGAACACTCGCAGTGGCGAGCGGCTGATGCGCGCCACCAATGCGGTGGCCCGCGAAAACGATCCCAGTGCGCACGCCGAAGTCCGCACTGTCCGTCTAGCATGCAAGAGGCTGAAGCGTCCCTCGCTGGCCGGATACACCATGTATTCCACTTGTGAGCCCTGTCCGATGTGCATGGCCAACGCACTGTGGGCCAGGCTGGACCGTGTGGTTTTTGGCGCAACCATCGCCGACGCCAACCGCCACTGTCTTCAGATTCACGTTGCAGCTAAGCAGATAGCGCGCCGCGCGGATATGGCCTGCGTGGTCGAGGGTCCCGTGCTGCGTGAGCTTTGCTGCACGCTCTTCACGCATCCGAACATGCAGAGAGCGTTCCATATCCGGAGTAACCGCAAGGACAGTGTGAACCAGTCGTAGCCGACAAAGGGAGCGGGAGTTATGGAGAAGCGCCGATGGAGAAGTGAATGATAGAACCGGGCCACACCGCCGCGTTTGCCTCCCTTCTCGGAGACGACTCTCGCGTCCTCACCCACCCCCAAGTGGTGGAGCGGCTCTCGCGCGACTTCTACTGGTATTCGCCGGTGCTGCGCAAGCAACTCGACGGCAAGGTGGGAGACCTGGTGGTACAACCCCTGAGCGTGAACGAGATCCAAAGTGTACTGCGCCACTGCCACGCTCACAACCTTGCGGTGACGGTGCGAGGCGCAGGCACGGGCAACTATGGCCAGGCCGTTCCTCTGCAGGGTGGCGTAGTGCTCGATCTCTCGGGAATGGACCGGATCGAAGAGATTCAGCCCGACGGTGTCGCGGTCTGCCAACCCGGGGTTCGCCTGGGTACGCTGGAAACGGAAGCGCGCAAAACGGGATGGGAGCTTCGCTGCTATCCCTCGACCATCGTGAAGGCAACGGTTGGCGGATTTCTGGGAGGCGGTTCCGGCGGTATTGGTTCGGTGGCGCATGGCGGCCTGCGCGACTTCAACACGGTGCGCGCCCTGGAGGTTGTCGCCATGGAGGCGGAACCGCGATTGTTGCGGCACGAGGGCGAAGCCGTCCACGACATTCTCCATGCCTGGGGTACCAACGGCATCATCACTCGCCTCTGGCTGGCGTTAACTCCGGCGGTGGAGTGGTCGCAGTGCGTCGTCGCATTCGGCGGCTTCGATGCCGCTTTCGATTTTAGCGAGCGTATCGCAACTGACCCAATCTGGATCAAGCGACTGGTCACCACGTTCGAGTGGCCGATTCCATCGTTCTTCACTCCCGTTCGGCAATACACTCCTCAAGCCAAGGCGCTGATCTTCTTCCTGATCGCCTCAGAACAACTCGCCGCGCTCGAGTCCGCGGCCCGGGAGACGGGTGGAGAGGTGAGTTACTCTGGCAAGTACCTCGGCGTGCGCACCATTCCTTTACTGTCCGATTACACCTGGAACCATACCACGCTGTGGGCGCTCAAATCCGATCCCGCATACACCTATTTGCAGTGTGGATTCGATCCGGACAGGGTACGTGAACAAATGCGGCGAGTGCGAGAACACTTCGGACAGGAAATCCTATTCCACATGGAATTTATGAAGAACGGTGAGGGGCGTGTCATTCCCGGAGCGATCCCGTTGGTCTACTACACTAGCGAGGAGCGCTTGAACGAGATGATCGGCTACTGCCGTGAGATCGGCGTCTTCGTCGCCAATCCCCATGTCAACAACGTCGAGGGAGGCGGACGCTATCGCGCCGACAATGTGCAATTGCTGGCCAAGCAACGTTACGATCCGAAAGGCCTGCTGAATCCAGGCAAGATGGCCACATTCCAGCCCGACGCGGCGGTGGCAGAGACGGCCCCCACGCGATGAAGACCTGGATTCCCGATGCTCGCAACTTTGCCTACTTGAACTGGAAGCAGGTGGATGCGCTCCCGCGCGAGTCGACGCTGCTGGTGCTGCCGGCAGCCGCGATCGAACAACACGGCCATCACCTGCCGCTGGCCACGGATATGCTCATCAACAACCTGCTGCTGGGTCACGCTTTGGAAAAATTGCCGTCCGAGTTATCAGTTTATGCGCTGCCGCCGGTACATTACGGCAAGAGTAACGAGCATCTCGGCTTTGCGGGAACGCTCTCGGTGAGCGCCGTCACCTTCATGGCGGTACTCCACGACCTGGGCGCGAGTCTGGCGAACGCGCGCTTCCAGAAACTCGTGCTCTACAACACCCACGGCGGCAACACCGCCCTGATTGACGTCATGGCGCGCGATCTGCGGGCGGAATTCGGCCTCAGGACCTTTGCGCTGCACGGCACCGGCGGCATTCAGTTCGATGGACTCGGCGCCCAGGAGCGGGCCTATGGACTCCACGCGGGGGAGGTGGAGACCGCCCTGCTATTGGCATCCGTGCCGGAACTGGTGAATCGCTCTGCCTACACCGCGAACTACATCGCAGACATCTCTAAGCCGGAGTTGCTGCTTCCAGAGAACGCTCCCGCGACTTTCGCCTGGCTCACGCGCGACCTTGCGCCCAGCGGCGTAATGGGCGACCCGCGTCCGGCTACGGCGGAAAACGGAACGCGCTGGCTCGACCAGGCTGCGACAAGGTTGGCTGCGGCCCTGGAGGCGATGGCGCAATTTTCGGATCCCAACCAACCATGAGTACCGGTGAAGCTCGTTGGGTCGATTGCGGCAACGGCGTGCGCCTCGAACGTGGCGTCCGTTGTCGCATGTCCGATGAAGTGGAACTTGTATCCGACCACTATTACCCGGCCGGTCCGGGTCCCTCCCCCACCTTGTTAATGCGCCAGCCCTACGGGCGCGACATTGCATCCACGGTGGTTTACGCTCACCCGGTCTGGTTCGCACGGCATGGCTACAACGTCGTGATCCAGGATGTGCGCGGTCGCGGCGACTCCGGCGGCGAATTCTATCCCTTCCGCCACGAGGGGTGCGATGGAGCGGAAACCATCGCTTGGTTGCACACTCGCCCCGAGGGAAATGGCCGCCTCGGCATGTACGGATTTTCCTACCAGGGAATGACGCAGATGCTGGCCGCCGCCGCGCAGCCCGAGGGACTCATTTGCATTGCGCCGGGCATGACGGCTGGCGATCTCTATCACGGCTGGTTCTATCACCACGGTGCGCTCCGTCTGGCTGCCGGCCTCGGTTGGGGGCTGCAGATGATGAAGGCCGACACGCGACGCAAGCGACTGCGGGAAGCCGGCGATCTACTGGAACAGGCATGGGCCAGTCTTAGCTCCCAGACCAGCATACTGCCCTTCCGCGACCATCCCGCGCTGCATGCGGAAGGTGCGCCCCAGTATGTGCTCGATTGGTTCGACCACCACCAAGCCGGCGAGTATTGGACATCGCTCGACGTAAGCCAAACGCTCGACCGCATCGCCGTGCCCGGGTTGCATATCTCCGGCTGGTATGACACCTATCTTAAGGGCAGTATCGGCGGCTTCCTGGCTCTGAGCAAGACTGCGGGCACGACATTCGCGCGCGAGCACCAATATCTCATCGCAGGGCCCTGGCAACATATCCCGTGGGGAGACCGGATTGGAACGACCGACTTTGGAGCGGAGGCTTTGTTCGACGCGGATGCAATCCTGCTGCGCTGGCTTAATCACTGGCTGAAGGATTCGGGCGAGTTCAACGACGAGCCGCGCATTCGCCACTTTGTGCTTGGGGAGAATCGCTGGCGCCAGGCTGAAACCTTTCCCCCAGAGATAAATCACGTCCTTTATCTGCACAGCAAGGGCAAGGCAAACTCCCGCAAGGGCGATGGCGAGCTCTCGACCACAACACCGGTTGCAGACGAACCGTGTGACGTCTTCGTCTATGACCCTGAGGTGCCAGTATTGGCGCCAGGAGGTCCAGCGGCAGCGAGCGGGCAGTTTGATCAGGCCACGCTCGAGGCCGGCAACAATCTGCTGGTCTACGCTACCCCTACCCTTTCAACACCACTGCGAATTTTCGGCACTCCGCGGGTTTCGCTTTATTGCTCCACCTCTTCCAGCCACACTGACCTCACCGCCAAGTTGGTGCGAGTACGTCGTGATCTGGTGGCGGAGTTCATCTGCATCGGGATCGCAAGGTCAAGCTGGCTCTTTGCCGGAAACTACAGCGCGGACACTCTGCGTCGTTGGGAGTTCGACTTGGAGCCCACCTCGTGCCGTTTTGCCGAGGGCGAGCGCATTCGGCTGGAGGTGGCCAGTAGCGCATTTCCCCTCTACGACCGCAATCCAGGCACCGCGGTGCCATCCTGCCGCGCTACTTCCTGGGACTGGCAGCGCTCGACACAGATTCTTTATCACAACCATAACTATCCTTCGGCTCTGTATTTGCCGCTGAGTGAGCCTGGGGAATGACTGCCGATTTCGCGGTCCCGCAGGTGGAATTCGCGGGCGTCAGCAAGAGTTATGGTGGTCGCGTGGTGCTGGATGGGGTGGACCTGTGCGTCGCTAAGGGGGATTTTGTCACTCTCATCGGCCCCTCGGGTTGCGGGAAATCTACCGTGCTGAAATTGATCTCGGGACTGACCGCGACGGACAGTGGGACGGTCCGGGTGGATGGTATGACTCCGAGAAATGCGCGGCAGACCATCTCTTACATCTTTCAGGACGCCACCCTGCTGCCGTGGCGCACGGTTGGGCAGAACGTCGGCCTGGGTCTGGAACTGGAAGGCGGGGCCGCCAAGCAGCGCGATGAGAAGACAGCGGCACTGCTCGATCTGGTCGGACTGAGCCATGTGGCCAAAGCCTTTCCGCGAGAACTCTCCGGCGGCATGAAGATGCGCGTCTCCATCGCGCGCGCTCTGGCCACCAGCCCGCGACTGCTGCTAATGGACGAGCCCTTTGCGGCATTAGATGAAATGGCCCGCGACCGGTTGAACGAAGAGTTGCTGCGCTTGCGTGAGGAACGGAAATGGACCGCGGTATTCGTGACCCACTCGGTCGCCGAGGCCGTCTTTCTTTCCGCACGGATCATGGTTCTCGCGCCCAATCCCGGACGCGTTCATGCCGCGCTTACGGTCGATCTGCCCTGGCCACGCACCGCGGCATTGCGCACGTCACCCGAGTTCGAGTCGCTTGTGGCCCGGGTCTCGCACGCGCTGCGGGAGGCGCTCACATCGTGAAATCCCGGCTGATTACGCTGGCCAATGCCGTGGCCGTCTTCGCCGCCCTGCTGGCGATTTGGCAGCTTATCCTTTGGATCTTTCGGGTGCCGCCCTACATGCTGCCTTCGCCGTGGGCGGTTGCACGCGCCGTGGGCACACGTTTCCCGTCGCTGGTCGCCGCTTTGGCAATCACGACGGCGGAGGCCGGCGGTGGTCTGATTGCCAGCGTTGCCCTCGGCGTGGTCATTGCCCTGATGTTCGCTCAGTCGCGGTGGGTTCGCCGGATGCTCTATCCCTACACCATCCTGTTGCAGACCGTGCCCGTCGTCGCCATCGCGCCGCTAATTCTCATGTGGGTAGGCGCGGGCATGACGGCCGTAGGGCTTATTGCGTTCATCATCTCGCTAGCGCCGGTCATCGCCAACACGACACAAGGTCTCATCAGCGTGGAAGAGAACCTGGTGCATCTTTTCCTGATGCACAATGCCTCGCCCGACCAGCTGCTGTTCAAGCTGCGCCTGCCCCACGCCGTGCCGTCACTGTTCGTGGGCATCCGCATAGCTAGCGGTATTTCGGTGATTGGCGCAATCACCGGCGAGCTTTATGCGGGATCGAGCCGCGTGGGCCAGGGCGGACTCGGCTATTCCATTCTCTATGCCTCGTCGCAGTTGCAGACCGACTACCTATTTGCGCTGGTGCTGGCCGCCACGGTATTGGGCTTCGGATTTTTCTTTCTGGTCATGTTTCTGGAATGGTACTTCCTTCATCGCTGGCACGAGTCGGCCCGCTCCCCCGAGGCCGAGTGAGACGGTGAAGCTTCGTGAGGAGAACAAACGATGCTGCGATCAGAAACCGAAACCGGGTGGTGGCTGGTAACACATCCCGACCATGCGCGCCTGGCCGGAGCCTTTGCCAAGCACTGGGGCAACGAGCGATTCTTACCGCCGGAGCCGCGCACTAACGTGCTGCGTGGTATCGCTTGCCACGACAATGGTTGGGCGTTGCGCGACGCCGCACCGCAAATCACCCGCCAAGGCAAGCCCAGCGCGTTCTCGGTTGAACTTGTGGGCAAGTACTCCGCCTTTGAAGAGATCGACCTCGCCGACTACCTGGCCGTGCGCGACCGCGCCGTTCGTTTGATGGCCGCCGATGATGCCTACGCCGCGGTCCTCATCTCCATGCACACCTACAATCTGCTGACCGAGCACGCCGACCGGTCGAGCATCCTGCCGGAACAGTTACCGCTGTTCGATCGGTTTTTGCAGGAGCAGAAGACTCTCCAGCAATCGCTGCTGCGGCAGATTGCCGCTGACACCCGCTTCACTCTGGAGCAAGCCAGCGAAAACACGATTCTCGACCATTTCCGGTTGCTGCAGGCCACCGACAATCTCTCTTTGCTCACCTGTGTGGACTTTCGCCAACCGGCCCACCTGCTTCACCCGCTGCCACTGCGCGATGGCGGACACACCACGGTCCTGGTACACTCTCTCGGTCCGCGGCACTTTGTGCTCGATCCCTATCCCTTTGCCGAACCCTCACTCACCTTCCACTTCCCCTCCCACTCCGTGAAAGGCAATACCTTTTCGTCCTCGGCGGAACTGCAGGAACGGTTCAATGCGGCGCCAGCGGAAATGCTGTCGGTCACCGTCAGCACAGGCGGCTGAACACGCTCTACCTGCCGTCAGGAGTGTGGCAGGAAAACGAGAGCAGCGGCCTGGCGGCCGCCGCTCGTTTTGTGCGCACTAGAACTAGAAAAGGACCCGCAGATTCATCTGAATCTGCCGCGGACTGCCAATCGTTTTGGTGGTCACGCCCAAGCCGGAGGGCGCGTTGTACAACGGTTGGCCCTGTGCCGGGAAGCCGTTGAAGTTCTCGTTCTGGGTAACGTTATCGCCGGGGACGTCGAAACTGGTGGTATTGGTCACATTGAAAACGTCGAGCGAGTACTTCAGCGAGACCCGCTCGGTGAGTTGCGTGTCCTTGGCGATGGAAATGTCAGCGCGCTTCTGGTAAGCCTGCCGGAAGATATTGCGCTGACCGGTGGTAAAGGTCGTCTCGAAGGTGTCGCCCGCGGGAATCGCTCCGCCCAGATCACCAGGGCTGAGTAGCGGCAGGGTGAAGCAGGATGCCTTGAGCGCCGGAGTGTCGAACGCACCCGACGCGCCGGTAACCGCGTTCTGCGGAGTGCAGCCTGGGGCCAGGGGCACGATCGGGTTGGTGATGCCGTCGGAAACGCCATAGTACACGCTTCCCACAGCGCCGCTGTAATCGATGATGCTGTAGGGCTGACCGCTTTGAATCACGGTGATGCCCCGGATGGCCCATCCATTGGCCAGCTTGCCTTTCAGCGAAGACGCGCCAAAGAACTTAGGAAGCTGGTAGACGTAGCTGAAGTTGAAGACATGCGTCCGGTCATAGTCCGAAGAAGCGTAAGCATCTCGCAGATTGAGCGGGTTGTTACCGTTGTAAAACAGGCCCATAGCGCTTTGCTCATCGAGGGCGTGGGAATACGTGTAGGAGAAACCCAGCTGCAGCCCGTGACTCATCCGTTTCTCGATGTGCGCCTGCAATGCGTTGTAGGCGGAGACACCGGCGGCTTTGTAGCCTTCAGACTCCGCCGAATAACCGACGTAAGGAACGCGCAGGTCGATGTTGCCGCCTTCATACGTATTGAGCATCGGCTGGCCATTGGGTAGGTTGATGGGAGGACCAAACTCAAACTGGCCAACCTGGTAGCCGTAGGTGTATGCCTGACCATGAATGGGATGCGTCGGCGAAGCAATGCCCGCCTGGTTAAAGGGAACGGGAATGACTTCGTGCCGTCCTAGGTTGCCGACGTAGCCGACGTCGATGGCCAGGTCGTTGCGTGGCTGCCATTGCAGGTCGAGGGTATCGTTGATGGTGTAAGGAAGTTTGTTGTCGCGGTCATAATTCGCAAAGGCGAATACCTGCGCATTGTTGGTGATCTGGTCGCGGCTCGGCAAGAAGTTGATGATGTCCGCGGGATTGCCAGTGGGTGATGGGCCTGGGATGGTGCCGAAAGGTTGCGCCAGGTTGTAGCTCGCGGGATCGCAAGTGGGGATGAATCCCATGTAGAAGGAGGCGGTGGGACAAACCTGGCTGTTCACGAACGGCGGCGCCTGAACCACACCGAACGGACCGCCAGTAATGTTGCCCGCGGCAAAACCCGGGGAAAGATAGGTGAAGAGTTCGCCGCGATCATAGTAGAAGCCGGTGCCGGCGCGAACCACAAGTTTGTCATTGAACTTCCTCGGGCTCCAGGCCAGTCCGAGGCGCGGGGCCAATCCCCACTGGCGGCCGGTCAGCGTGGTATTGCTGACGCCCTTGCTGGGAAAGAGTTTGTTGTTGCCGGCGATGATGAAGCCGGTGGAGGTTACCGTGCCGCTGGCGTCGTCGTAGGAGTACTGCGAGGGATCGAAATTGGTGATGCGACCGTATTTCTCCGTGAGACCACCGTTCCAGTCAAAGCGCAACCCGGCGGTGAGACTGAGATTGGATCGGAACTGGTACTTATCCTGAATATAGGCGCCCGACTGGCCCGCGCGGTAGTAGCGATTGGCATTGCCCCGGAGAAACGCGGTAGTGACGAAACCATCGGGTGTGTAGTTGATGACCTGGCCCTGAAGGAACTGGGGGAGATCGAATGAAGCAATCACTCCCTTGTCGGTTCGGTCGTCCCGAATGTTGAGCTGAGTATAGGAATAGCTGCCGCCAAAGGTCAGGGTGTGCTTGCCCAGAGTCCAGATGGCGTTGGCCGAAGGCATGATGCGGTTCTGGAAGACACCAGTAAGCGAGCCTTGGCTCGTTGGACCAGGACCGATGTTCAGATTTGCATTGAAGACGCCCGGATTGTTTGGCGAACCGTTTCCCAGAATGTCCACGATGCTGATGCCGGGAAAATAAGACGAACCGAACGTGCTCATGCCGAACTGCGACGGGCCGAAAGGCTGCTTGTTGGTGCTATACGCTTTTTCCCGTAACAGCCCGAGAGTCTCGGTAATGCTCAGGTTCGGCCTGAGACTCTGGGTGTTGGTCAGCGACGCCACGTGGCTGCCCGCGTCCAGGTGTTGGCTGAATCCCGGGACGTTGGAGTAAGCAAAGGGAGCGATGCTTGGATCGTGCTGGTAGTAGTACTTGAACTGCAGGCTGTCCCTGGAACTGGCGTTCCAGTCCAGGTTCGCGACCGCCTGGTCGGACCAGAAATATGCCGTGCCCGGGATGAAGGAGTTGTCTGGAACGCCAAGCGAGGGGGTGCCCGTCGCGGATGGGATCAGGTACTGACCGTTGGCCAGTTTGTATTGAAAGAAAGCGAGCGCGACCGGGCTCACGTCGGCAGCCGTAAGGCTGGTGCCGAAGTTTGCATTGGCGATGTCGGCCAGTCCTTGAGCCGTGCGGTTCGTATTGGTGAGCCCGAATGGAACCGATAGCCGCGAGTCGCCGATCTCCTGATCAGAAACATGAATGTGCTGGTAACTGAGAAAACCGAAGAGCTTGTCCTTGATGAGCGCACCTCCGAGGGTTCCGCCAGCGGTGTAGCGGTGCAGTTGCGGCACTTTTTGATCGGCCGGGATATTGGGATCTTTATTGAAGAAGAAAGGAGCAGCGTTCAGCCAATCCGTTCCGCGGTGCACGTAGCCGCTACCGTGAAGCGTGTTGGTGCCGGAAGCCGTGCTCATGTCGATGTGGGCGCCGCTGGTGGAACCCTGCTGCGCGTCGTACATGGAGGTGTTCACGCGAACTTCCTGAATCGTCTCCGGGGCGGGTGTCGGCAAGGCCTGGCCGACGGCCAAATAAACCGACGCACTGGTCTGGATTACTCCATTGGCGCCCTGGTTGCCGGAGCCAGTGTTGTTCACAATGCGGGCTGACGCCACTTGGCTGGTGCTCTTGCCGTTAAACAGGTTGCTGGCGTCGACGCCGTTTAGCAGGAAACTGTTGCTGGTGTCGCGCTGTCCGTTGGCCCAGATGGGGGCGTTGCCCATGCCGCTGTTGACGCCGGTTCCGCCGGTGAGTTCCGCATTCACCCCGGGCGAGAGAATGGCCAGTCCCGTGAAGCTACCGGTCGGTAGGGGGACCGCCTCGATTTGTTCTTTGTCCAGCACGTAGCCGTTGGTAGTGTCCACGGCATTGATCAGAGGGCTTTCCTGCACCGTGATGGTCGTGGCCACCTGGCCCACCTGCATAGTCGTGTTCACCGTCGCGGTACGGTTTGCTTGCACCAGAATCGACGGCACCCTCTGCGTCTGAAAACCGTCGTGGGTGAAAGTGAGCGTGTAGGTTCCAATGGGGAGGTTTACGAAATCATAGCTGCCATTCCCGCTGCTCGTCTGGGTGCGGGTGAGCTTGGTCTCGTCACCCACAATCGTCACCGCGGTTCCCGGCAGCACGCTGCCGGTGCTCTCCATGACCGTGCCGACTACGCCGCCAAGAGTCTGTTGAGCTTGCGCGTACGGTGCCAAGGCTAACCGCGTTCCCACCGACAACGTGAGGAACAGTACGAACAGTCTTGTGTTTGTCTTACTCTGGCTCTTAGACATCGCGAAACCTCAAAGTGTTGGAGTTACACCTCTCCCGAATACCCATTCCGGTGTTAAGCCGCAGCTGGTTCGTAAGCGATTGCGTCGGATGGGACGCACTGCGTCGTGGCAGGAATTGCTGGACTGCGTCTTGGCAGCCATGGTGTGCTGCTTCGTGCAGAGCCGATATGCTCGCCTCAGGGCGGAGAGTGAACTGCATTACTCTGCTTTTCAGCGCGCAAAAGAGTTGACCGAATGTACGCTAGTTTTGCCGGGAACGAAAGCAAGACTGCCAATGAAAATTTCTTTGCCCTACATTAATTATTTTTATCGCGGCGAATAATCAGTAACTCCCTGGATCAAATTAACTTACGGCGACGCATCGGCGGGCGCGGGTGGAGCGAATTCGCCGGCTTAGAAGATTTTTCGCGACGGCAGCACCGATTTTGGCAGCGCCGCGGTGACCGTAAACATGGGCTCGTTGACCACCTGGCTCAGCCGCAGGTGCATGGCCACGCTGCACAACAGATAGGCATGGACCTCGCTGAAGCCCCACCGCTCGACCAGCAAATCAATCATGCGCGAACTAGCGCCACGGGCCGCGGTGGTGATATCCGTCGCGGATTCGACCACAATCCAGGCATGCGATTCTAGATCCTGCTTACTAGCCGCGGCGGATTCGACCAGAGGTCCCGCCAGCGGCTGCTGCTGGTGCAGATGGAAATGCAAGCTCACGTCGGCGGGACATTCGATGCCGTTGATGCAGACCTCACCATCGCCTTGCGCGGCGTGCGCATCGCCCGCGGAGAAGAGCGCGCCCGGATTCAGCACAGGCAGATACAACTTCGCCCCGCCACACAGTTCTCGCACATCCATGTTGCCACCGAAAGGGCCGGGCGGCCGCGTGCGGAACTCACCGTCTTCGGCTGGAGCGACACCCATTACCCCGCAAAACGGCCGCAGCGGCACGATCGCAGGCACCAGTGATCGGCTGACTGTGGGCTCGAGTTGCCAGTGAAAAAGGTAGGGCTCGGTGAATCGCTGCTTGAGAAAACCGAGTCCGGCGACCACGCTTGACCAGCCCCAGCCCTTGTGCGCTACTGCAAGAACGTCGATCTGCAGCACGTCTCCAGGTTGAGCGCCGTCTACATAAATGGGGCCGGTAAGCGCATGAATACGCCCGCGGTCGATGGCGACGTACTCCGCCAGAGTCATGCCTGGGCGAACTTGCGCGCCACTGGCATCGACACACTGCAAGTGCACGGTGTCCCCGGGCGCGATGCTGAGTCGAGGCGCCAGAGCGCGATTCCATCGTGAATGGGTGGGCTCGGCGGAGAGAACGTGTTCGGCCATGCGCGCTACACCTCGACCGTCATCTGCACTTCGACCAGGGCGTGACGTGGCAAAGCAGAGACGCCCACGGCTGACCGCGCATGACGTCCGGCTTCGCCGAACATTTCCACCAAGAGGTCCGACGCGCCGTTGATGACCTTGGCTGAATCCGGAAATCCGGGCACGGCATTCACGTACCCGTTGACGCTCACAATGCTTTTCACCACATTGAGTGAACCGAGATGGTGTTGCAACACAGCCAACTGCGTCAAAGCACAGGCTCGCGCGGCGGCGTAACCTTCCTCAATCGTGCGGTCGAGGCCCACCGTGCCTGTGGTCACGCCCGCGGAGCTTGAGGAAATGACGCCGGCAAGGTAAACCATCTGGCCGACCGTCTTCGCTGGGAGATAGTTGCCACCCGCCTGGGGCAACTGAGGCAGAACGATGCCCAATTCCTTAAGCCGCGCTTCTATGGTCCCCGCTTCGATTCCCCCTGCCATGAAGTCCTGCAGCCTCCGGTGTGTGCCTGTGAAATGAATCTAGCACACGGGTCTAACGAGATTCTTGCTTGCGTTCACGCTACTGCGCGCTAACATGGACCATGCGACCACTTGGCCGAGGCTTGCTGGCAGCCACTCTTCTCCTCGCGCCAGGCATAGCACTAAATTCCGCGGGCAATCTAAGATCCGCAGGTTCCGCGGTTTTTCCCGCTACCTTGCATGTCGAACGCTTTTCGCCTTCCGATCTCGAGTTGGGCGGCGAGCTTGCAGGTCTGCCTGCGGGAGCGACTCGCTACATTGGGCGCGACGCTCTCCTGGCTCTGCCGCAAGCGAGCTACACCGTAACCGGCGATCCCAACTTCGCCGGTCCAACCCAGATCAGTGGCGTGCTTCTCGAAGAATTAATCCGGCATTTGGGCGCGGCGCCGGACTCGGATTTGATGGTCGCGATATGTGCTGACCAGTACCACTCCAACTATCCCCGCGCATATATTGCCGCTCATCATCCCCTGCTGGTGCTCACAGTCAACGGAAAGCCACCCGCGGGTTGGCCGAAGGACGCGGAAGGTCACGGCAGCAATATGGGCCCCTACATGATTTCGCATCACAACTTCACGCCGAGCTTCAAGATCTTGTCCCATGAGGACGAGCCGCAAATTCCCTGGGGAGTGGTGCCTATCGAGTTGCGAGATGAGAAGGCGGTCTTCGGCGCGATTGCGCCGCGTGGCCCGCACGCGGCAGAGTCGGCCGTCCAGTCCGGCTATCGCATCGCTCAGCAGAACTGTTTCCGCTGTCATAACATGGGACGCGAAGGCGGCCAGAAGTCGGGTCATCCCTGGCCGGTGCTCTCCGCCTGGGCTACAACCTCGCCCGAATATTTTGCCGCCTACGTGCATCATCCGCGAGCCAAAAACCCGCACGCGCAGATGCCCGACAATCCTGGATACGACGTTGCGACCGTTCGGGCTCTGGTCGCCTACTTTCAAACGTTTTCGCCACAAGGAACAGAAAAACCATGATGCTGCGCACAGCCAAGCTGTCGCTGGTCCTCGCGGTAGCTTTGTTTTATTCCTTCGTTGTCTTCGACAATACGACCGACTACAACTCCAATTACCAATTCATCCGGCATGTCCTAATGATGGATTCGACCTTTCCCGATAATCGAGGCATGTGGCGCGCCCTAAACTCGCCGGCTTGGCACACGGTGTTCTATTTGTCGATTATCACCTGGGAGGCCACAACCATGCTCCTCTCATGGTGGGGTGGGATACAGCTTGCGCGGACTTTGCATGGGCCCGCGGCGGCGTTCAATCACGCCAAGAGCATCGCTATTGCAGCGCTCACCCTCAGCCTTTTGATGTGGCTCGTAGCCTTTCTGAGCGTTGGCGGTGAGTGGTTCCTGATGTGGCAGTCAAAGATGTGGAACGGTCAGGAGGCTGCGTTCCGCATGTTCACTGTGATCGGGATTGTGCTGTTGCTGGTCGCGCTGCCGGAATCGGAAGGGCAACCCTAGGTCTCAGCCAGCACTGCACTCTTGCCCCGCAGCTTAAACCAGAGCAATCCCGCCGCCAGGTATGCCAGATAGACATACGGCAGCTTACCGTAAGGTCCCTCGGGCACTGGGTAGAGATTACCCACCAGCGCCAGCACCATCGCAGCGCACGCCAGCCACGGAATGATCTGCGCTCCCTGGCGGAAGATGCCGCGGTCGCGCAAGTAGCGTGGCAGCGCGCTGCACACCAAGGCATAAGTGACGATGAAACCATAGGTCGCCAGCGAACCCATCCAGCCGTAGACGTCCAGCCCGCTCGCACCCCGCGCCGCCAGCACAGCCACCGGGAACAGGGCAGCCAGCCCGGTGACCATGATCGCGCGACCGGGCGTTTTGTTACTGGCGTGTGTGGTGCGTAGCCAGCTGTGGGCCAGGCCGTTGTGGGACATCAGCAGCAGCACGCGCGCGGCTGCAGTAATGCAAGCCAGCGTTCCGACAAACAAGCTCACCAGCGCACCAATGTCGATCAACAGTCCCAGCGCCGGGACACCACCGACGGCAGCCAGCACCCGCATCGGAGGCGGGCTGTTCCCCAGATCTTGTCCCACGGCGTGAAAGCCGAGTACTTCCGCGTAGGCACATACGGTGAAAAAAGCGCCGGCAAGAACGGAACTTAGAATCACTGCACGGGGAATCGTCTTCAGCGGATTGTGGGCTTCGGAACCAAGCGTAGTCGCGCTCTCAAAACCGACGAAGCTGAAGAGTGCGAGCACCAATCCGAGCCGCAAGCCGCTGCCAGTCATACCGCGCAGACGCAGTTCATCCGAGTCCCAGTGCCAGCCGTGGCGCACCAGCAGCAGGGCCACGACGACGACGATCACTGAAACTGAGGCGGCTTCAATCCACAGCATCAGACGCGCCGAGATTTTCACATCTCGCCAGGCGATCCATATGGAAACGGCGGTCACAATGACAGCCAGCAATACAGCTGAGAAGCCATGGCCTGTCGCATCGCGGAGCAGCAGGTTTGCCCAGTGATAGAAACCACCGATGACGCTCGACCCCGTGGCCACATAAGCCAGCAGCAAGCTCCAGGCAACGGCTGCGCTCATCCACGGTGGCAGGATCATTGAAGCGTAGGTGTATAGCGAGCCAGGAGAGGCCGAGTGGCGGGCAAAGCGAGCGATGCACAACGCCACTAGCAGCACCGCAATCGTCGCCAGCACATACGCGAGCCAGGTACCGTTTCCGGCCAATGCGCAGACCAGCGGAACCGTAGCCGCCGGGGTCGTAGTGGGCGCCATGGTGGAGACGGACTGGGCCAGCGTCTCCATCGGCGAGAGAACCCCGCGCCGCAAACCGTAGCTTGCCGTCCGGGAAGATTCCTGTACCACTCGCTCCATGCGGGGCCGCTCCCTTTTTCGCCGGGCGTGTTTCCGCCAAGCGGGTTTCCCTCAAGCCGGGCTTAGGGTTGCGGTAGTGTACAACACCCCAACAACGGTGCCGATCTGAGCAATCCCAGGAAATCGCCGGCAAACTGATTGAATCGATGAAGCTGTGGGAGAGGTCCACGACCTGGTATCGACCATCTTCGGATCAACCGCGGCCCGAAACTGAATCAACGCCGAGGCGCCTGCGTTGCGAAATACAACTTCAGGTCTCCGGTTTGTGCGATCGGAGTGAAATGCCACGCCCGAAGGTAGGGCGGTTTACGAAGCTCTCGTCAGAACACCAGCTGCTGCGTCGACACGTTGCGCGGGAACGTACATGCCAAGTTCGCGGTCCAGAGCCGGTTTCTCCCCTGCGACCAGACGATAGAAATAGTCCTCGTATTGGTCCGTAATGTGATCCCATGTGTACTCTTCCAGGATTCTCTGCGTGGCCTGTCTGCGGTACCTCTCGGCGACCTGTGGCTGGTCGTCCACGAACTGAAGCTTGCTGGCAAGGTCGTCCGCATCGTTCTTGAAAAGGATGCCGTGCCTTTCCATGACTTGGCGGTTGAAAGGCGTGTCCAGCGCCAGGACCAGATTGCCATAGCCCAACGCCTTCAGGAGGGCTGGATTCGTGCCTCCGACACTATGCCCATGGATGTAACCGTAGCAGTTGCAGTGAAGCTCTTTTACATGTTCACTGTCGCTCACATGGCCGAGGAAGCGAACCCGGCGATCTTGCGTTCGACGGAGGGCATCCACAAAGGAGCTGCGATAGTTTGCGTCTCCCGCAATGGCTAGAATTCGATCGCTGCGAAAGCGCTCGAAGGCTCGTACGATCAGGTCGGCGCTGTTTTCCGGCACGAGCCGGCTGGCGATCAAGTAATATCCAAATGGTTCCAATCCATATTGTCGAACTGCTTCGGGATTGGTCGAAGTCTCGATGTTGGCACCGTAGGCGATACAGACGGAACGAGTCCCGAATTGTTCTAGGTAAATGCGCTGCATCTCGACCGCGTCGGTGATAATTCCGTCGGAGCAGATCTTGCCCGCCAGCCGCGCGTTCCAGTGAAAATAACGGCGGCCGATTGGTCCCCACTTCGATCGCTCCCACTCCACCCCATCGACGTTGAGGGCGACCTTGTTTCCCGCCAGCCGGGGTACGGCGCAAAGCAAGGCGTTAGCGACGTTGGCGACCAGCATCACGTCCACTCCCCGGAACAGAACGTCGCCCACACACGCCAGCGTGTGTGTGAATGTGCCCAGGTTTTTCGTTTCGATGCTCGGGAGGTAAATGAGCCGTACACCCCGGTAGCTGTCGGGCTTTTCGCGGAAAAGGCCGCTTCGGCAGTACACGATTACCTCGTGACCCCGCGCCGCCAGCCGTGGCGCCAGTTCGCCAAAGAAGGTCTCGGTGCCGCTGTAGGTATGGGGTATCCCTCGGGCACCAAAAAGAGCAATTCGCACTGGCCGATCCCTCCCTATGGTTAGATGGGAAACACTGATTGCTATCTGTACTTTACCCCACCTTTCGGGGTGAAAACATTAGCGTTTCAGGAACACCAGCCAAAATACAAGATTCCGGACTCTGGCCTGGTTGGGAGACGCCGTATTCCCAATATGGCATTCACCTACGCCTTCAAATTAGCCGGTTGGGCGTAGAGGAAATGCTTCGAATTCGGCGACGCTAACCAATCCGTCAGCGTGCCTGCTTCCCGGTCCTTGGCCGAAAGCAACACATCTTTTTGGGGCCAGTCAATCCCGATACCCGGATCGTCCCAGCGGACTGCGGATTCTGCCTTACTGCTGTAGATTGCCGTGCATTTGTATTGCACCTCCACCTCTTCGGTCAAGGCACAGAAACCTCGAGCGAAACCGGCGGGCGCCCACACTTGTTTCATGTTCTCTGACGACACTTCCAACCCCGCCCATTTCCCCAGTGTGGGAGAGCCTTTGCGGATGTCCACTGCGACCAGGAATGCTGTCCCCCGCGTCACACGCATAAGTTTCCCCATCGGCGGATCCCATTGAAAGTGCAGCCCTCGGATCACACCTTTCCGGGAAAAGGATTGATTGTCTTGAACAAACTTGGTCGGGAGGCCAAGCTTTTCAAATTGGTCCGTGCGATAAGTCTCCATAAAGAAACCGCGTTCATCGCGATATGCCTGAGGAACAACAACCACCACCTCTTCCAGGTATCGTGACTCGATCACAAAGCTCATAAGTTTCTATCCATTTCTAATAGTTTGATACGGCTGTTCGCAGACAGAAAAAGTCCTGATCCTAAACTGGACCTGTGTCAAATCGCGCCCGCAATTTCAACCAAGCTCCGTCCGAGAATCGCAGGACTTTCGACCCCTCGTCACGCCCGACATGTTTGGATTGGATTGAGCTGCCCTCAGTATATTGAGAGCAGGGGAAATCTGTTTCTTCTTGGCACCGCACTCCTACCTCGAACCTCGAGACTACCGAAAAACTGGATCTGCATCGACCGTTGAAGACATCAATAGAAAAACCAGGTTTGAGGGACCCGGTTCAAGCAGCGCCTAAGGAGAACAAGATAAGTGTACAATATTGTTCTCGAGTCGAAAAGGAAACCTCGGTTTACACTTCTGTCCCGCCTTTTCCCTAATTAGAAGGAGAGGTGTTGTGATCGCTACTGTTCGCTCCACAGCCAAGACAATTCTCGGCCCCAGAGTCACCGCTTACCTTCGTAGTCTCAAAATCAGAAACCTTCCCAGCGCTGGGAAGTATCGAGAACATTTGCGGGGGCTCGCTGCGCTCGAAATCGGAGGCCCAAGTGAAATATTTGCTCTTGGACCGTTGCCGATCTATGGCGTTCTTCGGAGCATTGACAACTGTAACTTTGCGTCGCAAACGCTCTGGAAGCCTGACGGCTTTGGGCCGCGCTATGGTCAAACTTTCATATGCGAGGCCAGCTCGCTGAAAGATATCTCCGATGGAAAGTATAACTGCATTCTGTCGTCGCATTCCCTGGAGCACACCGCCAATCCGTTGAAAGCTCTCTACGAATGGCGACGAATTCTTAGCAAGGACGGCCTATTGTTGCTGATTCTGCCCAACAAAGACCACACCTTCGATTGGCGGCGCCCGGTCACCACCATGGAGCACATGATTAGCGACTACGAGAATCAGACTGCGGAAGATGATCTGACCCATTTGGATGAAATTATGAAGTTGCACGACTTGTCAAAAGATCTTCCAGCCGGGACCCTGGAGCAGTTTCGCGCACGCTCCCTGAACAACTCAGCCGTTCGTGCCCTTCATCACCACGTGTTCACCCTCTCCAGTGCGCTCGAACTCCTGAACTTCGCGGGCTTCTCGTCGATACTTTATGAGGTCGCGTTGCCGATTCATATTATTGTCCTTGCAAGGCGACCTGGTTAGTTGGTCTGCGATCGCCTCGTGCCACATGGTTGCTCAGCTCACCGATGGCTTCTCAAGTCCTATCGAGGAGACCGAAGAAGGTTGCTATGCGTGAGTTGAGTTTCTCGCTGTTGCCGGAGAGCAGGTGAGCATGATCTCGTCTGGGGGACGATTCGAGACGCAAATTATGGTGACGGCATTCAGACCTTCGGCTGCTCGAGGGCTCCTACCCATGGCTTATGTCGGGCAGAACGCACTCACTTGTGCGCCAATTGCGGGATCGATCATCTTGCTCGTTGTGTTGGTTTGCTTCCTCTCTTTCGAGGGGCATGCCCAAGTTCCTGATGCTGGTCGGTATCGAGATGGCCCCAGGGTGACGGGCCAATTGACACCCGTCGAGAGTCTGTCCCGGGGCTGGAAAGGCGGTCCTGAGCCTCGCTGGCAAGCCAGAGTTAGCTATTCTTCCGAGGGAAGCGCCGCCTCGGACACGGCTGCACATACGCCGGTGTGGATGAAAGGCTTGAAGCGGCACGGGGGGCATAAAAAGACGGGCTTCGCTTCCGTCTTTGCGAGCTCGGACTGTAGGGGAAAGGTTCCAACTGGTTACACCCGGATCTTCATCGCCTTCCGGGCCGATGCAAAATCGGGTACGGGAACCGCGTCAGATTCCTTCGACGGCAGCACGGCGCAGAAATTTGATACCCTGTTGCGCACTCGCTCTGAAAGCGGTGTGACCAATTTGGTGGTTTGCATCGGTCCCGGCACATTCCAAACCGAGGGCGTGCACGACTATGTGATCGGTGTTGGCCACCTCGATAAAACGCAGTCCAGCGGCTTCACAGTGAACCGGGGATGGAAGATTCACGGTGCGAGGGCGGATCAAACCACCCTGAAACTCACTGACTTGTATTTGGACCCTTCGACTGGTAAGTATTTGGTGGGACGGGTCATTAGCACCTACGACCTGGATTCCCATGGAGTGGAAGTCTCCGATCTAACGCTCGACGACAACTACCCCGCCCTGAAGCCCCAATACAGAGCAGATCTTCAGCTCGAAGCGGTCTCCTTGCGCTCGAACCTGGGACAGCACTGGATCCACAACATTCACGTTGTGAACGCCGCAGGAGAATGGACGGAAGCTTTTCCCGTCGAAATCAGCTCACCAGCCGAGAGTCCGACCGCAAGTAGTGGCAACGTCGTGGAATACGTCACCATGGATCATTGGGCCTCCGGGAAGTGCACCGCCATTGCCATTGCCAATGCAATCACAGAGGTTCGCTTCAACACCGTCACCGGTCATCAGATTGCCTACGGAGGCTGGCAGATGTCAGACGTGCATTTCCACGACAACTACGCCATCCAGAGCGTCTACGGTTTCAATATCGACAGCCTGCACAACAGCGGCGTGATGATAAGCCATAACCACATAATTCATCCGCAGTCGTATGGTCTGGTCGTCGGCGGGGTTGGGCAATTCGTAGACTTCTCCATTTCTGACAACATGATCACTCTGGCGAGTACCGAGCCCTGGAACGCTCTCTACGGCGTGATCTTTGAGGGAAACGTCACTGGTGCCCGCGTGATCGGAAACCGGATTATCAGCGACCAATCACCGGCACCGGCTAGTGTTTTCGGTTTGTTTGAAAAAGGTACCCAAAACACCGGCAATATGTTCCAGGGCAACCAGATTTCGAGTTCGTTCAAATATTCGCTTCAGGGAGCCGATTGCGTCCACGGCAATGTGGATCAAGCTGGCGCGGCACTTCGGGGATTGAGCAACACACAGGGAACAGCATGCTTGCCCAGGCTTTAGGGGCCGTGCCGATTCAAGAGATCGCTGAGAAAGATAGCCGAATTTGTTGGTTTCTCGAACTATTTCTGGGGCCAGCCAAGAACACTAGTGCACTCCCCTCGCTGTCGGATGCCGACGAAGCTGGCTCAAAACCTTACGTTGAGAGCATTCGGGGGTCACTCGCAACCCACGGTGGTTACGGGCCTAGAGCCCATGAAGTGGCCATAGCTTTGGAAGGAGAGACACGGGTGCGCCGACCTACCTGCCTACTCGCGAATTCGCTTCAGCCAGCCGTGCTGGTGAAAAGAAAATTTGTTCCTCTGCCATAACTGCTCATCGCTGGTGAAGCGACCGTCGGTTTGAAGAAACTCACGAACGGCCTCTAGAGGACCAGGTCCAGCAGCCTTGAGCACCGGATGACCGTTTATGTTGGTGTCTTCAGCAACCAGGTACGACCCGACTGCGACAAAATCTTTGTATAAATTTAATTCGCTAAGGACATGAGTTTTGCTATGGTCGGAATCCAGCACTACAAATCCCTTCCCATCATGAATCTTTGACCTCACCTGCTCTATCACCTGCGGATCAGTGGAGCTGCCTTCAATCAAATGAATACGAGGATGTCTCAGTTTTCTGGCATTGTCGGTCAACTCTATGTCTACCCCGACCACCACAGCATCTGCAGGGGAGGCAATAAGATCAAGAAGGGTGGCGAAGTACAAAATGGAGCCTCCATGGGCTACACCCGTCTGAACGATGCAATGCGGTCGCAGGTCGAAAATCAATTCTTGATACAGCTGCAGGTCGAACGGGCATTGATAGATCGGAAAGCCGAGAAACCTGTTTCTTGACCACGAACTTGACTGATAGTACATGGCATGAAAGGCATCGGTGACAACACGCCTGCCCAAGTGAGTTTCTAGTGCAAGCGACCTTGCTGCTTTCCTGAGGAAGGAGTTCATGGAAATCCTAGTTGGGCCGTTATTGCTTCACGCCAAGAAGTGCTAGCTTTGTGAGCAAGCGTAACACACGCGCCGAAAGCGAATGGTGGGCTCGCCACGGTGTTCGACTTGGAGGGTGACGGCGCAGTCGTCACAGTACCCTTCGGCGAGAGCTGCGCCCCTTGGGTCTGGATCATCGGAAGAGTGAACTCCTGCGCAGTACTTCGGGTACGGGTAGAAAGCGCTCCAGCACGCGCAAGTCAAAAGCGTCAAAATACCGCAGCAGCAAGAGTCCGCCGCCATGTGCGAGAACGATTGCCCCAGATGTGCTGATCATTCCCGGCCAATGAAGCTGGCGAATAAGAACCATGCGGCTGGCCACCGCGGCCAGGCATAGCCCCAATAGCAAGGGCTTCCCGTAGATGAGCATCAACCTGCGCATGGGAAAGCGCGTTTCCCTGTGAAACATGAACATCAGATAAGCAGCGGCGCTTAAGACTGAGACAGTCGTGCCATACAGGGCGCCCGTGAAACCCCAGCGCGAGATCAAAATGCTACTTACGATCAGAGTGCCGAACATGCCCACCAAAGCGAAGCGAACCGCGGGCCCGAGAGTTCCTCTTCCCACCAAGATCAAAAGCGCAGGCCCACCGGCAAGGTTGGCGATTTGTACGCCCGTCAGTACGATGAGGGCGCGAGCTGTTGCGGAAAACCCGGGGCCAAGCCAGAGTTCGATGAAACGGTGGGCCAGCAGCCCCACAACCGTAAATATTGCTATGCCGATAAACGCCAGATACTTGTGCGCGCGGTAGTAAAGCTCTGAAGTTCTGGCATCGTCACCGCGGGCCTCCAGCTCCGCCGCGGCTGGCATCAGCGGCGTCATCAGTAACGCGGGTGCGTTCTTTATCTTCAGCGCCAGATCGCTGGCAATCTCATACCAGCCGACGGGCGTCGGGCCCGCGAAGTGAGCCAGCAAGAGCTTCTCGGTATGGAAGTAGACTGCGGCCATCACTTGGACCACATAGACTTGTACGCTGAAAGCAGACAATGCTTTGATGTCGGCCACCCGAAGCAGTCTGGGGCTGATGCGAAGCTGCGGAAGTAGCCGCCAGGCCAGGACGACGTTAAGCAGGAACAGGATGCCGGAAGTTAGAACGATGGCATCTACCAAGCCTGGTATCCCTTTTCCCAACTCCACAAAGATGGCAGCCAACGAGGCGGTGACAATGGTGCTGAGAGCCCAAAGAAGGTTGGTCAGATCCAACCGTTGCAGTCCGGAGATGACCGAGGCGAACGGGAAGGCGAGGAGATTCAAAGCGATGGCGAGACTCAAAAACCGAATCACATGCTGAAGCTGCGTTATGGGAAGCGAGGATTGACGAAAGAAAACTGAAATGAGAAATCCGCTGGCCGCATTGACGGTCAAAACGCAAACCATGGCAATGACCGAAAACATCAGGATGCCAGCATTTATCACTCGGTTAAGTGTTGCATAGTCCCGATGGGTATAGTGCTCGGATACGTGTTTGGTGAGCGTCCCCACGATCCCAAGGTCGGCCAGCGCAGTCAAGCCGTTAAGAGACAAGAGAACGGCCCAAATCCCAAATCCCGTGGTTCCCACACGTCGTAGGAGAAATGGCGTGAGCAGGAACGGAATGGGGGCGAGGACGACAAGCCTTAGTGCACCAGATACCGTGTTTCGGACGATTTTGGTTCCAATTTCGCGCTCTTGCGGGGGGGCTGCCTGTATTGGGGTAGCAAAGGACACAGCAATGTAGTGTACAGGAGCGACCTCGACGCGAGCACTCCATCCACCGCCAAAACCGCGGCAACGCCTCGGAGAGCGATGACAGGGTGGTTGTTGCTTCTTGGTTGGACAACAGACGTGATGCTCTTGGGTGTACTAAAATTAGCTGTCTGGTCATCCGGTCGAGGGTTTCTGAGCAAAGCAATCAAGATGGGGAGAGAAAATAGGGGCTTTCCCTGAGTTGGTCCGCCAGTTCACCATTCCCTTGCTCGAGAAAAGTAGCGGCATGCCGAACGCCGCAAAAGAGGAGCGGGATGTAGAATGACAGTTGCCGGAGAGCACAATGGAGGTTCCGGCTAAGGATGAACGTGAACTCTCGCATGATAGACGCTCCCGTTTCTGTGCCCCTGGTTTGTGTCGGTTGTGGTGCTGCCCTGCCTGGAACGCTGACATGCAATAGCTGTTCTCGGGCGTACGGCAGAAATCAATACGGCTACTTGGAGATGCTGAAAGAGCCGTGGGACCACGTGGTCGCACACGAAGACTACATTGAGAACCAAGAACACGCGGGTCTCCGCCAATTCCAAGATTACTTTCTGCCATTATTAGCCAACGAGGCAGTCAGAACTGTGCTCGATGTTGGTTGCGGGATGGGTCAAGGTATCCGGCAACTGGATTTGAGCGGTTCGGAAGCTTACGGTGTTGATCTTCCTTGTTACTCGCCGTTCTGGGCACAAGCTGGTCTTGATTCAAGACGTTTCATGTGCGCCGATGCTTGCAGTCTGCCTTTCTCTGACAATTCCTTCGACGTCGTTTATTCTTTGGGCGTGATCGAACACATCGGCACTGTGCTCGGACACTGCACCCTGCGACCTGACTATTGGGAGAAGCGGAAAGCCTACGCTCGAGAGCTGTTGCGTGTAACCAGAGAGGGCGGCAGAATTATCATCGCTTGTCCCAACAAGACCTTCCCCGTGGATGTTCAGCATGGTCCAACCGACGCGCTCAGTCCGAAAGTTCCACTTCGCAGCCTTATCTGCCGGAAAACCGGCTTGAACTTTCACAAAATTTGTGGCACCCATCACCTGGTCTCGTATGCTGAGGCCAGGCGACTCTTTCACTCCTGCGGGAGCTTCAAAGCACTTCCCTTGAAGGGATATTTCGGCTTCGGGAAGTTTCAAACGGGGTTGCTAAGGCCCTTCGCCTCTTTAGCAAAGTGGTACGTAAACTCTCTCCCCGAAGCGCTGCGTGCTTCCCCGCTGAATCCCTATCTGCTCGTGGAGGTCAGGAAATAGCGTGATCCGATGTCTTGACCTAGCTTTGCCCTCGATAGCGGAATTCCTTAAATGATGTCTGAACCCCACGGGAAATGATGAAAGTCGGACTTTCCGGGTCCGAGGCGAGGTATCAGGATCAAGTGAATATTGCCCGCACTGAATCTCAGTTGGAGTCGCCTCGCCGAGCCCGGACGCATCCAGACGTATGCGCGGTGATGGTGACCTACAATCCCGAGCCGAGCTTTGAGCAAAATGTTCGAGCTTTGCTCCCCCAGGTAGGCAAGCTGATTATCGTGGATAACCTATCGACATCCGCCGCTCGTCCCTTGATCGCTAAAACAGCCTCTGCTTGCGACGTGGAGGTAATATGGAACAAGCAAAACCTGGGCGTTGGCGCTGGCTTGAATACGGGCATCGAACGGGCCCTGTCCAGCGGCCAATACTCCTGGATTGCCACATTCGATCAGGATAGTCTCGTACCACCGGACTACGTGGCTGCAATCCTTGAAGCCTATGCGGCCTGTCCTTTCCAGGACAAGGTTGCTATGATCGGCGCCAACTACAAGTTGGCGATGCGCGAGCAAGCCAATGCGCCAATCTCCGTCTTTCGGGAAGTCAAGACTCTGATGACCTCGGGCAGTTTCCTGAAAACCTTCGTGTTTGGCGTCTGTGGACAATTTGATGAATCGTTGTTTATGGATTACGTCGACCACGAGTTTTGCCTTCGTTTGCGGTTGCATGGTTTCAAGGTTGTCCAGGCGAGCCAGGCTGTGCTGGCTCATCGGCTCGGTTCGCCCACTTCGCATCGCTTCCTCTGGAAGCGGTTCATGGTGACCAACTACAGTCCCAGTCGGCGTTACTCCAACGCCCGCAATCGCCTGATCGTCTACCGCCGATACCTGAGCTCTGATCCGCTTTGGGTTCTGCACGATATTTTCAAGTGGTTCCGGCAAACCACGAAACTGGTTCTGGTTGAGCAGAATCGAATAGAGAAATTAGGCAGTCTCGCGAGGGGGTGCTGGGATGGGATGCGTGAGCCTTTGGCAGCCCAGCCCGCTCCTACGGTGGCCCTAAGAGACGGTGCAGCCGGCGAACGGAGAGAGCAGGGTCCAGAGGTGGATGGATGATTCGGGAGGAGATGCTCGGAAGGTTCTAACCCGCGTGACCTAAAACGGCGGCGGTTGTGGGCGCGTGCCATTCGCCGCCAGTGAACTCACTGAGGCTGTGGCGGCCCATTCTACCGGGACACCCAAATAGCTGAAATTCGAACTACTGTGGGAGCCTCTTTGGGGGTTGGGGGAATGGTGAGGGTAAGGGTGAGGGTGAAGATGAGGACGGATTCGAAGTGGGTATAACCCGAGCACTCCAGCGCGAGACGGTAATCCAGGTAGGAGGTCCCCCGAGATC
>Ga0099830_10000065_pt1 | contig 32751 bp, 26 predicted proteins | sample CZO8metaG_4_FD_79337 | JGI IMG/M metagenome (GOLD analysis project Ga0099830, IMG submission 79337) | Vadose zone soil microbial communities from the Eel River Critical Zone Observatory, Northern California, USA - CZOApr15con2H3.8 metaG | ecosystem: Environmental > Terrestrial > Soil > Vadose...
CAAATGAAAACGCCCCCAACACGGGGGCGTTTTTAAACAAAGAATAATTACACGCTGTAATACATGTCAAACTCAATGGGGTGAGTAGTCATGCGCAGGCGTGTAATTTCCTGCATCTTGAGATCCCTATAAGCGTCGAGCACATCATCGGTAAAGACACCGCCGACGGTCAAGAAACTGCGGTCTTTATCCAATGCCTCCAGCGCCATGTCGAGCGAATGGCATACCGTCGGGATCTTTTTCGATTCTTCCGGCGGCAGGTCATACAAATCTTTATCAACCGGCTCGCCCGGATGGATCTTCTTTTGAATACCATCAAGACCGGCCAGCATCATCGCGGTAAAAGCAAAATAGGGGTTACTGCCGCCGTCCGGGAAGCGCACCTCGATACGCCGCCCCTTCGGGTTGGGCACATGGGGCACGCGGATCGAGGCGGAACGGTTACGCACGGAATAGGCCAGCATCACCGGTGCCTCGAAACCCGGCACTAGACGCTTGTAGCTATTAGTCAACGGGTTGGTAATGGCGTTGAGGGCGCGGGCGTGTTTGATGATGCCGCCGATGTAATACAGCGCGAGCTCGCTTAACCCGCCGTAGTCATTGCCGGTGAACAAATTCTTGCCGCCCTTGCCCAGGGATTGATGCACGTGCATACCGGAACCATTGTCTCCCACCAGCGGTTTCGGCATGAAGGTGGCGGTCTTGCCGTAAGAGTGCGCCACATTGTGCACGCAGTATTTGTAAATCTGGAGTTCATCGGCCTTTTTCACCAGCGTATTAAAACGCATGCCGATCTCGTTCTGGCCGGCGGTCGCGACTTCGTGATGGTGAGTCTCGATCGCAACGCCCATCTCCTGCATCGCCAAGCACATGGCGGAGCGGATATCTTGCAGCGAATCCACCGGCGGTACCGGAAAATAGCCGCCCTTTATGCCCGGGCGGTGTCCTAGATTCCCGCCTTCATACACCTTCTCGGAATTCCAAGCGCCTTCTTCCGAGTCCACCTTGACGAAGGAACCATTCATGCCGGCTCCCCAGCGCACATCGTCAAAAATAAAGAACTCCGCTTCCGGCCCGAAAAAAGCGCTGTCGGCGATGCCGGTGCTCTTAAGATAAGTCTCGGCGCGTTTGGCCAGCGAACGCGGATCCCGCTCATAACCCTGCATGGTCTGGGGTTCAATCACATCGCAGCGCAAAATCAATGTCGGCTCCTCGGTAAACGGATCCATGACCGCCGTAGCCGCTTCCGGCATCAGGATCATGTCGGAGTCATGAATACTCTTCCAACCGGCGATGGAGGAGCCATCAAACATCTTGCCTTCTTCAAACGTACTCGCCTCGATGGCGCTGGCCGGCACCGAGACATGCTGCTCTTTACCCTTGGTATCGGTAAACCGGAAATCGATAAATTTTACGTTTTTTTCTTCAATCATTTTTAAAACATCGGCGCCAGACATCTGGGATCCTCCTATCTAGATCTAGAAATTTAATTGTCAGCTGCGAGCGCAGCATATAAAACTTGGCCGGCCAAGTTTAACCGATTCGGCATTCGTGCATGAACTATGCCGAAAAAAATTCTCGAAAAATAGGGATTTTTGCTATCACCGTTGGCTTTTTTGCACAAAATTGGTGCTTCCGACGATGAGATCGCCTAAATACAGTGCACTAATGAAACAGGCATTCAAGAATGAAACTGTTTATTTTCTCTAATTCCAGCTTGGAACTGCCCTACGATCTCGCGCGCCTGCTCCCCATCTGCAGGGAGCTGTTAAGGGTAACAGGAGTTCCACCCGTATGCGACCTTCATATTGACCAAATACCAATTGACCAAATACCAAATCCTCTAGGGAAGCTCCGATCAAGCTGATTGCTGTCAGATTCCTCGCTGCGTTCGGAATGACAACTACGACTGAATCAGAGCTTTTCCAGGAATTAGGAGCTCCTAAAACCCTGTTTACGAGCTTCAGCAACGGCGAAAAGCGGGAGTTCAAAAAGAAATGTTAATGGTAGAAGGCCTCGCGCTCTCTGTTGCGGCTAAATTCCATGTCCTTGTTATTAATAGTGTGCAGGGATTAGTTGCAGCACATGCAGCGATCCTCAAAAGTGGATAAGTTAACACTCAGCCTGTTTTTAAACTTACATGCGCTGCTTTAGCATCGGAGATTCAGCGGCTTCACCCGAAATTACAGTAACTTAGTGTCCGTCCTTAATGTCAGCCTGCAAGCTTCCCTATCCCCTCACGCTTGACATCCTCGTTCTCTCACCTAGTCTTTTTGATTATGATCCTAAAGGATTAGATCGGCAGGTAACGGGCCCGGCTCATCGATTAATAGAGGGATTTTCATGCGTTGCGTATTCCGGTGTGTTCGCTCGTCCGCCTTTTTGCTGTTCATTTTATCTCCTATGCACTCGGCAAACGCAGGCGCAGGCGTAGATTGCGTAGATCAGTTTTATCAATCACTGGTTGACGCAGGTCGCGCCTGCCACGCAGACCAAGAAGCATCGCGTGATCCGCTAGCAGGATTACCTACACGTGTTTGCTTCGGGGGTGGAGAAACTGAAGTTTCCTGCGACGGAGGGAGCTGTGGATTTTTGGGCTTCTTTGAGAGTGCCCCAATTGGATTTCGTGCTAGTAATATCTGTTTTTGGTTTCGTGACCCCTCGTGCCTCCCAGGTGAAGTTTTCAGCGGCCCTGCGCCCGGGCATTGTGGGGGTGCTCCCCAAGTTATCAAGCTTTCCAACGATGCCGGTTTACCGACATCGGATACGCTCGCCGAAGTCGAACCGGGCAAAGCTACCACCAACCTGCGGGTGCGCGTCTTCAATGCAAATGGGCAATTAGTGCCTAACGCGAATGTAAAACTTGAAGTCACGGTCATCGCCAAGAGCGGCGGGCACCAACATGATGGTCCCCCTCCCCGGCCTAAAGGCGAATTAAGCAATGGTGTGGTTGTGGATACGATGATTACCGGCAATACCGGCCCGAATGGGATGGGGTTTGCCTTCGCTGCCCCCGATCCGGCCGGGGATCACAAAATTACCGCCTCTTGTCTCGACCGTACTTGCAAACAAGAGGGGCCGGATACGGTGCGGGTGGGGGTGAAGGGGCTAGTACCGATTCCAGAGAGCCCGACCTACGTCCTCATTACACCGAATACGGACACATTGCATCCTAATAACCATTATCTCACGCCGGCCTCCATCACAGTACTGCAAAAACTGGCCGGTCGTTATTCGCAACAATTTACGGCCGGACTACTCCTGAACCTTAACGATGCGAGTCTGGAGCGCGGTGGGTTGTTCGATATCGGTGCGCGAAATGGCATACCCTGGCGCCCGCCACATGTAACCCACAAAAAAGGCACGGAGATTGATATCCGAGCAAATCCTCAGATCAACCCGACGACATCAATTCCCGAAGCGAACTTTGAAGCATTTGAGGTGAATGTAAGGAAGGTCGGCGCAACCCGTTGCCCAGCGGGAGCGGGGCCTGCTTACGCAGGCACAGACAATCAGCACTACCATGTTTGTTTAACAGGAGGAGCCTGTTGCGTATGAAGATGAGGCGCTTGAGTCAAACCCTGAGTATAATCGTGGCAGTGCTGTTCGCGGGCTTCCTCGCGTCGGCCACTGCCGATGACGGCGAAAGCCTCACTTACAACTCTAATACCGGAGTATACACCATCGAGTACTACAACACCTACGATGGACCCACCCCGGTATTGAAACACGCGCAATTTGAGCTGCCTACTAGAATTGACCCCACCGTCAAATTTACGCTCAAGGAGTCGGCGAAGGGCCTTGTTGTCTATCAGTACAGGGTAAGAAGCGGAAAAGAGAGCAAACAAGATTTAAACTTTGTCCAACTGCGCGCGAGCGAGGCTACTGCAGCGACTCAAAACACTCCCGCCGGTTGGGAGGGAGAAGTGAACCCGCAGCCAGATGCTCCGGGGTCTCTTGTTAACTGGTTTCAAACCTTTAGGGGTCTAAAACCCGGGCAGAGCCAGGGCGGCTTTAGCATTCAAAGTCAGGATTTGCCGGGAGTAGGGTTCGTCCAAACCTGGGGTAGACTACGCAGAGACCTTCAGGGTTTCTCCGACCTCGGTCCTACATCCGCCACATCGATAGGCAAACAATACGTGGACCTAGTCAACAACAACGATTCGGTTCGCCGTACCGCTGCCGTCCCCCGCATCCCAGTTCCCAACCCCTTCGATGCCACCGTGGTTCTGACTAACCTGCAAAGATATCTCGATCAGGATCTAGTGAGCATGAAGCTTATCGATTCAGTGCTTGTCACGCAGCTCGACCGTTTATTTATTGCCGCGATTGATGCGGCCAAGCGCAACAATATCACTGGCTTGCGCAATAACTTGAAAGACATCCGCCAGGCCCTTAAAAAAGAGCATGAGGATGTCGATAAAGACGAGAATGAGGATAAGGACGACAATCAGAAAGCAAAATCCGGCGCTATCGATAAGCTCGCGGCGCGGGTATTGGATTTTGATGTGAAGGTTATCTTGAAGCGGATAGACGACGGCGAATCGGAAAACAGAAATCCGCCACCGCCTGCCTCGGGTCCTCCTCGGTAGAATCTTGACGAGTGACGTATACACTTTTTTTAATGGGTTTCGATGAATAATCAGCTTTTCAGACGATTGTATTGAACACTGTTGCTGTGCTCATTTTGTGCTCAGCCCTACCACACTCCAGCCCGTTCCACCCAACTCAAGCTCATTTAGGTCACCGCGTAAGTCTTTGTTGGAGTTGATTGAAGTGAGTTGGAGTAGTCTGGAATAGTTCACAGAATTGTTTCACGCGGCGGGGGTCGCAAGTTCGAACCTTGCATCGCTCACCCGTTCTCAATAACTTATCAGCGCGTGATGCACCAAGGATTTAGGTTGCAAACTGACTCCCTACCTAAAATAGAAAAACACTGACAAGCCATCCTTCCTCTGGGAAGAAACCCTGTAGATGAGTTAGAATTGCGAATATATATGTGGCGAGCGTAACTCCTCCCCGCTGACCGTCGTGTATGAAAAAATAGGATAAGAATTCATGCGTTTTTTCCCGCGATTACGGCGGATAATACATTGGTTATTCCGCCTGCTGCCGGTAGTGCTGGTTATTGATTCGATTTATTTAGCGACGATTTGGCCGGATTGGCAATCGCTTGCCGGCGGTGCTGTTCCGCGCTCCAATTTTATGGCTGAATATCAAGAACACCAGCGGCATAATAAAAACTTGCCTGAGCTGTTGTGGCATCCGGTACCGCTGGCGATTATTCCGCATCAGGTCGTGCGCGCCGTGTTAGTGGCCGAGGACAGCCGCTTTTATAGCCATAGCGGATTTGATTTGATCGCTATACGCGAAGCGCTGGATTACGATTTCGCCGAAGGCCGGTTAGTCGTGGGGGCCAGCACAATATCCCAGCAAACTGCCAAAAACTTATTTCTAAGTCCGGAACGCACGCCCTGGCGCAAATGGCACGAGCTGATATTAACCTTCGCGCTGGAACAGAACTTAAGCAAACAACGTATCTTGGAAATTTATTTGAATACGGCTGAATTCGGCCGCGGCATCTACGGTGTAGAAGCGGCGGCCGAAGCCTATTGGGGGGTGCCGGTTTCGCAATTGTCTTTAATGCAAGCGGCGGAACTGGCGGCGACTCTCCCCGGCCCGACCAAACATAACCCGGCCTTGCGCACCGTTTATTTCATTAACCACACGCAAAAAATTGTCAGCCTATTGGCCAACGAGTTCGATTTGGAAAACGATTCAGCCATCCTCATGTCCAAGCCAGAAAAGATTCCGGTGGAAGAAAGATCCATAAAGCCGGGGCGCACCCTCTAACAATCGGCCGAGTAAGTTATAATCCAGGCAAACCTCAGCAGCAATAAATAAACGAGAACAAGAAGTTTGTGACCTTTCAAGAACTTATCCTGGCCCTGCAACAATATTGGGCCGCTCAAGGCTGCGTAATCCTGCAACCCTACGACATGGAAATGGGCGCCGGCACCTTCCATACCGCCACCTTTCTGCGCGCGCTGGGGCGGGAACCGTGGAATGCCGCGTATGTGCAGCCATCGCGACGGCCGAAGGATGGGCGCTACGGGGAAAACCCCAACCGCCTGTATCAGCACCATCAATTCCAAGTGGTGCTGAAACCATCGCCCGATAACATCCAGGATTTATATTTGAGTTCGTTGCGCACGCTCGGTATCAATAAAAACAAGATCGAGCACGACATCCGCTTCGTGGAAGACGACTGGGAATCACCCACGCTCGGCGCCTGGGGTCTCGGCTGGGAGGTGTGGTTGGACGGCATGGAAGTAACCCAGTTCACCTATTTTCAAGAAGTGGGTAGTCTCCCTTGCAAACCGGTGCTGGGCGAAATCACCTATGGCCTGGAGCGGTTGGCGATGTATCTGCAGGGCGTAGAGAACGTATTTGATCTAGTATGGGCCAAAGGCGTGACGTACGGCGATGTGTATCACCAAAACGAAGTCGAACAATCCAAATACAATTTTGAATTTAGCAATGTCGACTGGTTGTTTCAGCAGTTCAATGGCTTTGAGTCCGAAGCCAAGCGCCTGTTGGAGGCGGGTTTACCGTTGCCGGGGTTCGAAATGGTGATGAAGTGCTCGCATACGTTTAATCTTTTGGACGCGCGCGGCGCCATCTCCACCACCGAACGCGCGGCCTATATTGGCCGGGTACGTACGCTCGCGCGGTTGGTGGCGCAAAGCTATTACGCGTCGCGCGAAGCCTTGGGATTTCCGATGCTTAAACCAGGGAACAAAAGATAACCCATGGGTAGCCCTGTTTCTAAGCGCAAGACCAGGCGTACTTCTGCGAGCCGCAAAAAAGCAGGCGCGAAAAAAAGCGCTCAAGGTCTGTTGGTAGAAATCCTCACCGAGGAATTGCCGCCCAAGTCGCTGAAGTATTTAAGTGAGGTTTTCGCCGAGCGAATTCTGAACGGCTTAAGTCGTGCACAGCTTAAACAGCGCGTTTCAGGTTTTCGCGCTTTCGCTACGCCGCGAAGATTGGCAGTGTTTATCCCTAACGTTCTTTGGAAGGCGCAAGATCGAACAGAACCAAAAGAGCTAATGCCAACCAAGGTCGCCTTCGATGAACACGGTAAGCCAAGCATGGCTTTACTAAAGCGGCTTGAAAAAGAGGGGAGATCGGCTCGCGTTGGGGAACGAGATATCGAGCGCCGTACCAACGGGGAAACTGAATACGTATACGTGAACGTGAGGATTCCGGGAGCCACGCTCCCGGCTGCTTTGGATGAGGTACTCAAAGACGCGATTAAGAAGCTTCCGGTCGCTAAGCTTATGCGTTGGGGTGACAACGATGTGCAGTTCGTGCGGCCGGTGCATGGATTGATTATGCTCCACAGTAAGAAAGTTGTTCCTGGAACAGTGCTAGGGTTAAAAAGCGGCAGAACAACTTTAGGCCACCGCTTTTTAAGTCGTGGCAAGATCAGCATCGCTGATGCGGATCAATACGAAAAGACTCTCGAAAAAGCTGGCAAGGTGATCCCGCGCTTTGATAAACGAAAAACCTTAATAAAAAAAGGCTTGGAGGCTAAGGCCAAAGCGGCCAAATCCAGGGTGATGGCCGATGACGCGCTTTTGGACGAAGTCACCTCCTTAGTGGAATTTCCTAAAGTTTATGAAGGGAAGTTCAGTGAAGAATTTTTGTCGATGCCAGTGGAATGTTTGATCGTCTCTATGAAGCAGCACCAGCGTTACTTTCCGCTTTACGATAGCAAAGGCAAATTACTGCCGCTGTTCTTATTTGTCAGCAATGTCGAAACAAAAACACCGAAGTACATTATCCAAGGCAACGAGCGCGTGCTACGTGCACGGCTGTCCGACGCCAAGTTTTTCTTCGAGCAAGACAAGAAGATCAAGCTTGCCGACCGCGTCCCCAAGCTAAGCGGCGTGGTGTATCACAACAAGCTCGGCAGCCAACTGGCGCGGGTGGAGCGCATCCAGGGGCTCGCCGCCGAAATCGCACGTCTGGTTCATGCGGATGTTGCGGCCGCCGAGCGCGCCGCCTATTTGTGCAAGGCGGACCTGGTTACGGATATGGTCGGCGAGTTCCCGGAGCTGCAAGGGATTATGGGCGGCTACTATGCCAATCATGATGGCGAAGACCCTCACGTCGCGGACGCGATCCGGCAACATTATCGGCCGCGCTATGCAGGTGACGACCTGCCGCTGTCGGCGACGGACATCAGCGTTGCCCTGGCAGACAAGCTGGATACCCTGGTCGGGATCTACGGCATCGGATTGATTCCAACCGGCGACAAAGATCCCTTCGGTCTGCGGCGCCAGGCCTTGGGTGTAATCCGCATTCTCATAGAACGCACAGAGATGCTGCCTTCGTTGGATGTCGTGAAGCTGCTGCAACGGGCACGCAATCTTTTTCCGAACGGCGTGGTCGCCGACAGCGTCGCCCAGGATCTGCATGCCTTCATGCTCGAGCGCCTCAAGCCTTATCTGCGCGACCATGGCTACCAGCCGGACGAGATCGACGCGGTGCTGAGCCTCAATCCGACACGCATGGATCAGGTGTTGCTGCGCATGCAGGCGCTACAGGAATTCCGCCGCCTGCCGGAGGCTGAGGCGCTGGCGGCTGCTAACAAACGCATCCGTAACATATTGCGGCAAGCCGGCAATATCGCGTCTAGCCAGTTCGATGCCGGTTTATTTAAAGAAGAGGCGGAAAAGCGGCTGGCAGCCCAGATCCAGACTTTAGATACTCAAATAGCGCCGATGTTAAATGCCGGGAACTACAAACAGGCGCTACAGCACCTCGCGAGCCTGCGCAGCCCGGTGGATGAATTTTTCGACCAAGTTATGGTGATGGTGGACGACGAAGCAATACGTAATAATCGCTTGGCATTGCTCCATAATTTAAGTAATTTATTCCTGCGGGTTGCGGATATCTCCCGCTTGCAGCCGCAAAATCAGGTGGCCGTATAGCGTATATGCGCGGATTACGATCACCCAGGCAATGGTTATGAGCCTCATCATTCTCGATCGCGACGGCGTCATTAATTACGATTCCGATAAATACATCAAATCACCGGAAGAATGGATCCCTATCCCGGGCAGTCTGGAGGCGATAGCGCGGTTACACCAAGAGGGCTACAAAATAGTCGTGGTAACCAATCAATCCGGCATCGCACGCGGCCTGTTTGATATGGACATTTTGCACCGCATTCATCTTAAGATGTTAGAGGCGGTGCGCCACAAAGGCGGCGAAATCGATGCCATTTCTTTTTGCCCGCATGCGCCGACGGATGGGTGCCGTTGCCGCAAACCACTGCCGGGATTATTTGAAGACATCGCCGAGCGATTAAAAACCAACCTGGCCGGCGTCTATGTTGTCGGCGATTCAATCAGCGACGTGCTTGCTGCGCGCGCCGCCTACGCTTCACCGGTGCTGGTGCGCACCGGCAAAACCGCGCCCGACCTGGAAAAAGACGAGCTGCAGGGCGTACCGGTATTTGCCGATCTGGCGGCGTTTGCCGACAGCTTATTATCCGGCCGGTTGTCCCCGGTCTAATGCTAATCCTGCGTTCGCTGCTGTTTAATGCGGTACTATGGCTATCCGTGCTGATCTACTCTCCCTTGGTGCTACTAAGCTTTCCGTTGCCGCCCATACCCCGCTATCGTTTTATCCGCCAGTGGGCACGCTTTAATCTCTGGTGGTTAGAAATCATCTGCCGGCTTGGCTATCAGGTGGAAGGAAACGTAGACATCCCCGGTCCCGCCATTGTCCTATGCAAACATCAATCTTCTTGGGAAACGCTTGCCTCACAGGTAATTTTTCCGCCCCAGGTTTGGGTGCTAAAACGCGAATTGCTCTGGTTGCCACTATTTGGCTGGGCGTTAGCCATGACGCAACCGATCGCCATCAACCGCGGCTCTATCAGAAAAGGATTGAAACAAGTCGTTGAGCAAGGCCTGCAGCGGTTGCAGACGGGACGCTGGGTCGTCGTCTTCCCGGAAGGCACGCGCATGGCGCCTCAACAACATGGCCGTTTCGGCATCGGTGGCGCTTATTTAGCGAGCGAAACCGGTTATCCGGTCGTGCCGGTGGCACACAATGCCGGCAGCTATTGGCCGCGCCGCGGTTTCATCAAGCGGCCGGGGATTATACGGGTCGTTATCGGTCCGGTTATTGACAGCCACGGCCGCAAAGCCGATGAGATCAACCGATTGGCTGAGGAATGGATCAAAGCGGCCATGGTAAAGTTAGAGCGCGATTGCGCCTAAAGAAATTGCTCATGCGCGAGTCTGAAGCAGACGAATTACTTCCGAATTACCTGCTCAAGACTCATACCGAAATCTTTTAACATCACCATCGCGGCATTGCGGCCGGGTCCGGCAGAGACCGAGCCACCTGGATGCGTGGTGGCGCCGGTTTGATACAGGCCGGGGATGGGCAAGCGGTGCTGCGCCCAACCGGGCACCGGCCGCATATTCGCGGCTTGTGCCGGAATTTGCGCGCCGCCATGGCAGGTGCCACGCCAGTTATGCGGATTGGCGCGCTCGAGGTCGAGCGGGCTTTTCACCACCTTGGCCAAAATTTTATCGTCACTGAGGTTGGGTGCGAAGCGCCGCAGGTAAGTCAGATTCGCCTCGGAGACAGCTTCTTTAATGTTGTCCCAGTGCTCCGGCCCTTCGGGTAAATCGTAGGGCTGAAAACCGATCACTTTAAGCGTGTGCTTACCTTGTGGCGCGCGCGAAGGATCGGCAACACTCGAGCATACCATAAGCAGCGGCGGATCTTCGAGATTGATCGCGCGGCGATTATAATCATAACTCAAGCGCAGCGCCCGCTTCGCCGTGACTTGGATGCCGGAGGCGACCGGCGAGATGATGCCGCCGTCCACCGTGTATTTAGGCGGCTCAGTGGTCGCGTAATGGGTGATAAACATGGTCGCGCCGGCCTGCCAGGTATTTACCCCTTGGATGAATTCCTCTCCCCAAGCGTCGCGCGGCGCCATATCGATAAGATGCTTAATGTGGATGGTCGAAAGCACGGCTTTTCCTGCGCGATAGTGCGCGCCGTCGGCGCATTCAACGCCGGTGCACTTGCCCTGTTCAAGGATAAGAGTCGTGATCCGCTTGTCCGTCAGAATCGTGCCGCCGTTGGCTTCAATTAGCCGCGCCAGCGCTTTCGGCAACTCGCCGGAGCCGCCTTTAGGTATAGTCCAGCTCGAATGCTGGCGTCCATTGACCAGCGAATAAGCCAGCCGGCCGGACACCGGCTGGTCGGGCGGGACCAGCGTCATGAATGCCATCCACAACAGGAACGCGCGGGTATGATCGTCTTCAAAATTGTCGCGAATAATCTCCCACGCGCTCAATGCAATCCGGCGCTGCCATAATTTGCCATCAGGATGCCCCGCCAGTCGATCATTGAGCGGCTTGCCGAAGCCGACCGGCGTATACGCGGCGGCGCCGAAGACGGGCTTTACCCTATCGTACTCGGCGATGATACGCCGGTACGCGTCCGCGTCTCGCTTAGAAAACTTCGCGAACTCAACACAAGTACGTTCGATATCACGCCACTGGGTGATACTGGTCCCGTCCGGGAACGGCATGTGGACAACCGGATCAGGATAAATATATTCCAATCCATAATCGTCCAGTTTGAGTTCATTGTTGCGCAAGGTCGGGCTGCCTTGGATCAGCACATGCGCGGACGAGCAAGTATCGTGTTTAAATCCGGGAAGGGTAAGCTCTTCGGTCAACGTGTCGCCACCGATAAGCGAACCGCCTTCGAGAATCAGGCATTTGAACCCGGCCTTCGCCAAATACGCGGCAGTGATGAGGCTGTTGTGCCCGGCACCGGCAACAACAATGTCGTACCTATCAGCCATTACACTTGCGGAGCGGCCGCACTCGCTGCATTAACTGGGTCAGGCATGACCTTCATTTAATCCTGGAAGCGACCATTCTTTTACCGGCAGGGGGCCGAGCATGGGTTTGCCGAGCGCAGGGGTTGCGACCGCGTAAAGACCGGTGTCGCTCGCAGCCCAGATCAACTTCCGGTCCCATTCGACAAATACGTTGTCCACGGTCCGGTTAAAGCTATTGAATTTTTCCAGCTCGCCGCCTTGGGGCGGGATAAAATAGGCGACGATTTTAGCACTCTTCAAATCTCCAATGTCATAGCATTGCAGGCCGGCATTGAAATAAGAATAACAAGTGAAATTCGGATCGGGTTTGCCGGGCGCCTTCACATGCGGCGGATTATGGGTGCCAAAACGGCCCCGCTTGTCGCAGAAATTCTTATACGCGGCATTGGGCGGCGGCACCGGCACAGGTAATTGAGCAATCGCTTTCGGCTTAGCTCTGTCCCTGACATCAACCACCCAACTCGGCACATACGGCTCGTTGCAGTCGGGGTTAAGCGCCTCCGGGTTGGTAATTACGATGCCGCGATCCACTCTGCTGACATCAATCGTATGAAACGCGACGGAAGTGGTATGGGTGTACTTATACTCCGGTAAAAAGCGACCGATAAGGCGCGGGGTTTTTATGTCGGAGAGATCATAAATCAGCATGCCGAACGACCCGTAGGCGCTGTAACCGAATTTGCCGCCGTCTTCGACCTTTTTCGGCACAATCATGGCGCCATGGACGCTGGTAAATGAGGTCTTGTCGCCATATTCGCGCCACTGCTTGTACTCGGCTTCCTCGCCGACCCGCTGTCCCGGCACCCACCACATCGCCGCCTGGCGCGGCTGCGCGGGATCGGAAACATCCACAATCATAATCCCGTTCGTATGGTAGCGAATCGGGCTTTCCATGTGGATAAAGCTGTCATCCGGCGCGGTGTCGAGGTAGGCGTATTGCCCGCCATCGTAGTAATTGCGGTGCGTCCCGGAGCCCGTCTGGATCGGGCGTTTCGGATCACCTCCATCCGTACTGAATTCGGAAAGCAAAACGATATTGGCCGGATCCGTGGCGTCATAAATCCTGATCCCACGCAATCCCGGCCGCGTGCGCACCGCCTCGATCATGGTCGGATCGTCGTATTTCCCGTTCGGCGCCTTCTGCGTGCTGGAGGTTGTTATTGCGCCGGCCCCCGCAATCAAAATCCACTTGCGCAGTTTTTTATTATAGGCGAGCTGGAGCTGGCTGCCCTCGAATGCATGCTTTTTGATAAGCCTCGGTTGCCGCGGATTGCTGACCTCAATCACATCGCCGTCCTGGAACAGGAAGCGACGGGGCCCGACCGCCATCATCTGCATCTTGCCGCCGCGCTCTTCGCCCAATTGGAAATTACCGACGACCTCCATGTTTTTAAGATAGGTATTGCGGTCCAGATAATCGAGGCTGCCCGGATGCGGGTGTGCGTGACGGTTGGCGTAGGCTGTTGCAAGCATACCCGGACCTGCGATAGCCGCGCCTGCCGTGGCCACTCCCAGCTTGATGAAACCTCTCCGCGTAATCCTGTTATGCGTCCCCATATCAGTTCCTCCGCACCGGATTATTAAAATATGATCGCCGATCTAAACGCTGCGCATGTGAATTGCGCTGAACGATTATAGCCAGCGCGGCTGGGGTTGGGCAATTAATCATCAGTAAAGAGGTCTTTATAGTGCTTTTTTGCTCGTATTCGCGCCTTATATCGTGCAAAATTTTTGTGTCATTTGGTCTAGAGAATAAAAAAATTAATCACTTATCCGAGACAGGAGCATCATTTATGGCCCGTATCGCTTACCCTGAAGAACAAGATCACCCGGAGCTTTCGGAACTCATCGCGCAAATTCGCAGTGAGCGCGGCGGCCGGCTGCTAAATCTTTACAAAATGTTGCTGAACAGCCCGCCGCTTGCCGCCGGCTGGCTGCATTTGTTCACCGCTATTCGTCAACAATGCCAATTGCCGGGCACGGTGCGCGAATTGTTAATCCTGCGTGTGGCGGTCATTAATGGCGCCGAATATGAATATAAGGCGCATATCCCGTTTGCGTTAAAGGAAGGACTCGCTCAGGAGCAAATCCATGCGCTTGAAAATTGGCAGAATTCCGGCTTGTTCAACGAACCGCAACGGGCGGTGCTCGCCTATGCCGATTCCATGACTAAAGAGATCCATGTGCCCGATGCCGTGTTCGCGGTTGTGCGTCAATATTTTAATCCACGTCAAGTGGTGGAACTGACTGCTACCATTGCCGGCTACAATCTCGTCTCGCGTTTTTTAGAAGCGTTGCAAGTCGATCCGGATTAAAACACTCATGCGTTCTTGCGTTGAGCAAGCGTGTTGCCCAAGGCGGCGAACTCGGCCAGCGACAAGGTCTCCGCCCGGCGGGCGGGATCGATGCCTGCCGCTGATATCAGCTCATCCGGCAACAGATCTTTTAAATTATTATGCAGGGTCTTACGCCGGTGTACAAACGCGGTGCGGACAATATCGGCAAATACTTGCCGATCAGCGATGCTGACCGGCGGAGTTGGGTAAGGATGCAAATGGACGATTGCAGAATCGACCTTGGGCGCAGGCCTGAATGCCCCTGGCCCCACCGTAAAAAGTTTCTCCACTTCACAATGCGACTGAATCATTACCGATAAGCGGGCGTAATCTTTTTCTCCCGGTCCCGCGCTTAAACGATCTACGACTTCTTTTTGCAGCATGAATAACATGTCTTGGATAATCGAGGCTTGCTCAAGCAAATGGAACAGCAGCGGGGTGGAAATGTTGTAGGGAAGATTGCCGATAATACGAAGTTTCGCTCCGGGTGAGGCGAGTTGAGAAAAATCGAATTTCAACGCGTCGGCGCCATGAATAATCAGTTTTGATTCCGGTGCATAGTCAGTTCGCAACCGGCCAACGAGATCGCGGTCCAGCTCAATGACGTGTAATCGCGTCACTAATGGTAAAAGCTCGCACGTGAGCGCGCCTTGACCCGGACCGATCTCGACAACGGCATCTTCGGGGCGCGGGGCAAATGCGGCAATGATGCGCCGCACGATCCGCGGATCGTGCAGGAAATGCTGGCCGAAGCGTTTTCTAGCAGGTTGCTGAAAAGGCATTTTTTCAGCAACCTGCTAGGGCGCCGCAGGACGCGCCGCATCATTTTTCAAGCATGAAAATGTTTGAAAAATGGAGCAAAGCAAAAACCGTGCTTTTTGCTTTGCGGGCTGACAATTTCGCCAGAGAGAAATTGGACGCGCTAAAGCGCGCCCGTAGGGCGAGGACCAGGGGCGAAGCGGATCAAGAGGAAGGTCCGGTGGACCTTCCTCCCGCTGAGCGGGTTCGCCATGGAAGGCGAACACCGGCTTTCGAGCGCAGCCGGGACTGCAAAGCGAAGAAAGGTCCGGGTCAAAAAGGCCATGGATGGATTTTTTCAGCATCTATTAGCACGAAAGCTGTCGCGCACGGATCATGGAAAGCGCCATGGCGACGGCGGATCGCAAGCTGCCGATCTCGGCGCGCCCGCTGCCGGCTAAATCGAGCGCAGTGCCGTGGTCAACGGAGGTGCGAATAAAAGGCAAGCCTAGGGTAACATTCACCGCCTCGCCAAAACCATGATGCTTGAGCACCGGCAAACCTTGATCATGGTACATGGCGAGCACCACATCCACCCCCGCCAATTGTTGTGGAATGAAGGCGGTATCCGCCGGCACCGGCCCGTGCACGCGCATGCCCTGCGCGCGCAGTTCGGCAATCACCGGCGTGATGACTTCAATTTCTTCGCGGCCTAAATGACCGGATTCGCCGGCATGCGGATTTAATCCGCATACCAACATGTTGGGATGGGAGATGCCCATCTTTTCTTTTAGCTCGTGATGCAGAATATGCAACACGCCGGTTAAATGCGCTCGGGTAATCTGCCGGCTCACTTCAGCAAGCGGCAAATGGGTGGTGGCAAGCGCCACACGCAGATCTCCGCTGACCAGCATCATCACCACCGGCACGCCCGACCGCTCGGCGAAGAATTCAGTATGGCCGGTAAACGGAATGCCGGCGTCACTAATCACGCCTTTATGGACCGGGCCGGTAACCAAGGCATCGAACTCGCCGCGCCCACAGCCCTCCGCAGCAATCTCCAGCGCCTTAAGAACATAAGAAGCGTTTGCCGGATTCAGGCGTCCAGCTATAACTTGCGCTTTTACTGTTACCGGCAAGAGAAAAAACCGGTGTTCATTCTCTGCCGGGGAAATGCGTCTGCCTTGCCACCGGGGCAGATTTATTGACAAGCCCAGCGCCGCGGCGCGTTGCTGCAACATCCCTGGGTCGGCGATCAATACCAAAACGAAATTCTCCTTCAAAGCGGACTGGCGCAACTGCTGGATAAGCATGAGGCTTAAATCGGGGCCGATACCCGCCGGCTCGCCAGGAGTAACTGCCAAGATCGGAAACAAAGACGAGGCGTGGCTTGCGGAACTTCTTATCACGGACATTCAGTTCACATTATCGGTGTGGAATTCGACAAAGGCTTCGTCGCGCAGCTGCCGCAGCCATTGCTGGTAACGCTCTTCCGCTTTGCGCGCATGGATTTGTTCGCGGGCGCTGGCCTGATTGCGTTCATTACTGATGTCCTGCTGCCGGCGCGCCAGCAGTTGGATGAGATGGACGCCGAAGGGTGAACGCACCGGCCCACTCAATTCATTTAGCTGCAAGGCATTTACCGCTTGCTCAAATTCAGGCACGGTCTGACCGGGATTAATCCAGCCAAGCTCGCCGCCATTGGCGGCCGAGCCGGTGTCGTCGGAATTAGCCTTGGCAAGCGCAGCAAAATCCTCGCCATGTTCGATGCGTGCTCGGAGTTGCTTGATTTTATTCTCTGCATCGGTCAAGGAAACCAGCTGGTTCGGCTTGATTAATATATGGCGCACGAGGCTTTGCGGGACGGCATGAGGTTGGTTGCCGCCGCGCTTGTCGTTTAGTTTTAAGATATGAAAGCCACTGGCGCTACGCAACGGTTCGCTAATCTGGCCGGGTTGCAGTTTTTCCAGTGTCGCTACAAACAACGCGGGCAGTTGTCCTGGTTTTCTCCAGCCCAGGTTTCCGCCTTCCAGCGCCATTTGGTCTTGTGAGTTGGCGATCGCGGCTTGTTCAAAGCCTGCGCCTTGTTTGAGCTTTTCCAGTAGTTTGCCGGCGCGGTCCTTTGTTGCTTGAATAATCTCAGGCGAGGATTTTTCCGGCACCGAAATCAGAATATGAGATACATTATATTCGATATTCGCGTCACCATGATAAGTCAGAAAGTTTTCAATCTCGCTGTCGGAAACAGTAATACTGTTGTTAATCTCCTTTTCTAACAGTTGCTGGATAGTAAGTTGAACCCGCAATTGCTCACGGAACTTTTCCAACGGCATGCCTTCCCGGATCAGCATCTCAGTAAATTGCTTCAGGTCCATGCGGTTCTGCTGGGCAAGATTCTGCATCGCGCGATCGACCTTATCTTCGCCGATCTTTATGCCGACCTGGGAAGCAAGCTGCATTTGCAGGCGCTCTAAAACCATGCGTTCCAAAAGCTGTTTCTGCAGAATGTCATCGGCAGGCAGGAGGATGCGTTGCGTCGTGAGTTGTTTTTTCAGCACCGGTAGGCGCGCGTCAAGCTCGCTTTGAGTAATGACATCATCATTCACCACCACCAAAATGCGGTCAACACCAAAAGTATCGCCTCTGGGATGGTTGGCGGCATAGGTAGCGGAGCTAAGGCTGAACAGCAAAAACAAGCATAGAGATAAGCGCATACGAAATTATAACAGCAATGGTTTTTACCAATGCAATTTATTATATCCAAACCTAATGCCACTTAACCGCATGGTGGCTAGGCTTCTAACCAGATCGTCACGTTTATTCATCGAATATAAAAGCACCCACGCGGAGCGGACTCACCGGTGACTCTCCTTGTTTAGCCAATCCTGTCAGTTCCAGCTCATACATTAAAACACTGGTCTGCGCCCCATTCTGATCAACCCGGCGATGGTTATAAACCCGCGCCGCCCAACAACAGGCATTATATTGAAAGCCAAAATAAGATTCTAAATTTCGATTATCCAGCAAGGAATAACTGCTGCTGGCGATCGCGGACCAATGACTTCCTATCGGCCATTGGGTAGAGAAATCGATCTGCTCCTGTACATTTCGCGTGTAGCGATGGCCGAAATTTATAATTTTATTTTTGGCGGGATGGTACTGCAGATAGAAGCTGCCGCGCTCGGTTTCCTTCTTGTCTGTATCCCACTGCAATCCGTTGCGTACATACCAATTTTCCGTCAGGCGTGCATAAGTTTCCGCCACGATATCCGAAGATTTTTTATTTGTCGTTTCCACCGGCAGATTTACCGTTTGATCGCGGAAATAAAAGATTTCCCCGGCGCTTGCCCGCAACCGCTCGACGCCGGATGCTTCCAGCAAACGCGATGTCACGGCTATCGTGGCTTGATTGGCGTCACCGACACGATCCGCGCCGATAAAACGGTTTTCTCGGAAGAGATTGGAGAAAATAAAGTCGGAGGCGCTGGTGTCAAAATTAGGTAACTGATCTTGATTTCGATAGGGGACATAAAGGTAAAACAGGCGCGGCTCCAGAGTTTGCGTGAAATCGCTCCCCGCCGCGCGCTCAAACTGCAAGCCGCTATCGAGGCTGAATATACTTATGGTGCGGCTCGGGTGATCGTCATTAGTGCCGGTCAAATCATAACTGGTATATCTAACCCCGGCTTTAGGAATCAGAAAACCGGATTCATTCCGCCAAGGCAGGCTGACGTTAGGATAAAGATCAGCGCGAGTGCCGGTAACACCCACGTCACGCTCGAATTTCACCAATTCGCCCTGCAATTGATAATACCGGCTGCCGGATTTGCCGGGCACATCGGCCGAAAATAATACTTGCGGTAACCGACTATACGGCTGTTCGGTCGCCGGCACGGTGCTATCTATCGTTTGATAAGTAAAGGCCCTGGTGGTAACTCTCCAGATTGAATCACCATAATCCGCTTCCGCTCTTCGCGGCAGCTGGGTCTGGCTTGCAATAGCAAGGTTGCCGCCGAAATCATTGAAGTAATCGTTGTCCGAAACTGTTCTCACGTCGATATTGCCGGACCAATAAGGGCTGAAAGTCTGCTGATGCTTAAATGTCGCGGCCGAACGATCGCTGCCAGAGATGCGATCGTGCGATAGAATCTCATAATTGATTGTGCCGGTATAATCTTCCCCCAGATAACGCGCCTCATTTTGTAGTTGCAAACCACGTTTGCTAAGAGACCGCGGCGTGATGGTGGCATCCAAATCAGGCGCAATATCGAGATAATAAGGGGCGGCGAAGAAAAAACCGGATTTGCCGCTATTTCCAAACTGCGGGGCTAAAAAACCGGATTTTCGCTTATCGGAAATAGGGAAACTGAGGTAAGGCCAATAAAAAATCGGCACACCTTTGAATTCGATTTTTGCATCCCGGGCGATGCCGACTTCTTGTCCATAATCCAAACGAAGATTTCGTGCAATAATAAACCAATCATCTTGACCTGGAGGACAAGTAGTATAGCGCGCGTTTTCCATCAATCTACGCTCTCGGCCCTCAAAAAGAATTTTTTTCGCATCACCGCGCGCGCTATTGCCGCTTAAACTGAAGACGACGGAGTCGGCGTAGCCGGCGTCCATCTGTTTCTCCAGGCGTATCAATGGTGTGATGAATTCGTCACCGGCACCGTCCTGCATCCGCACATTGCCGCTCGCTTCGAACTCATCTTTGGATTTGTCATAAATAATCTTATCGGCCAGGATGGTTTTATCGTCGTATCGCAGCTCGGCATTACCGGAAAAGATATTCATTCCTGCGGCATCGAGCTGCGCCTGATCGGCGCGAATACGGATGGATTGATCCCCTGGCTTACTTTGAGCTAAAGAGGAGAGCGGTTTTCTGGGTTTCACCTCCGGGCAGGCGGCAATTTCATCCGCCCGGAGGAGGGCCGGCACAATTAAGATGCATAAAATCGTGAGCCGGGCGAAAAATCGTATTAGGCGGGACATGAATATTTATTTTTGTGTGCTACCCGAAATCGCATAGAATCGATACTCAAAGAGATGCCTATTATATTCATGAAAATAGGGGGAAGTGGTATTGGATTATAGATTCGAAGCGCTCAAAAAATGGCTGCAGGGGATTCTTAACGCAAATTATGAAATTCATCCGGCTTCGGCGGACGCCAGTTTCAGGCGCTACTTTCGCGTCACTATGCATGATCGGACGCATATTGTCATGGACGCGCCGCCGGAAAAAGAAGACGTGCGCCCTTACATAGAAATTGCCCGTCGTCTATATGCATTGGGATTAAATGTGCCGGAAATACGGCACTATGACCTGCAGCAAGGTTTTCTTCTTATCAGCGATCTGGGTAAACGCTTATACCTGCACCATTTGAACGAAATAACCGCCGACCGCATGTATGGCGATGCCTTACGCGCATTAGTTACCTTGCAAACCGGGATTTTTCAAGATAGCGCATTTCTCCCGGAGTATGATCAGGTATTGCTCGGGCGGGAAATGGAACTCTTCCGGGAATGGTATTTAGGCAAACATCTGCGCCTGAACTTAACCGAGAAACAGCATACCATCCTTGAGGGTATTTTCGAAGGATTGATCCGTTCTGCTTTAACTCAACCCCAGGTTTGGGTGCATCGCGACTATCACTCGCGCAATCTAATGCTGACTGAATTAAATAACCCGGGAATCCTGGACTTCCAAGACGCGGTGCGCGGGCCGGTCACTTATGATCTGGTCTCGCTGCTGCGAGACTGTTATATCGACTGGCCGCAAAGCCGCGTCGAAGATTGGGTCAGGCATTACCGCACCCTCGCACTGCAATCGGCGTTACCGGTCGGGGAGGATGCCGGTTTGTTCTTACAATGGTTCGAGCGTATGGGTGTGCAACGGCACCTGAAGGCGATAGGCATTTTCGCGCGCTTGCATCACCGCGACGGAAAACCCGATTACCTAAACGATATTCCCCGCACACTCAGCTATATAATGCAAGTCAGCCAGCACCATGCCGATTTATTGCCTTTGTATACGCTGCTGCGCCAATTAAAAATTCCGGAGGCAATGATTTGAAAGTCATGATATTGGCCGCCGGCCGCGGCATACGTATGCGCCCCTTGACCGACGCGACACCCAAGCCATTATTACGTGTCGGCAAACTAAGCCTCATCGAACATCTCATCGTGGCGCTGGCGCAAGCAAAACTGTACAACATCGTCATTAACTACGCCCATCTCGGCGAGCAAATCGGGGCACAGCTTGGCAATGGTAGTCAGTTCGGTGTCAATATTGTTTATTCGGATGAAAGCAAAGGCAGCCTGGAAACCGGCGGCGGTATTTTCGCCGCTTTACCCTTGTTAGACACCGACCCGTTTACGGTGATAAACGGCGATATCTGGACCGATTATCCTTTCGCACGCCTGCCGCGACGTCTTTCGGGACTCGCGCATCTCGTCTTAGTAGACAACCCTCCGTATCATCTGAATGGAGATTTTTGTTTACGGGGCGCGCAAGTGGCCGCTGAAGGCGCGCCTAAATTGACGTTTAGCGGTATTGGGGTTTACGCGCATGCGCTATTCAACGATTGTAACAGCGGGAAATTTCCCCTCGCCCCTTTATTGCGTAACGCGATGGCGCGCGGGATGGTGAGCGGGGAACATTATACCGGCCGTTGGAGTGATGTAGGCACCCCGGAACGCCTAAAAATGCTTAACGAAGGGTGAGTTAAAAAAACAAAAAGCTGGCAGCACTACACTTTCTAATCAGTGCATGCTACCAGCTCGTTTGCAGTGCGGGTTTATAATCCATATAGTATTACTCCCTGACTCTTATCCAAGACGGCAATCTTACCTCGCAAACATCCGGACTAACCCCCGCCAAAGCGTGTTATCTTTTTTTCTTAGCTGCTTTTTTTTTAGTTTTTTTCTTTGAACCCTTCTTCATGGATTTCTTTTTCGAGGATTTCTTTTTTGCAGCCTTCTTCTTTGTCGCCATGATTTACTCCTTTGGTTGTGGTTAGAGAATTAACTCTCAAACAAGAGACGATGGTCTCCAAATGAATGCCGCATTCTTTGAAAAACAAAAAAATCGCCGGCCGTCTGTTTAAGACGTCCGCCAAGAATGCAACATTCGAATACGGGGAAAAAAGCAGTAACGGCAGCCCTGTTCTGCCAGCATTTATCATTATTTAAATTACGCAACTGATCCAATTTATCGTTTAACCTTTATTCATTATAAGCTATTTTAATCCACATTTAGCTTATTTTTCGACGATCAGAGTAGTTACTGTAATGAGCGCATGTAAATTTTGCAAACTTTTTATTCATCATGTTCATACCTCATCCTAGTATTTTTACTCTCATCATTTCATCAATTAAAACTTCACATCAATTGTTCCTGAATTTTGCGACTAACCTTCATTGAATACTTAGTTAAGTATGCCATTCACTTTTTACAGATAAATCCTGATACATCGCGATATTAATCACAGTCAACATGTTGTATAAAAAATCAGAGTAGCACGTAGAAACAATTTTCATAAAAATTTTTCACTGACCCTTCGCGATTCATGAGCACACAAAAGTAATCCTGACTTGCTCGAGCATTGTGTTTCATTTAAAAAATTACCGAGTCGTGGTGGACGATTGGTAATCGTGAAAGGCGCAGCGACAAGTGTTCTATAAAAAACACGGGACCGGAGGTATGCATCCGGTCCCGTTGGCAAATGCCCCTGTGGGGGGCGGAGGGTAGAGAACCTGTCGCGGGTCTTCATCGCCAAACCGCTTACGCTGGCGAAAGCCCGCCATTTAGGCGGTGGCGCATCGCTTTCTTTGCTGCCGTCAAATAATCTTATCTTCTTTATATCAGATGCCTCTAAAGGTTAATCACTATATGTTGTGGTTATAGTTAAGGTTAGACCCATTAAATTGTGTATGTCAAGCTATATTGGAAAAAATACTCACGATCGGATTTAAAGAAAAAAAGGGGAATGAAGGGTGAGTTTTGCTTAGGTAATGAATGACAACCCGGAGCTTAAACCCGGGCGACGTCATTGTGGGCAAACAAATAGTCTAACCACAAATTGGTTAACTGTTCTTGTAGCCGGTTTTGATTCAAGCGCGCATCGAGATTATCCAAATCAATCCAATCCAGCGGCTGATCTTGCCAGGAACACGAAAATACCGCGCGCGTCCTTTTTCCTGTCGTTGGATCCACATGCCATTGCAAGCACTGGGAGCAGACCCCCTTTAACATACACTGCATCGGACTGCCAATAGAGGCGATCGCTTCGGGCGATTTGGTAAAATATTCGCGCAGTGCGCCGTGGCGCGCCTGTTGCATCATGCGCATCAAACGGTTACTGCCGACCACCAATACGCGATCGACCTCCTGCAATGGAATAGGCGGCTTGCTGTGATTTAATTCGCCGGCGGCATAACGCCGCATGATCTGCATGAATTCTCCGGTAAACGAACCATCCTGAGGACGGCGCGCCGATACCGGCTCACCGCCCGCGGTGCACCAGACAATCACATCCGCCGCCCGCTCCAGGTCATCTTGGCAATAAACCTCGTCTGCGGTTTGAAAACCGGCGAAATATAAGAGACGGTTACCGGCGCTGCGCAAGGCGGGCCCGAGTGCGCGCGCCATCGCCGCGCCGCGCCTGCCGCCGACCAGCATAATCGTCTTTCCATTAGGAATTTCTGTCGCCATCCCGGTCGGTCCCATCAGTACAATCGGATCGCCACTCTGCAAAGTAGCACATAGCCGCGAACTGGCGCCGACCTCCAATATCATTAGAGAAATGCAACCGCTTTCTCGATCGACACCCGCCCCCGTCAGCGCCAGCGCCTCGGTTTGCAAGCGCGTGCCTTCCAGCATTTGCGCCTGGCGCTCGAAATTCTGTAGCCGGAAAAACTGGCCTGGGCGGAAATTCTTTGCCGCCATCGGCGCACGTACTTGTATTTCCACTACTGTCGGACTGTGCCGCTTAACCATCTCCACTTTGGGTTGTAACAAATCCTCCATTCGCGCACGAAATGCCGCATATTCACGGACATCGCCAATGGCGGAAATCTTCGCGCCTAACGTCCGGAGAATTCGGGGATACGTGCGCAGGCCCGAAGCGATCGCCTTAACCACGCTGCCATGAAATACCGGATGCGTATCGCCGACAAAAGTTACCCGATGATCATTTTTTTGATAAGAGGTAAAGGCGCCGAAATCTTCGATTTTGCAATGTTCAACCACATCTATTGGCTGCAGCGATTCGCCCCTTTCTTGATGCGGCTGGAAGTGGGTGTCTTGCATTTTAAAAGTGCCGGGATACTCGCGTTCATAGATGGTGTTAGGCGTAACGCCGGCGGCGACAAAAATAGCGCGCGCGGGCAACACCACTTCCTCCTCGCCAGGATGCCATTTTCCGTCAGTATCGCGCGCCTGGCGCCGGCATACGAGCGCCTCGACGTGGCTGAATGCATCCAGGCGCGCGGCCTGCGGATCCAAGCCATCGGCGTAATAGATCCCCTCTTCCAATGCCTTGGCGATTTCCTCGTTATTGCGCACATACGCCGGGGATTCATTCATAGCGCGGCGATAGGCAATCGTAACGCCACCCCAAGAACGCAGCAGGGTTTGAAAATCCGGCACCGCGGAGACTCCGGCCGCGCGCCTGCGTTCCGCACGCACCTTGCGGCCATGGGCGAGGAATTCATTTAATATGCCGATGGATTCTTCATCCAAATGCTCGCGTATGCGCGCCTCGCCGAAAACCTTGGCAAGCCGTTCATGGCGGATCAGTATTTTTTCCACCTGCGCGATGTAATACGCCTGCACTTCGGTGGCGGTATCGACGCCGGTAAGCCCACCGCCGATGATCACCGCCGGCATGCGCACCTGCAAATTAGTCAGACTACTGGCCTTGGCGGCGCCGGTTAATTGCAATGCCATCAAAAAATCCACCGCTTGGCGCATGCCGCGCGCCAGGCTGTTGCCGATCGGCAGCGCACGCGGCAACCCGGTGCCGGTGGCGATACTGACGTGATCAAAACCAAGCCCCCAGGCGTCTTCCAACGTCAGGGTGCCGCCCAAACGCACGCCGCCGAACACTTGGAAATACGGCCGCCGGGCTAAGGTCAGATGAATAAGCTTGAGGAAATTTTTATCCCAGCGCACGGTAATGCCGTATTCGGCGACCCCGCCGAAACCGGACAGCACCCGCTCATCCAGCTCTTCTTCTAAATCAGAATAATTGCGGATCGCCTGACGCACCAGCGTTTCAGATAGAGGTTCGATCTTCAACCCGTCGATGCCGACCACGGCGAACCCTTCCATCAATAAGTGATGCGCCAGCGTGAAGCCGGCCGGTCCCATGCCGGCGATTAATATTTTCAGGCCGTTATAGGGTTTCGGCAGCCATTGCCGCGGGCGCAAGGGATTCCAGCGCACCAGCAGATCGTAAATCTCGACGCCCCACGGAAGCTCGAGCACATCCACCAATACGCGCGTTTCTATCTGCGGAATATTGACCGGCTCTTGTTTTTGATAAATGCATCCCTTCATGCAGTCGTTGCAAATGCGATGGCCGGTGGCGGGCACCATGGGATTGTCCACCATGGCGACCGCGAGCGCGGCGATAGTATGGCCGTCGCGCTTGAGGGTGTGCATTTCCGAAATCTTTTCATCCAACGGACAACCAGTGAGGACGGTCCCCAAAGGATTCACCTTGAGCCCTTGTTCAGGCTCAGCCTTTTTCTGCGGAAATCCTTTTGAGCAAAAATCACCGTCGTGATCATGGCAATAAATGCAGTAGTGCACTTCGCTTTGCACCGCGCGTGGGGACATGCCCTGATCAGTTAATTTAAAGCCATCGCGCAAGCGGCGAATGCTTTCCGGGCCCTCAGCGCGTCCGATTTTGTCCCCCCTTACTAATTTAATCGGCACCAGATTCTTGTAATCCAGTCCCTGCGGCAGGTGGAAGCTGGCCCAGCCATAAACCGCCCCCTGGCCTTCGGGTGTGTTGAGGGCGCGTATACACCAGCGGGTTAATTTCTCTATCCCCTCGGCATTCGCCTCCGGTTCCCCCAGTAAATCGCCGGCGAAGCGCGCCACCGCCAATTCGCGGTCAGGCATATCCAGCTTGGCCGCCTTTAGCGCTTTATTTAGCCATTTATCCAGCTCGGCGAAGCTTTCGATTTCTTCTTTCACCGCCAGACGCCGTCTGGCGCGACGCTGGACAAACAATTTTTTGAAGGCAAAAACAGGGTCATGCGATAGCGTCCGCTGACGTGTTTGTTCCAACTCAGCCTGAATATCGAATAGCTCCGCCAGCAAGTCTTCCAGGAGAGGGGCGCAGGCAAGCAGCAGTTCACTGACCTGAAGCGGAGTAAATGTGCGCGTCCCTTGCCGATAAGCAAGCAGGCTTTGATACAGCGCGCAATTTTGCCCGCTTAGCCGCTTAAGAAACTCTTCATCCAGTTTTTGCAACCCTCTTATTTGAAATAGGTCGCGAAAAACAAGTCCCGCCAGACCCAGCTTGGGTTCGATCATGAAAATGAAATATTACCGATTATGTAAGGCATAGGGAATTGTACCTTCTTATTAATCCAATGGCAGGAGAAAAATTGGCGCACCGGTACCACGGCAATAGCACAAGTTGCCGTGGCCAGACGGTGTTGCTTGTTTACTTGTTTCAATCCCCAACAAGCTGTAGGCGGGGCGTCAACTGATAGTGGCGGTCAATAACGGGCCGCAACCGATCACCCCTAACCAGCGCATGTTGCCTTCCGAAACAAAAACCAGGCTTAGCAGCGCCGGCTATTCCTCTACTAAAAAACAGCCTCTCTTATTTAACAGCGCTTCCACTCGCCTGATTTGCCTCCCTTTTTTGACACCAAACCAATATCACTCATGGTCATGCCGCGATCGACCGCCTTGCACATGTCATAAACGGTCAGGAGGGTAATCTGCACCGCGGTTAATGCTTCCATTTCCACGCCGGTGCGGCTGGAAGTAGTCGCGGTGGCGCGGCAATAAACCGCAGGCGGCTCCCTTACCGGCTGCAGTTCGATCTCAATCGCGTCCAGCGCAAGCGGATGACATAAAGGGATAAGCTCAGCAGTTTTTTTTGCCGCCATGATGCCGGCGATGCGCGCCACCGCGAACACGTCGCCTTTTTTATGGCCGCCTTGTTCAATCATTTCCAGGGTCTCGGCGCGCAGATAAATTTTGCCTTCCGCCACCGCTTGGCGCTGACTAACCGGTTTTGCGCCGACATCCACCATATGCGCCTCACCGGCGGTATTAAAATGGGTTAGCTTACTCATGGCGGATGCGCGGTAAAAGCTCCGCCAGGTTACAGGGGCGGTGGGTGGCGTCGAGCTGCGGCAGGATAACCTTCTCCATGCCCAGCCTGCAGGCGCCGGGCGAACCGGGCAATAAGAAAACTAAAGTATCGTCGGCTATGCCCGCTTCCGCGCGCGACTGCAACGAGGAAGTGCCGATTTCGTCATAAGACAGCATGCGGAACAGCTCGCCGAAGCCGGCAATAGGTTTTGTGATGAGCGGCCGCACTGCCTCCGGGGTCACGTCACGGCGGGTCACACCAGTGCCACCGGTGGCGATGATGGCGTCGATACCGGTATCAGCGATCCATTCTTGAAACTGCGCGCGTAATCGATCGATGTCGTCAGTACATATGTTGCGCTTCACTACTTTATGCCCGGCCGTCTCCAGGCGCTCCGTGATCGTATCGCCGGAGGTATCATTCGCGCGCGTGCGGGTATCGGAAACCGTCAGCACCGCGACGTTCAATGGCATAAAAGCGGGTTTTTGCTTGGTCATAATGTGATGGAATTATAACCACTAGTTGCGGAGAGAGCTATTGAGTCTACACCAGGCGCAGCAAGCGATTTTGACCCAGATCAAGCCGGCGATCGTTTTTTTCAGCGAAGATGCCCGCCAAAGCCGGTTACCATTAGGATTTGTAAACGGTCGGTCTGTGACTATATTTTATGGGAACTCCTGCGACGCCCGCGGGACAAACCCTAATTTAGAAAAAGGAGAGTCTAAATGCCCAGTTTAACGCCAGCCGAGATTCAGAAAATCAAACAGCACCTAGAACAACGTCGCCAGCAGCTGATACAGGAAATCCATGCTGATAGAGTAGATCCCGATAACAAAAATTTTTCTGATATGGCCGGGCGCGTGCGCGATCCCGGCGATGAATCCTTGGCGATCCAGCTTTCCGATTTCAATATCAGCGCGGCGGAGAAGCGGACGACCGAGCTAAGCCAGGTTGAAGCGGCGTTGCAGCGTATCAAGGAAGGGACTTACGGTAAATGCGCCGATTGCGGCGGCGATATTCCACCCGAGCGCCTCGAAGTGTATCCCACCGCTGAGCGCTGCACCTATTGCCAAATGCGCTGGGAAAATATGTGCGGCGGCGGACGCGATGTAACACCAAGCCTATAGTTCTTCCAGCTTAATCTAAAACTGCTACGCCTACACCGCGCGACGGGCAGGATGCCCAGCCGTACAGGGAAGTTGCCGGGAGGCGCGAGAGCGGTCACCGCAGGTCGTCGAAAAATGCGGTTTTTCGACAACCTGCTAAACCAGAGTAAACAAGGTAGAATATGCACACTTCATTTGGAATTCTCGATAAAAATTAAGGTATAGTCCGTGAAACTAGCCATTATTGGGACCGGCTATGTCGGTCTCGTCACCGGCGCGTGTTTTGCCGAGATGGGCAATAACGTCACTTGCGTAGATAAGGACGCAGCCAAAATTGACCGGCTCAATCAAGGCATTTTGCCGATCTACGAACCCGGCCTGGAATCGATTGTGGTCACCAATCACAAGCAAGGCCGCCTGCGGTTCACCACTTCTTTACCGCAAGCGATGGCCGACGCCAATATCTTTTTCATTGCCGTCGGCACTCCGCCGACTGGGGATGGTTCCGCCGACCTGCAACATGTGCTCGCTGTGGCGGATGAAATTGGCCGGCACTGGAATGACTGTGGTTTAATCGTCGACAAATCAACCGTACCGGTCGGCACCGCGGAACAAGTTCGCGCAAGAATCGAGCAGGCGCTGGAAAAGCGCGGCATCCGGATTCCCTTTGATGTTGTCAGCAATCCGGAATTCTTAAAGGAAGGCGATGCGGTGGCCGACTTCATGCGTCCCGACCGTATCATCATCGGTTGTGAAACCGAGAAGGCGCGCGAACTGATGCGCGAACTCTATGCGCCTTTCATGCGCAACCATGAGCGTATTTTGTTTATGGGGGTGCGGGACGCAGAGATGACCAAATACGCCGCCAATGCCATGCTCGCCACCAAGATTTCCTTTATGAATGAAATCGCCAATCTCTGCGAGCGCATGGGCGTGGATGTGGAAAACGTGCGCAACGGCATCGGCTCCGATTCCCGCATCGGCTACGGCTTTATTTATCCCGGCTGCGGTTACGGCGGCTCCTGCTTTCCGAAAGACGTCAAAGCTATTATTCATATGGCCGAGCAACACGACTTTCAGCCGAAAGTGTTGCAGGCGGTGGAGGCGCGCAATCAAGAACAAAAACATGTGCTATTTAAAAAGCTTACGCAGCATTATGGTAATAAGCTTGCCGGCCTGACCTTCGGCGTGTGGGGGCTCGCCTTTAAACCCGGCACCGACGATATGCGCGAGGCGCCATCTGTCGTGTTATTGCAAGAACTCATCGCCGCCGGCGCCAACGTGCAGGCGTACGATCCGGTGGCGATGAACACCGCCAAGCAGGAACTGCCTTCCGCTTGGTTTAAAGACCGGAAACTGCGATTAGCCGAACACCAGTACGACGCCCTAAAAGGAGTTGATGCGTTGGTATTAGTTACCGAATGGAAACCATTCCGTTTCCCTGATTTTGATTTAATGAGAAAAATCATGAAAGCGCCGGTGATCTTTGATGGGCGCAACCAATATGACCCGAAGCAGATGCGGGCAAGCGGGTTTGAATATCAAGGGATAGGGCGTTAACCGACTGTTAACGCGGGGCCCGTCTTAAAGTTGACAAGTGTTCAGGCTTCGCCTAATTTGGCGCATATAATTTCCTAAAGATGCACAGCATGCCCACGCACAATGTCGCCCAGCTCGAAGCCTTGTTCGCTTTGCCGTTTAACGACTTACTATACCGCGCGCACAGCGTGTATCGCAAATACTTCGACCCCAATGCCGTACAAGTGAGCACGCTGTTATCGATCAAAACCGGCGGCTGCCCGGAGGATTGCGCTTATTGCCCGCAGGCGGCGCGTTACCATACCGGGATACAAAATGAGCCGCTCATGGCTATCGAGGCGGTAATCGCGGCAGCTGAAACGGCGAAGACCCAGGGCGCCACCCGTTTTTGCATGGGCGCCGCCTGGCGCGGACCGAAACAAAAGGATTTGGAACCAGTATTAGAAATGGTCAAAGCGGTGCGCGCGCTCGGGTTGGAGACTTGCGCGACATTAGGCCTGTTGCGCGAAGGCCAGGCCGAGCAATTGGCGGCGGCGGGGCTCGATTATTACAACCATAATCTCGACACCGCGCCGGAATTTTACGGTCAGATCATTCATACGCGCGAATACCGAGACCGACTGGACAGCTTGCAGCAAGTGCGCAAGGCCGGTCTTAAGGTATGTTGCGGCGGCATTGTCGGCATGGGAGAATCGCGCGCCAGTCGCGCGGGGCTCATCGCACAACTCGCCGCTCTCGATCCGCCACCGGAAAGCGTGCCGATCAATCTATTAGTGCGCGTCCCGGGCACACCGCTTGCGGACGTACCTTCGCTGGAGCCGTTCGAGTTCGTACGCACGATCGCGGTCGCGCGCATCAGCTTATCGCGCAGCATGGTGCGTTTATCCGCCGGCCGCCAGGAGATGCCGGAATCTCTGCAGGCGCTGTGTTTCTTCGCCGGCGCGAATTCCATTTTCTATGGAGAAAAACTGCTCACCACGCCTAATCCGGATACTGACAAGGATCAGGCATTATTCGCCAAGCTCGGCCTGCATCCAATGCCGCCGGAAAAACGGGGGGAGCACCTCGCTCCGCATAAAGCCCGCTCCGGTTAAATCTTTATCCTTAACATCTGCTTCATCTCAGGCCGTTGTTAAGAACAAGGCAGTGCTCACCACCTGCCGTATCCGGGTCGCCTATGACAAAATCGATATGGCCAAAGGAACAGCACGGTGGGTGCCAAGGTGTGACAAAAAGGGCCCTGTCCTTCCCATTCAAGCAATTAACGCGCATGAATACAAACCAGCCCGAACTTCCATTATTAAGCGCCATGAAGGCAGCATCCAAGTGGATTCTGCGGTGCGCATGGGGCAACCTTTACCCTTTATCTCCCCGCCTCTGACGAACTCAGCTTAAAGAACCGAGCGAGACGTTGATATTTTAGGACTGTATATTTAGGACTGTGATGAAAACCCGCACCGAAGACACGGCTATCCGTTAGCAGACATGCCTTGCCTTTTATCCCCGCTGCGTCTACAGACATAGCAGGGTGTTGAAAAACTCGTTTTTCAACACCCTGCGGTGGCCGCTCTCGCGCATCCCGGCAACTGCACCCTTCGGGCGCGCTTGCGCGCGTCCAATCGTGCTAACCCCGTTAGGGGTGAGGCGCAGGCGACCCACAGGGATGTGGGAAGGTAGGGCAACGCCGGGAGCAGTTGCCGGGAGGCGCCGAACAAAATGTCAGGAGGGACTTTTTCAGAGTTTCCTTAATACTCCGCGGATAAATAAGGCATATGGAAAATTTACTCACATCCCACTTCATTTTAATCGTTGCGATTACTACCATAGCCCTCACTGGCGCAAGTTTCCTAGTCATTGGCTTGCGCCGCCTGATCCGTGGCAAATTCTTAAGCGGCAGCGGCTTAAGCGTGAGCGGCGGGGGATTGCTTGCGCTGACGATGCTCGCGGTAGCGCTGTTAGCCAATCTTTACACTTATCAGCGATTGACGTATGAGCAAAGCGTGGGGGAGCTGGCGTTCAAACGGACCGCTGACCATCATTACCGCGTAAGACTGATGGAGCCGAACGGCGCCTTGCAGATCCTTCAGCTCCAAGGCGACGAATGGCAATTGGATGCCCGTGTCGTTAAATGGCATGGCGCCGCAAATCTGCTGGGGCTTGATCCTCTTTATCGCCTGGAGCGGTTAAGCGGCCGCTACCGGGATGTGCAGCAAGAACAAAACCGGCCACGCAGTGTGTATGGGCTTGCCAAGGATACCGGCTTGGATCTCTGGAATATAACACAGCGCTATGGGCGATGGCTGCCTTGGTTGGACATTACTTACGGCAGCGCCACGTATATGCCGATGGCCGATGACGCGCACTACAAAGTAAGGCTGACGACCACCGGTCTGATTGCGCGGCCCGACAATCCGGCTGCCGAACTTGCAGTTGCTAATTGGCGCTGAATTCGGTTTTTAGCAGCATGTTGAAAACCGCCTTTTTCAACATGCTGCTGTGCGGTATAAGGATGTACCGCCATTTCTCCTTGACGCATCCCGGCAACTGCTCCCGGCGAATTTGTGTTTCGGCACGTCCTGTGCCTCACCCCTTCGGGGCCGCTGCGCGTTCCAAATTCGCTCCCGGCGAATTTGTGTTTCGGCACGTCCTGTGCCTCACCCCTTCGGGGCCGCTGCGCGTTCCAAATTCGCTCCCGGCGAATTTGTGTTTCGGCACGTCCTGTGCCTCACCCCTTC
>Ga0099830_10000069_pt1 | contig 32379 bp, 23 predicted proteins | sample CZO8metaG_4_FD_79337 | JGI IMG/M metagenome (GOLD analysis project Ga0099830, IMG submission 79337) | Vadose zone soil microbial communities from the Eel River Critical Zone Observatory, Northern California, USA - CZOApr15con2H3.8 metaG | ecosystem: Environmental > Terrestrial > Soil > Vadose...
ATAGTATAGTATTTAGTCGTGGGTGATTGCAAGGAAGGGCAGTGTTGTTTTAGTCCGGCTTCTTAGGGGGCTTTATGGTTATTTTTGCCACCATGCTTCGATGGGCTTGTCAGGCCTCAACTGCGGAATGTGGGCAGGACAATACGCCTATAAAGGCTCTACCCTATTGTGATTGTTATAGCACCGCCATGCAGCACAACAAAATAGACGAACGCAATCACGATCGCTATAATAAGGAGCGCAATACCGGCCATTGGCATATGCTTTGTGGCAACGCCGACCCCACACCAGATACCGACCGCTCCTATAAACATCAATAGTAATAGTACCTCTCCCGCTGTCATGTTTCTTTTCCTTACGCTACCCTTAAAATTTGCTGGTAGTTATCAAAGCTGTAGATTGCCCTGGACAAGTCCACTCACCTGTAGCAGAACTCATCAGGCAAAAGTGGCTCTACCCGCCTTTGATACTGTGGGACACCAAGAAGCCTTGCACTCGCCAAGATATCATCATCGTTAATCAGGTGAAACCGTATGAGGTGCGAAGTCTGCTCTGTTGTCTGCCTGGGAATATACTTGGAATACACGCGACTTCTTGCGTCATAGAGATGACCGGAATAAACATGCTCCTACCCTGCTCCAAAAGGAGCCGGTAGTTAGGCGGGTAGCTCTCAGCCTTGCCCTTCCCCAAAGAGCCCGCGTTCATCGATGACGACGAACGCGGGCTTCCTGGCTTTTAAGATCGTTTGAAACCAGTTGTTGTACTCTTTGTAGTCATCTAATGGCAACTTCCATACTAAAATTTTACTGGGGGAGTGCAAGCACATCGGACACAGTCTGTAATACTGGGAAGGTACTGACAGCAGGAGTATACAGCAACAGGCACAACTAAAGAGGAGGCAACCAGGAGGCCATTGATACCATATTCCTTTTGCTAGCAAAGCACGTGTGCCGTGCTAGCCAGCTCCTCATGACTCGTTATGAATGTAATGTTCAATCTCAGCATCGTTGTCATAATAGTAGCTGAGGGCATCATATACCTGTGCTAGAGAAAGGCGATGAATGTTGGCTATTTCCTCGGGGTCTTTGCCTGATTGAAACAAAAGAATGACGTGTCGCACGCCTGTCTTCGTTCCCTCGATGATAGGCTCGCCCTCATAGAGAGCAGAATCGCGAATAATGTAGGGATGCGCTGTGCGTTCAATAGCCATGAGGGCAAACTCCTTTCTTCACTTACTGTTAGTGTAGTCCAGAAGTTCATCATCGTCAACTACTACGCCACAAAAAGCGGTTCGGATGATTTTTCCTGGTTGTTGGTCTCTGTCGAGGGGCTTCTTGAGACGTGTTATCCTCATCCAGGCCTGCGAATTTTCAGAAAAAGCTTGACAGTCTCCAAATTGCAAGGTACAATAAACGCAATGAAAGGAGGTGGTGTGTAATGGACCAAAGTCATCGCTGCACAGGCAGCGAGGTCATTTCCTACACCTTCCAGATGAGAGGTGACCGGCGTTAGTGCCGGTTCAAGCTCGCTGGTAGGTGGAATCTTTTCTCATTTGGGATTGAAAGAACTACCTGTGCAGCGCATCCCCAGAGTGATGGCAAAATCAAGCATGCTATTGCTCTGGGGTTTTTATCCACATAATCGGTCATTGGGCAACCTGACTCATTGCGCTTAAAATCACATCTTTTTATTAGAGGTTTGCTCAGATTGGTTTTTCTGCATCGATAATCAGCTACTTCATTGGATTTGAGCCGGATAGAAGTGGGATGAGAAATACAAAGCGTTACTCCACTTGATATTGAGGCGCTGAAACGCCATTTAGAAACACAGTTTTTCGGGATTGGAGATCGTTTACTCTATCTTCCAACCGTAGAATCAACAAATACATTGGCTTTGCAACTGGCTCATGATCGGCCAGAAGAAGGGTCGGTGGTGCTTACTGATAATCAAACTGCTGGTAGGGGTAGGCAGGGCCGTCGATGGGTAGATGTGCCTGGACGCAATGTGCTCTCATCCATATTGCTCCGGCCTCTTTTCCCTCCTCACCTGCTGGTCATGCTAGCTTCACTGGCTGTGGTTGACTCTATTGCTGAAACGTGTCATATTCATGCAACTATTAAATGGCCGAATGATGTGCTCATCGGAGAGCGCAAGGTAGCTGGCATCCTGATTGAAACCAGCCATGATCTTGCCGGCCGCCTGGTTGCTGTGCTTGGAATTGGCGTGAATGTCAATGGGCGTGTCGAGGAGCTGGAGGAGCTGTCAGAGCACTACCTTTCCGACCGGCTGAACGAAGTTAGGACGCAGTCCGTTGCCGGTCGGAATAAGATCGAGTACTATGTGGGGCAGGCATCACTCATTACAACTGCCACAACCCTTGAGACAGTGTATGGTCATGAAGTAAGCCGTGAAGTATTTATTGCTCGAATGTTGCTACACGTTGAGAAAAGCTATCTCGCGTTGCAACAGGAATCCACTTCGGGCCGAGGAATTTCTGAACCCGCTTCCCGGTTGATTCGGGAGCGATGGAGAGGTCAATTATCAACACTTGGTCGCACTATCTCGGTGCAACAAGGAGGTTCGAAAATCAGCGGTGTTGCTGAAGATGTGAATGATAACGGGGAGCTGTTACTCCGTCGTCATTCAGGAGAAGTAGTTACTATCACCTGGGGGAATGTAGAGTATCCTGCCAGGTGAGCACCTATCATCGAGGATGGGTGAGCTAGACCTGGCGGGCGTGGAAACCCTACCAGATAAGAAGGGAAGCAGAGATGGAAACACAGGATGTATTCCTTACGAATGAAGGACGACAGAGTGCAATCGCTCAACTAGAGTTCCTACGCACCGTCAAGCGAGCGGAGGTTGCTCAATACCTTCACGATGCGAAGGATTCAGGCGACGTCGTCGACAACGCAGCTTACGAAGATGCCAAGAACGAGCAGGCACGTCTCGAAGGACGCATCATGGAATTGGAGCAGTTATTGGCTACCGCAAAGACTATTTCCAAACTGGTGGGCGATGTCGTCTCACTTGGCTCTATTGCCCGGCTTCGCACCGCCGACAGTCGCGAGTATCGCTATTCGATTGTTGGTGCATTTGAAGCGAAACCAAGTGCCGGGCTCATCTCCAATGAATCTCCCGTGGGTAGAGCGCTGCTGGGCCACAAGGTAGGTGATCTTGTAATTGTCTCTACGCCTGGCGGTGTGAAAGAGTATATCATCATCAGCATCGAGTAACACTTCCCAGGCGATAACAGCAATCGACCGGCCTGTGGCCTATCTAAAGGTGCCACAGGCCGGTTTTTTATTGTCAACGATGCAAAATCACAAAAACAATGCTACAATAGGTGACACCATTCCGGAGGAGAATTACATGGCAGACGAACAGCAACGGGATATTAAAGGCAGGGTTAATCTAATATCCGAAGAGGAAGCCCGAAGGAGGCGCTTAGAGGCATTAAGGGAGAAGGGCATCAACCCTTATCCCAATCATGTAGAGCGCACCCATACTATCGCGGATGTACTGGAGCACTTTAATGAGTGGCAAGGGGAGCAAGGGGATTTTACGCTTACCGGACGTATTCGCCTGATGCGTGACATGGGCAAGGTTACCTTCGCCCAAATCGAAGATGGCACTGGCCGCATCCAGGTCTTTTTCCAAGTCAATGATCTAGGAAAAGAGACGTATCAGACCCTCAAGCTGCTGGATATTGGTGACTTCGTGCAGGTGCGCGGCTTCCTTTTTGTCACGACAAGGGGAGAACGCACGCTGCATGTACGCGAATTTCACATCCTTGCAAAGGGGCTGCGTCCTCTACCTGAAAAGTATCATGGGCTTGAAGATATAGAACTGCGCCAGCGCAAGCGCTACCTGGATTTGATTGCTAATGGCGATGAGGCCAAACAAGTCTTTATTATTCGCAGCCGCATGATTACCGCTATGCGTCGTTACCTGGATGAGCACGGCTTCATCGAAGTCGAGACACCGATCCTGCAACCGCTCTATGGTGGCGCCACTGCTCGCCCATTTGTCACGCATCACCATACATTAGACCGCGATTTGTACCTGCGCATAGCTGTGGAGCTCTATCTGAAGCGCTTGATTGTGGCCGGGTTTGAGCGGGTCTATGAAATTGGGCGCGATTTTCGCAATGAGGGCATCGACCGCACCCATAATCCTGAATTTACCATGATGGAATGTTATCAAGCCTATGCCGACTACAACGATATTATGAAGCTCGTCGAAGAGATGATTTGTTCTATTGCCCAGGAAGTGAAAGGCTCGCCTCGTATTGTCTACCAGGGAACAGAGATCAATCTCACCCCACCGTGGGAACGTATACGTTTGCTGGATGCAATTGAGGAATTTACGGGTATCGATGTCAACCGCTATCCAGACGAGGAGAGTCTTGCAGCGGCGATGCGTGCCCAGGGCTACGAGGCAGACCCCAGGCTGGGTCGTGGTCGCCTGATCGATGACTTGAAGGGAGCCATGTTCCGCCAGGGCCACCCGGCCCTGCGTAAGGCGCTCTTCCTGACCGATTATCCCCTGGATGTTTCCCCCCTGGCAAAGCAGCATCGCGAAATTCCTGGTTTAGTTGAGCGCTTCCAGCCATTCATCGGCGGTTTAGAGATGGGTAACGCCTTTACCGAATTGAACGATCCGCTCGATCAGCGCGCGCGCTTTGAGGATCAAATGCGCCAGCGTGCCCAGGGTGACGAGGAAGCCCAGGTATTGGATGAGGATTTCCTCGAGGCTTTGGAGGTGGGTATGCCGCCAACAGGTGGCCTGGGCATTGGCATCGATCGCTTAACTATGCTCTTGGCCGACCGGGATTCTATTCGCGACGTGATTCTCTTTCCAGCGCTGCGTAAGACGGCGGAGGAAGCGTAACATCTTGCGTAATCACCTGTCACTGCTGCCACTGAAAACAGGTAACAGTTGCAGGATGTCCTTCTACGGCAAGAGCCCCTATATATCCGGGACCGGGTGAGATGTCATATAACGACCAGTTAGAGATATCCAGGGCTTCTTCTCTGCTGCAGAGGATTGCGGTAGGATCACCTGGTAACAGCGAAACATCAAATGCTTTTAAGTCGAGCGAGAGACCCATACCCCTTGCCTTGATATAGGCCTCTTTGCGAGTCCAGCAAGCAAAAAAAGCTGCGTGCTGTAACTCTTTAGGGACCGCACGTAGCATATTCACCTCGAGAGGTGAGAAAAAACGTGCGGCAATTTGTTCGCATGACACACGTGTGTCAAGGTGCTCGATATCTATACCGATAGTATATCCGCGAGTGATCCCATACAAAGCTAAGCCACGCGAATGTGTCACATTGAAAAACAAGGCATTACTGTCAGGATTCTGGACAAGCGCTGGCTTCCCAAACGTGCTGTAGCTAAATCGTAATGTGTGTGGATCCTTGCCCAGGTATCTGCCTAGAATAGATCGCAATGTACCACGTGCGATGATATAGTGCAAACGATCTTTCTGGAAGCGGAATTGTTCTGCCCGCGCCTGCTCGTCACTTGCAAGTAGCTGCTCCAGTGCCCGGATACCCGGTCCCGGCTGCTCTAGGCTTGCACGCCACACATGCACCTCCTCCCTGCCCAGGGCGAGCTGTTCCGGTGGGGTGCGCCATTGGGACTCGGATGCATGCATTAACTCAAAGTGTCCTTATTCAGATAGGTTTTCAGTCGTCCGGCTACAATGTGAAGATTGTCGGTTTTACAGCTAAAGTGAGTACCAGGGAAGATATGAGTTTCAACATCTTTAGCTTCAGACACGTTACGCCAGGGTCCACAACGGGCGAACGCTTCACTTGCCCAAAGCAATATGATCTTGCCTGGATATGGTTTAAGTGTATCATAGCCTGCAACAACCCAGCGGTAAGTGCCTGCCCACGGGTAGCGGAGCGCCTGGACAGTTGGGAACACCGGGTCGAATTTTGCATGTATAGGGCCCTTTTTGTAATAGGCCGCTTTTCTATTTTCAGATTCGCTGCTCATGCGCCTGGCGGCATCTTGAACCTTGCTCTTGTAGGAAGCAATACGTAGATAGATGTACCGTAGAAACCATTCCAGTTGCTTCTCTTGACTGGCGCGTATCAAGCTGCCAAAACGGCTGATTGCACTGCGTACCAGCCTGTGGTCGCCTGGAGATGCGGGGTCTATCAATGCCAGCAACTCAACTGTCTGCCCTTGTGCCTGTAGCTGGCGGGCCATTTCATAGGCCATGAGACCCCCATTGCAAAAGCCTCCCAGCAAATATGGTCCTTCTGGCTGAAACGCACGCAGCGCATCAATGTGGGCCGCCGCCATAGCTTCAAATGTGGGTGGAACAGGCAAATCCTCAAATTTATATGGCTCAAGCACGTAAAATGGTTGATCCGCGCCCAGGTGGCGTGCCAGGTTCAAGCAGTAGAAGCCACCGCCGGCCCAATCTCCATGCAGAAAGAAGAACGGGCGCTTCGATGTACCAACCTGAACTATGACTAATGGGGTCCGAGAGCGCGTATTTTCTTCTCCCATCAAAACTTCTGCAAGGCGTTCTATGGTCGCGGCGCTGAAGAAGGTAGCAAGAGGTAACTTCTTGCCGAAGACCTGCTCGATACGATCAATAAGACGAGCGGCAACGAGAGAATGTCCCCCCAAATCAAAAAAGTTCTCGCGAATCCCGATTGGTTGTACATGCAAGAGGTCTTCCCAGATCTGCTTAAGTTGATGATGCACCGTCAGCAAAGGCGTTTCTAAGCTATCCTCTGCCGTATTTCTGAGCTCAACAGGCGCTGGAAGGGCGCTATAATCTAGCTTCCCATTAGGGGTCAGCGGTAGAGCATCCAGTAGTAGAAAGTCGGATGGTATCATGTAGTCGGGCAGATGCCTTTTGAGATAACCAGCTAGCTCCCTGGCTGTGATGCTCTGCCCCTGGCCTGGAACGACATAGGCCACCAGGCTCTTCCCTCTGCGTTCATTGTGGCGAGCCAGAACCAGTGCCTGTTGAACAGCAGGGTGCTGGCCCAGTACCGCTTCAATCTCACCCGGCTCAATGCGGAACCCACGAATCTTGACCTGCTGGTCGGAACGTCCCACGAACTCAATGTTTCCATCGGGCAGGTAGCGCACGAGGTCCCCTGTCTTGTAGAGACGTGCGCCCACCTCATTGCTGAAAGGATCAACAATGAACTTTTCTTGCGTAAGCTCTGGCCGGTTGAGATAGCCACGTGCTACGCCGGCACCACCAATATGCAATTCACCCGGTACCCCGCTAGGTACTGGATTCAAGTACCGATCGAGTATGTAGACTTGCGTATTTCCTATAGGGCGTCCGATGGGAATAGAGAGCACGTTTTCGCTAAGCTGCCGCGGTATGGAGTAACAACAAGTGAAAGTAGTACTTTCATGAGGGCCATAGCCATTGATAAGCTGGACAGAGGGCAACAGGTCAAGGGCACGTCGAATGTGCGTCACCGATAGTGCCTCTCCCCCTGTGAGAAGCTGTTCCAGGTCCAGCAATTCCCCTGGAGCTTCGTCGATAATGGCGTTGAACAACGAGGCTGTTAGCCATGCAGTGGTGACCTTGTGTTTACGGATCAAAGTGCCAATGCTCCTGGGCGTAGGAATGCGTTCGGGATAGAGAATACAGCGTGCGCCGTGCAGCAATGCTCCCCATAGCTCGAATGTGGCCGCATCAAACGAGATGGGAGCCATGTGCAAGATCCTTCGCGTCGCATCCAGGCGTGCATAATGAACGCCAAAGACCAATCGGTTGATACTGCGATGTCGTATCTCTACCCCCTTTGGTCTGCCCGTTGAGCCAGAGGTGTACATGATGTAGGCCAGGTCTTCGGCTTTCGTCTCGTTTGGCAGATTCTCCTCGCTCTCATGAGCAATTGCTTGCCATCCTGGGTCCAGGCTAACCACCTGTACATCCTGCGTTGGCAGCAGATCGACGAGCTGCGACTGTGCGAGCAGGACTGGAGCCTGCGTGTCCTGCAACATGAAGGCTAAGCGTTCCCTGGGGTATGCAAGGTCAAGTGGTACATAAGCTCCCCCTGCTTTTAGAATGCCAAGCAGGCTGACTACCATCTCCAGCGAGCGATCCATACACAAGCCCACTGGCGTCTCGGGCTGCACTCCCAACTTCTGCAAATGATGCGCAAGCTGGTTTGCTCGCTTGTTAAGTTCCCGGTAGGTCATTTCCTGCTCTTCGAAGACCAGTGCAATGTCATCAGGTGTGCGCTCTACCTGCTCCTCGAAGAGTTGATGTACACACCGGTCCCTGGGATATGCTGTTGCTGTTGCATTCCACTCCACCACTAGTTGAGAGCGTTCCGCCTCCGTCAAGATGGACAACTCTGATAGGCGCTGCCCAGGATCGGCAATGATATCCTCCAGGAGCGCACGCCAGTGCCCTGCCATCCGTTCGATGGTTGCTGTCTCAAACAGGTCGGTGCTGTATTCGAAACGACCAACAAAGCCCTCTGGCCGGTCTTCGAGTACCAGTGATAGGTCGAACTTGGCCGTATCGGTATTGACGTCCATGTGTGTCAGGCTCCATCCCGATGGCAGGGTAATTGCTGGCGGTTCGAGCAGCAGCATCACCTGGAAGAGTGGATTCTGGCCCAACTCCCGTTCAGGCTGTAGCTCCTTGACCAGGTACTCGAAAGGTACGTCTTGATGCTCATGCGCCTCGAGCGTCACCTCTTTCACTTGCTGCAGGAGTTCGCGAAAGCCCGGATTGCCCGCGAGGTTCGTGCGCATCACCTGCGTATTGATGAATATCCCCATCAGCTTTTCTAGTTCTGAGCGCTTGCGCCCTGCGGTAGTCGTGCCGACCAGGATATCTTCCTGTCCCGTATAGCGGTAGAGTAGAACGTTGAATGCAGCCAGCAGCGTCACATGCAGGGTAACCCCTTCCCGGCTGCTCAGACTCCTGAGCTTATCTGTCAGACCCTTGGGCAACGTGAATCGATACATCGCTCCCCGATAGCTAGGGGTTTGCGGTCGGGGGTGATCAGTGGGCAATCCCAGGATCGTGGGAGCGCCCTCGAGTCGTCTCTTCCAGTAAGCTAGTTGCTGAGCGAGTACTTCTCCCTGCAGCCATTCCCGCTGCCAGGCAGCGAAATCAGCATACTGGATCGATAATTCGGGCAGCGACGGCAGCTGCCCACTTGAAAAGGCTTCATAAAGGGTACGTAGTTCAGACAAGAACACCTGGTAGATGGTAATGCCATCGAAGATGATGTGATGCAGTGTGAGGAACAACCAGTGCTCGTCATCGCTCAACCGTAGTAATAAAGCCCGTAGTAAAGGGACGTGCGCGAGGTCAAAAGGTTTCTTGCCCTCTTCCTTTGCCAGGCGCAAGGCCTCAGCCTCTCGCTCAGCTTTGGGAAGATGCCGCAGGTCCACTACTGGCAAGGTGAAACTCAGAGTTGGATGGATCTTCTGTACTGGCTGTCCGTCTACTAACGAAAAACTGGTACGCCATGCTTCGTGACGCCTAAAAATCTCACGAAAGCTCTCCTCGAGTGCTGCTCTATCGAGAGGACCAGGCATGCGAATAGTCACGCACTCATTATAGACAGGCATATTGGGCATGAGTTGGGCAAGAAGCCATAATTGTTGCTGTCCGAAGGAGAGAGGCACGTCCTTATGTGAAGAGCGCCGGGGGATGGTATCGCCACCAGTTCTGGCTTGTGGGAGATCGCCCCGTAGATACTTTTCAAGCAGGGCCCGCTTAGCTTCTGAGAGTTCTGTTGTATTTGACATCACGCCATTTCCATTCATTTTCGGCAGGGATATATATATTGTTCCAGCTTCCCAAAGCGACCCTGCTTCCCCACTTTCAAGCGCTTCAGGATAGAGAGCCTACTAAAACTTGACAGGCAGGGCGGTCAATCCGCGCAAGCCCAGGTTCTCGCGCCACTGCAACGGCCCACCCGCCAGGCGCAGCCCGGGCATGCGCCTGAGCACCGCCTCCAACGCCACCTGCCCCTCAATGCGTGCCAACGGCGCCCCAAAGCAGAAATGCGCCGCCCACGCAAACGCCACGTGCCGGTTGTCCTGCCGCCCCAGGTCCAGGCGGTCCGGCTCTGCAAACCGCTCCGGGTCGCGGTTCGCTGCCCCCATCACCGCGATCACCGCCTGCCGTTTGCCGATCAACTTCCCGCCCAACACCACATCCTCCGGCGCCAGCCGCGCCGTGTGCTGGCTCGGACTCTCGTAGCGCAGCAACTCTTCCACCGCCGGTGGCAGCAGCGACAAATCCTCACGCAGTCGCTCCAACTCCTCCGGATGGCGCAACAGCGTCAGGATGCCGTTGCCGATGAGGTTGGTGGTCGTCTCCTGGCCCCCCACCATCGTCACAATCGTGTTGGCTACCACTTCCTCTTCGCTCAAGCGATCCCCGTCCACTTCAGCGTTCAGCAGAGCTCCAATCAGCCCCTCGCGGGGGTGCACCCGCTGCTGGGCCACCGCCGCCTGGAAATAGGCCGTCATCTCCCCCAGGCTGCGCAGCACCTGCGGAGCCCGCTCGGGATTATGCTGGAAGTTGCCCAGCACCTGGGCGAAGTCAGCCGACCAGGCCGTCAGCTGCCGCCAGTCCGAAATGGGCACTCCCAGCAGCTCAGCGGTCACGATCGCCGGTAGCGGACGAGCCAGGTCAGCGATCATCTCCATCTGCCCCTTGTCCTGCACGGCATCCAGCAGGCTGTGGGTGATGTCCTGGATATGGCTGCGCAAGCGCTCGACCCGCCGGGGAGTAAAGGCCTGTGAGGCCAGCCCGCGCACCCGGGCATGCGCCGGGGGATCCAGAAAGAGCATCTGGCGCACCATCACCTGGGCCAGGGGCGCCAGCGAGGCGAGGCCGAGCGTGGTCAGTTGCTCGGGGGTCGGGGTGCGCTGGGCCGAGAAGCGCTGGAAGACAGTCAGCACATCGGCGTAGCGGGTGACCACCCAGGCATGCAGGTAGGGATCCCAGTGCACCGGGTCCTCCCGGCGCAGCCGCTGGTACAACGGGTAGGGATTGGCCAGCACCTCGGGGTCCAGTAAGTGATACAGGCTCAGCGTACGATCGGGGATGTTCGCGTTGCTCTTTGCGCGTGCTGATTCGGTGTGCATCGTCATGGTCATTGCTCTCTTCCTAGAGGTCGCCAGAGGCAGGCCTGCTGGTGTGTGCCGTGCCCGGTCTCGTGTGGGCTGCTCTCCTGGCTAGCGGCTCTGCCCCTGTTGTAAGAGCAGCAGGGCTTCCTCCTCGCTCATGCTCGCCAGCCTGGCGCGCACCACCCGCGCGATCTCAACAGCCAGCTCCCGGATACTAGGCTTGCTGAACAAGGTGCGCAGCGACAGCTCCACCCCAAACGTCTCAGCCACCCGCGCGATCAACTGCGTGCCTAAGAGCGAATGCCCCCCCAGCAGGAAGATATCCTCCTCTACCCCCAGCTGCTCCAGCCCTAACAACGGCGCAATCAGCTCCACCAGGCGAGCCTCCGTGGGCGTGCTGGGCATGGCGCTCACCTCGTTGGCGAGCAGGGTGGCCTCCTCGGGCGCCGGCAAGGCGGCCCGATCCAGCTTGCCATTGGCCGTGGTCGGCAGTGTCTCCAACTGCACAAAGCAGGCAGGCAGCATGTACTCCGGCAGCCGCGCCGCCAGCCGCGCCCGCAAACGGTCCGCCGTGACCACCACCCCGGGTGTCACCACCACGTAGGCCACCAGCCGCTTGTCCCCTGGGGTATCCTCGCGGGCGAGCACCGCGCTGGCCTGCACCGCCGGGTGCTCGTTCAGCGCCGCCACGATCTCCCCCGGCTCGATGCGGTAGCCCTTGAGCTTGATCTGGTGGTCCAGCCGTCCCAGGAACTCGAGTTGGCCATCGGGCAGGTAGCGTGCCAGGTCCCCTGTCTTGTAGAGTCTGGCCCCTGGCTCCGCGCTCCAGGGATGTGGCAGGAAGCGCTCCGCCGTCAACTCCGGGCGCCGCAGGTAGCCGGTGGCCACGCCCCTGCCTCCGATGTACAGTTCCCCCGGGCTGCCAGGGGGCACCGGCCGCAGGTGCTCATCCAGCAGATAGACCTGGGTATTGGCAATGGGCCGGCCAATCGTGGGCGGCCGCTCGGCCTGCGCGCCCGTGGCGAGCGGAGGCACCAGTCCGGAGGTGGCGACCACGGTAGCTTCGGTCGGGCCATAGTTGTTGATCAGCGCAAAGGGCAGCCTGGCGGAGGGATAGTGCTGCAAGGTATCCGCCCCGGTGAGCAGGTAGCGTAGCACGGTCTGCTGCGGCCACTCCAGCCGCAGCACCTGCTCGGCCAGGGCAGTGGGCAGGAAGCTGATGCTGATCCGGTGGGCCAGCAGAAAGTCGCGGCAGGCCACTGGCTGCACGCGGGCCTCTTCATCGAGCAGGTAGACACTGGCGCCACAGCTGAGATAGGGCCACAGCTCCCAGCCGGTGGCATCAAAAGCGGGACTGGTGAGTTGAGTGCCCCGATCAGCGCTGGTGACCGCAAAGGCGCGCCTGTGCCACCAGAGCAGGTTGAGCAGGCTGTTGTGGCTGATCTGCACCCCCTTGGGCCAGCCGGTGGACCCCGAGGTGTAGAGCACATACGCCAGGTCGGCGAGCCGCACCGCGCAGGCGGGGTCGGAGCGCGGCTGCTGGGCGAAGAGCGCGGTATCCGTATCCAGGCAGAGCAAGTGCGCGCTGGTAGTGGGCAGGTGGCTGAGCAGTGCATGCTGAGTGAGCAGCACCGGGGTCTGGGCATCCTGCACCAGGAAGGCCAGGCGCTCGGCAGGCAAGCTGGGGTCAAGCGGGACATAGGCACCGCCGGCCTTGAGGACAGCCAGCAGGCCGACCACCAGGTCAAAGGAGCGTTCGAGGCACACGCCCACCAGCACGTTTGGGCCGACGCCCAAGGCGTGCAGAGCGTGGGCGAGTTGGTTGGCACGCTGGTTGAGGTCGCGGTAGGTGAGGGTCTGACCATCGGCGACGAGGGCAACCGCCTCCGGGGTGGTGTGTGCCTGCTGCTCCACCAGATGTGGCAGGCACGCCTCCCTGGGATAGTCTTGCCGTGTGGCGTTCCATGCAGCCAGCTGCTTTTGCTCAGCCTCAGTCAATACCAACATATCCACCTGTTCTTCCTTCTTCTCCATCGTCTAAGTATTGTTCATAGGCATAGTTAAACATAGTGAAGAGCCTTCACTTCCTGAGTCTAGAGCATACTGTAAAGACACTTGGGAATATGTTGCAATCGGGTTAAGATATGGTTGCGGATTCGCAGGTGTAGTTATGAAATGTTGTAATCACCGGGTCTTGCCGCTTCCGAAAAAGCTTGACATCGCGTCCCTCAAATGCTATAGTTGCTTCTGTCAACAAGGGCGCTTAGCTCAGTGGGAGAGCGCTTCGTTCACACCGAAGAGGTCACTGGTTCGAGCCCAGTAGCGCCCACCATCCATCTTCTGCTTGACTTTATCTATCCTACTCACTACACTGGATAAAAAGAACTTCGTAGGCGTTCGTGGCTGACTCACAAACTTGACGTGCGATTTTCCCTCCCACTCTCGTATAGTTGGAGAGGCGAGCATGACCCATGACCTGGAAATACAACGCCAGCATCTTATCGAATCGCTCCGCAGAGAAGGCATCAGCGACGAGCGCGTGCTGGCCGCGATGGCCAGCATCCCGCGCGAGCTGTTTCTCGATACGTCTCAATATCATATGGCGTATGAAGACCGTGCGCTGTCCATCGGCCTGGGTCAGACAATTTCACAGCCGCTCATGGTCGCTACCATGACACAGGCATTGCAACTGCGTGGAAACGAACGTATACTGGAGATTGGTACCGGTTCTGGTTATCAGACCGCTATTTTGGCGCGCCTGGCTTTCTATGTCTATAGCGTCGAGCGCATCCAGCAGCTCGCCTATCTAGCGGCCAAACGTCTGATGAAGCTGGATCTAGCGAATGTTTCGCTTTACGTTGGCGATGGCACAGTAGGATGGCCGGATCAAGCGCCTTATGATCGCATTCTGGTCACAGCAGCAGCGCCTGTCGTATCTGAGCAACTGTTTATGCAGCTTGTGCCCTGGGGGCAAATGGTGATACCGGTTGGAAGCCACACCCACCAGGAGTTACTCGTCGTTCATCGTGCGCCCTGGGGACCAGAAAAGCGCTCCTTAGGTGGTTGTGTCTTTGTCCCGCTGGTCGGCTCGGAGGGGTGGTATGAGTAAAAAAGTGGGTACTTCGCATAGCCCATTTCTCCAATACACCGGTAAACATAAGGTTTCAGTGTAGACAATCTGACTTATAATATAAGAAAAGCATCTTAGCTTGTCGTACCAGTACTCAGAAACATAAGGAGAATCAGCATGCCACCCAAAGTAGCCAGCATACATGTTACGAGTATTCCAGGCTTGGTTGGTTTTGTGATACTGTGCTTCGTTCTGATCGAGTGTGCCAGGATGCTGATGACAGTGCTAAGGAATGACCGCTTGATTGGCTGGGCTATCGGCCCACTGGGTGTGTCAACGCTGTTTCTGTCAGAACCCCCTATAGCATTTATTTTACTCAATGCCCTCTTCCCTGCAGCAATAGCGGGTCTTGTGCTCTACATCGGACTGTTCACTGCTCTGCCCAGTCCTATTGTGTTACCACATCGTCCTTTGGTCGAAGCGCTCGTGATTGCTGGCGGGATACTGCTTACAAGCACTGGGAATTTTTTAGATGCCCTGCGCGACCTGCGTTACCCATTGTGGGGCGAGGCTCGCATCTTACGTAGCTTGCAATATTTACGTGCAAGTTGGGCCACCATCCACTTCACCGCTTTTGGTCTCTCTTACCTGCGTGACCATTTTGGTTCCAGCCCGACAGAGCTGTTAAAGGCCTTTTAGAACAAAGCCTACCTTGTCATCCTGAGCGCAGCGAAGGATCTCGCTGCCTCGCGAGCCAGGCCCTTCGCGGAGTTTACCCTGAGCGAAGCGAAGGGCTCAGGATGACACGGGGTGACGGTTCAACCTGTTAAGGACTCTCCTTCACAAGTGAACTTTGCCTGAGCAAAGCTTGTTCAAAGTTGTAGTACGCTTGTGTGCGGTACACGAGGCAAAGTAAAGTAAAACTTGCTGCCGGTACCCGGATTGCTGGAGAACCCGATACTTCCTCCATGAGCCTCGACAATCGCCTTGGCCACAAACAATCCCATGCCAATTCCTGCATATTGACGACTGGCGGTGTTGCGTACCCGGTAGAACCGCTCAAAAATGCGATCAAGATATTCCGGGTTGATCCCGATTCCCTGGTCGATAATGCTAATGAAGTACTCGTTGTCTTGCTCTTGTAGTTTAACCGTTACCTGCCTGCCTGGCGGAGAGAATTTGATTGCGTTATCCAGAATATTACCGACCACTTGCCCTACGCGCAGTTGATCTGCGACGATCCTGCTGTCTTGCGCCTGTATATCAAGGAAGATCGTATGCTGCTCCGCGCTTACCTGGGCTAAACGCACGCGCTCAGCCAGCACATCCGTGAGGTAAAAACTGGTGTATTGGAGGTCCAATTCTCCCCACTGCACACGCGAAAGGTCTAACAGGTCGCTAACCAGCCGCTCGAGATGCTCGGTTTCACTTTGCACAATATTCAAACTGCGCAGATCATAGCTCTCAGGGTGTTCGGCCAGGGAACCTGTATTCTGTTGCCTTTGACGTGCCTCACGCAGGCGCCGCTCGATGCGCCGTATCAAATGTTGCGTATAGCCTTTGATTGCCGTTAGTGGAGTACGAAGTTCATGCGAGACAACCGAGACAAACTCATCCTTCAGTTTTTCTATTTGCTTACTAGAGGTGGTATCATTGAGCACTGCCACTACACCGATTGGTCGCATGATATTCTTGCTTGCATCGTGAAGGGGTGCTGCACTGATGCTCAACGTTAGGGGGACGGAATCGCCAGCGAAACCGGCAATCAGTTCCCGGTGCATCACTATATTTCCGGCCAGGGCCTGATCAACAATATCAGCCAGGTCGGAAAGCCAGTTCACATTCGTACTGGTCGCTAGTTTACGTAGTGATGTTGGGGTCTCTCGCTTCAAATCGACTTCTGCCTGGGCAAACAAATGCTGTGCTGAGCTATTCAGCGAGCTAATAGCCCCCTGTGCGTTGGTAATGAGCAATCCCTCCGCCATGCTGCTGATAATCAGTTCCAGGCGCTGGCGTTCCTGCTCGGCATCTTGCCACAGGGCTATTTCGCGCTCATGCAGGCGCACATTTTCTAGCGCGACAGCAGCATAATCGGCAATCATCGTAGTCAGTTGCAGTAATTCCGTATCAAACGTACCCTCGTGCTCATCGAAGAGGCTCAACATGCCAATGATACGACTCTCCACCGTGAGGGGAATATTAAGGAAATCGCCGATCTCTGTTGCTGTCGATGGAGTATTGATAAACGATGGGGCCAGGTCGTCAGGAGCATCTAAGTCTGCAACCACAGCCAGCTCTTCGGGCGTTACGTCTGGAAATCCTATAACGCTCCCAGCACGAGCAATACTCTGGATCATCGCTTGTATAAACGGCCCGGTGAGAGGATAACGCGGAATGATGGAGAGTTCAAAAGGGTTGCCTTTTAATAAGATGGAGCAAGCGGAGAAACTGTAGAGCTCTTGGAGCGTAGCGAGGAGCGCGCGATGTAGCTGAAACCGATCAATTGCCGCAACAAAACGTTTGCCGATGGTATTGAGTTGGTCCATTTGATGACGAAGAGCAGTTAGGTGATCCCCATCCCCGTTTTGTCCAATGAAGGAGCGATACGCGCTTTCCGTTGCATTTGACTGTGATTGCACGCTGCCCTCCATGTCTCTTGCCTACGGCGTCTGTTCCAGTTGGCGCCTCACTTCATCAAACAGTGGCGGCCCAATCAGATCCCCAGTCAGCTCTTTCAAACCTGCAAAGCACTCCTGCAGCAATGCATGTAATCCCTGGGTAAGTTCCTGCGGCGTAATACTGCTCCATTGCTCTTTTATGACTGCTGGAACAACCTCGGTGTACGGCATCTTCACCAGAAAATGTAGAAAGGGATACTGGTTTGATACCCGCCTTGCGGCACCTTGAACCAGAACACGGGTTGTGGCTTTCCCTAAGAAAGGTGTCACACGATCATCGATAAGCCATATGGCTTTCAGGTAAGACTCAACGACCTTTTCATAATATACGGAAGAGGAGTTGTCAGACATACTCGACATATGCATCATTACCACTCCCTTCACTGTTGTGAATCACTAACTTTGCTTTTATTATACCATAGGTTGATCGTATATTGTAAGTGGGTAGCTAACCAGTAATTACTCAAACTATATGCATGTATGAGCTTATCAACCCTCAAATGTAAGAAAATGTGCTCACACGCGCATACTTTTGTAATGACATGTTTTTACCTATATGTAATGTAATCGATAATCCCCGTATTTGTAACAAATTCTTTATTCGGATAGCCCAAAATGCATACTCATGGAATCAGTCTGAATAAACGTGCCAGCCAGAGACGAAAACCTCCCAGGCGAGGTTTCCCATCAGCAGTAAAACCTTCTGCCATCTCGATTAAACGCTGGCGTCCAACTTCTTTGCGGGCCTGAGCCTCCTCTGTTTCCTTCTGCGCAGCATAGCGTTCATTTTGCTCATCGATAGCCTGGATAAAGTGCTCCTGGCGAATCTGAAATTGCGAGAGAGTAAGCCTGCTCACAGGCTCTGTCTTTTCATCAGCAGGCGTTTCCAGATTCCCACCGGGCGCGATGAATTGAGCTCCTTCTTCGAGAAACTCGCCTTCTCCGGTAGCTTCGGTAACCTCTACACGATGCAGATTCAACCTCGGAGCGATCCATTCGCGCATAGCCAGCAAGGAGGCCCGGCGGCAGATCGCTTCAATATCTGCGCCACTGCGTCTCTCCGTCAAACGAGCCAGTTCCTCTAGAGAAATCTCAGGATCCAGGGGTCTCCCTCGTGTATGTATGCTAAAAATGGTGCGCCGTTCGCTTTCATTAGGATACCCTAACTCAACAATGAGATCAAAGCGCCCTGGGCGCAATAGCGCTGTATCGATCAGGTCTGCTCGGTTGCTAGCTGCCACTACAATCACCCCTTCGCGACCCTCAATACCATCCATCTCCGTCAATAATTGAGCAATCATGCGATTTGCCACCTGCCCATCGATCTCTATACCACGCCGGGACGCGATGGCATCGATTTCATCGAAAAACACAAGACACGGAGCAGCCTGCTTTGCTCGACGGAAGACCTCGCGTATTCCTTTCTCGGATTCTCCGACCCATTTCGAAAGCAACTCTGGCCCTTTGATCGAAATGAAGTTCGCTTCGCATTGGTTGGCGAGCGCACGCGCCAGCAGCGTTTTGCCTGATCCTGAAGGACCGGATAGAAGCACGCCCCGTGGTGGTTCGATCTTCGCATTCGCGTAGAGTTCGGGGAAGCGCAGAGGCCATTCTACGCCTTCCGTGAGTGTCGCCTTGGCCTGCTCCAATCCTCCGATATCTTCCCAGGAGGTATCGCTGACCTCGACATAGACCTCGCGGGTCGCTGATGGCTCGATTTCCCGTAGAGCCGCCTGGAAATCAGCCATAGTTATATTCAGGTTTACCAATATCTCGTAGGGAATATACCCGCGCTCGTAGTCGATATGGGGTAATACGCGGCGCAGGGCGATCATAGCTGCTTCGCGGCACAGCGCCTCCAGGTCGGCGCCCACGAAGCCAGGTGTAAGCTGTGCCAGGCGTGCAAAATCGACATCGGCTGCCAGCGCTGCATCCTTGCTGTGAATGTGTAAAATCTCCGTGCGCCCATACAAGTCTGGGACGCGCAGGCCTATCTCGCGGTCAAAGCGGCCAGGGCGGCGCAGCGCGGGATCGAGCGAATTTGGCTGGTTCGTGGCCCCAATCAGCACGACCTGTCCTCGTGATGCAATGCCATCCATCAATGCCAGCAGTTGTGCGACGATGCGTCGCTCCAGCTCGCCATCTGTCTCCGAGCGCTTGGGAGCCAGCGCATCCAGTTCATCGATAAAGATGATACTGGGCGCTCGCCGTTGTGCCTCCTGGAACACCGAGCGCAGGCGCGACTCGCTTTCGCCGTACAGCTTGTTCATGACCTCCGGGCCATTAATCACGAAGAATGCGGCGTTCGTCTCTGATGCTACCACGCGAGCTATAAGCGTTTTACCTGTACCAGGTGGGCCATACAGGAGTACTCCTTTGGGGGGTTCGACACCCAGGCGATCAAAGACCGCCGGGTATTTCAGGGGCAGCTCGATCATTTCCCGAATACGCTGGACTTCCTTCCCCAATCCGCCGATATCTTCGTAGCTCACTCGCTCCAGGCCCCCAGGCTTTGTCGCACCTCGTGCCTGTGCGCGCACGGTCGTGCCCGGCTGCACCAACACTGCCTCCGTATCCGTCACAGCTTGTGGCTGAACTGCTGCCACCAGCTCATCCAGTGCGCCTGAGGTTCGCTTGCGCACGCTATAGCTGGGAGTAGCAGGGGTAGTACCGATAATCAGAAATTCACGCGGCGCTGCTCCTGGTGTTCCTACACGTAACAGGTCACCTATTGTGACAGGCAAGCCAACCAGGTAACGGGCAATATATTGCAAATCGCTCTCCTGGATTGGCGCACCCCCACTTAGTGGCAGCAGCGTCACCTTTTCGGCATTCTTGACCTTCGCCTTGCGAACGGTAACCCGCTCACCCAGGCCCGATGCGCTATTCTGCCTCACCTGGCTATCCATCTGGATGGTTTGCTGGCCTCGCTCGATGATCGCACTTGGCACAACTTTGGCAGCGGTCGTACGAGCACCGGTAATCATGACGATATCCCCCGGCTGGCACCCTAAACGTCCCATATCGCCTGGGTCGATACGTGCCACGCCTCGCCCGACCTGAAAGCCCTCTACAACAACGAGTTGCGGGCTGTCATAAGTCCTGGCAGCCTGGTTCTGCTCTCCATTATCGCCGCTGGAAGATGTTCTATTATTCGCGGCGTTCTCCAGCGGAAGCTTGCCAGTTGTTCCCTGAGTAGCAGTTGGGTCGTTACTGCTCGTCGAAGTTGACTCCTCCATGTGCCTTCCCTCTTCATTAGTGGGTTGAAAAATGATGACTAGTATTAACCTATCACATGTACGTGAGGGAGGAGGAAAAGTTGAAGTGGGGATCAAGTCTTATCAATTACCCAGGTGGGGGTAATTGATAAGACCTTCTCGTAGATTGTCACCGGGGTTGATCTATCAGCCTTCGTGCCACATGCAACCACTCCTCAGGCGTGTCATCGGGCACGGAGCAGCCATTCGCCAGGATCAACCGCAATCCTCTGGTCTGGCTGATAGCAGATATCATTTCGTTTTCAAGCTCGATCTCGCTGCCGTGAGTGAGGGGACCACGCTCCCACAGACCACCCATCAGGCATTTGTCCGTGAGCGTCAGGGCCTCGCTGAGACTGGGACCAGTGATGCGATCGCTCCAACTCATTACGGAGACGGGGTAATCTGTGAAATCCTCGAAGTAAATCTGGTCACCGCCCTGGTCAGGATCGGCATGGACATGGACAATGTTGAGCCAGCCCTTTTGTGCACTCTCTAGAGCGTGGAGATCATAAGGCCGGCCAAAACGCGCGTATTCCTCGTGGGTAAAGTCGGCAGTCGTAGCGCCCATGCAGGAGAAGAAGATACCACTTGCACCTGCCTCGATGGCAGCCTCCATCAGCTTACGTAAGTTGGCTGCTATGGTGCCCAGCCCTTCTTCAAATGGTTGGGGATCTTTGCGAGCCTCTGCGATAGCTCGTTGTTTGCCCATGAAGCGTAAAGCACAGGTCAGTGGGCTAAATATTGTCAGGATGAGGGGATAGTCGCTCCCAAGTTGTGAGCGGAGCGCGCGAATACACACGAGTTGCTGCGCAAACATGGGCGTATCCAGTTCCAGGCGGGGTAGGAAACGCATTTGTTCAGCTTCAACAAAAGGTTGCTCTGGCGCTGGATAGGGCAAGTCCGGCATGATCTTGACGATATCCAGGTCAAATTTTTTACGGAAGAACTCCATTGTGAGTTCTGCCATGCGTTCTCCTGACCCCTCGGGTTTGAAGTGATGCCAGAAGCAGAGTGGCACGCGGTCTACGGGTTCCCCCGCGACCGCTGCCCGCACTCGCTCACCCGGCGTCATGGTATGATGCTGTGTCGTCATGAAGTTTTCCCTCGTTAATTCTGTTGTTTTGGCTGAATTGGAGCTAGCCCTTGAGCGTAGCGCGTTCTATCGCGTTCTGACCGCTCTTGTACACGCTCTGTGAGTGTGTTATCGAACCAGCGAGCTAAAAGGGTTCCGAGCACTGCCCCACCTGCCAGCGCTATCAATCTTGCTACTAATGAAGTGATATTGCTCATGGGCTTTCCTTTCTTCGGAAGAATGCTTATGCAGCATAATAGTTCCTCCAAAATATACGTTAGGCAGGCATGCTAAGGCAAGATCAAATTTTCTTTTTGCAGCGTGAAGTTTGTTCAAGGCGTCCCATTGACCGGAAAAGCGTTCCAGGTTATTTGTAATACAGAGTATACTTAACAGCAACGTCTTCATGCATAAAATAAGCCTCATAAACCCTCGACGACTTGCTGGGTTTCTGGTAGGATGTCAAACATCAGCACCAGGCGTTAACAAGTAATGTTTTTTAGATACGGAGGAAGGTGCTTCATGGACGGACTTCAACGACGCATTCGGGTTGCGCGGGGGGAGATACCGGCGGAACTGGTGCTTCGCAATGCCAGGCTCGTTAACGTGTGCAGCGGCGAATGTTACCCTGCTGATATCGCAATAGCCGATGGCCGCGTCGTCGGCATAAGCGCTCCTGGGGAGGGCTACCGGGGACACGAGGAACGAGACTTGCAAGGTCGCTGGCTGGCTCCTGGACTTATCGATGGTCATATGCATATTGAAAGCACCATGCTTGTCCTCTCCGAATTCGCGCGTATTGTCACCCCGCGTGGCGTAACCGTCGTAATACTCGATCCGCATGAATTTGCCAACGTCATGGGCGTAGCGGGCATACGCTATGTTCTCGAATCCGGGCGCGACCTTCCGCTTTCCTCCTACATCATGCTTTCCTCCTGCGTCCCCGCCTCTGCTTATGAAAGCCCCTATCGCGTGCTCACGGCTGAAGATCTCCTGCCTCTGCTAGAAGACGAGCGTGTCCTGGGTCTGGCCGAAATGATGAATATGCCCGGTGTGCTGCATGCAGATGAACAGGTACTGGCAAAGATAGTAGCCACACAAAAGCGTGGCCTGGTTGTCGATGGGCATGCTCCAGGTCTCGATGGGCCTGACCTGTGCGCATATGCCACTGCCGGCGTGATGTCCGATCATGAATGCACAACGCTCGAAGAGGCTCGCCAGCGCATTCGCCTTGGCATGTGGCTCATGATTCGCGAAGGCTCGGCAGCGCGCAACCTCGATACATTGCTCCCACTGGTCAAAGAGTTGCACCCGCCGCGTGTCTTCTTTGTCACGGATGACCGCGACCCGCAGGATTTAACCACGCGCGGGGATGTTGACTCGATGGTGCGCCGCGCCGTCGAGTTGGGACTCGACCCTGTCGAGGCGGTGCGCCTCGCCAGCTATAATACTGCGCAATATTTTCACCTGTACGATCGTGGTGCAATTGCGCCTAATTTCATTGCTGATCTCGTCGTACTCGATGACTTCAACACCTTCAAGGTGGAGTCAGTGTACAAGGATGGTAAACTCGTTGCCCGGGATGGCCGCTTGCTTGTTGATACTCCTGCCGCTAGTTTCACGGGTGTTACCGGCACTGTGCATATCGGGAACGTCAGTGAAAATGACCTGCGCATACCGGGGAAACCCGGGCTGATCGAGGTAGTTGGTATCGAGCCTGGTCAGATTACAACAAAGCATCTGCGCGAACAGGCTGCTTTAAGAAATGGAGAGATTGTATCGGACCCCAGCCGTGATCTGCTCAAGCTAGTCGTAATCGAACGACACCATGCCAGTGGCAATATTGGCCTTGGCATGGTCAAAGGGTTTGGCTTACGCAAAGGCGCGTTGGCTTCCAGTGTCGCTCACGATGCCCATAACCTGGTAATCGCGGGTGTAGATGATAACGATATACTGCGAGCGGCGCGTGTGCTGGAAGAGATGGGCGGCGGTTTTGCTTGTGTAGTTGATGGAGAAGTGCGTGCAAGCGTACCGTTGCCGTTTGGCGGCCTCGTCTCGCCACTTCCTGCTGCTGAACTGGTTCAGCAACTGCGTGTGCTCGATGCTGCCGCTGCCGAACTGGGTTGCACGCTGGAGCATCCTTACATGACTCTTAGCTTCCTCTCGCTCTCGGTGATTCCATCACTGAAGTTGACCGACCAGGGGCTTATCGATGTAGAAACATTCACACTGCTGCCATTGCAGCAGTGAATCTGGCAAGTCACCCGCTATTACGAACTGAAGGTAGACGCTATGTTATTGAATCTCCTTGAATATCACTGGGCGGAGGATATTGACGACGCCTTGCTGTTGATGGCACATGCCGGTGTTAAAACTGTACCGCTGGCTGGTGGAACCTATCTGCTCGGGCTGGAGGACGAGAGTATCCAGGCCGTGGTGGATTTGCGCGATCTTGAGCTAGCCTATATTTCTGAAGATGAGCGAGGGGTGCATATTGGTGCCATGACCACTCTGCAAACGATGGTAGATTCCCCGGTGCTCAAAGAACTTGCAACGGGGATACTTGCGAGCGCATCGTTAGCCTCGTCGTTTTCACGCTTGATTCGCAACAGCGCCACCGTTGGTGGAACACTTGCTGCAGGTGTCGCGTCGCAGGCAGACTTGCTCACCGCCCTGACCGTGCTAGATGCAGAGGTAGTGTTGCGCTCAGCCTCAAAGTCGCAGATCAATCTGAGTGGCGGCAGTGCTGAACGACCTGGCTTCGCGCTTCCGGGGATCACCTATAAAGGTAAACAGGAACGACACATGCCGTCTAGCCAGGTAAGTTTGGAACGCAAGCCCAATGAACTCATTATAGAGCTGATCGTTCCTCGCCCCGCTTCTGTCTCCGCTGCTTCGTTCATGCGCATAGGACGCACTCCTACCGATGTTGCACTCTTGAATGCCGCTGCGCTCGTTGAAGTGAGCGATGGTATTTTTAAGCAGGTACGGCTGGCTTTAGGCGGAGTAGGCATGGAACCGGTGCGTATCTCTAGCGTCGAAAAGCAGCTTGAGGGCCAACCTGTAGCGAACCCTGGTGATGCGAATAATGCCCTGGATACCCAGCGTATATTTGCCGCAGTACAGGCAAACATAGCTAACTTTTCGCCGCCAGCCGATTTTCGTGCCAGCAGTGGTTATCGCCGCGTGAGTGGCATAAACCTGGCATTTCGTGTACTTGAGGAGGCAACCAATATTTCACGTTGGCGGAGCATGGTTTCATCTGAGGGGAGGCGCTAGACATGGAACTTGAACTGCGTATCAACGGGCTAATCAAAAGCCTGGAAGTTGCACCCAACGAATCATTAATGACCGCGCTGCGCAGAGAAGGCTATTATAGCGTTAAGCATGGTTGTGAGACAGGTGAATGCGGTGCCTGTACCGTGTTGGTCGATGGCATACCGCGTCCAGGCTGTGTTACCCTGGCAGTCCAGGTTGGCGGCTGCACGTTGACTACCGTTGAAAGCCTTGGCACTGCCCGTAAACTGCATCCCATACAAGAAGCCTTCATTGACACGGGCGCTATCCAGTGTGGATTCTGCACGCCAGGTATGCTGCTCTCCGCCTACGCGCTGCTTAAACGCAATCCTGGCCCGGCCGAAGGTGAGGTACGTGATGCGCTTTCGGGCAACCTCTGCCGCTGTACCGGCTATGTCAAACCTGTGCAGGCTGTGCTGCGGGCAGCGGCCATCATGCGCGGCGAAACAGTGGCGCCGATCAGCCGCCCTGGCTCGGATGAGAACTTCCGCCCCTGGGACCCTGGCCGTTCTCCGCTGGAATATGCTGAGTATGGTGCAGGCGGACGCGATGATGACAGTGGTTTCGCCGGCCTCGGTGAAGGCAAAGACCATCCCACACGCGAGGAAGATTCCTCGGGAGGCGGGACGGCAACGCTCGTTGATACGCGTGTTTCCACTGAACTGAACATTGTCGGCAAAGCTGAACGTAAAGTGGACGCGGTCAAACTGGTTACAGGCAAGCCTGCCTTTGTCGATGACATTGAACTGCGCGGCATGTTGCATGCGAGACTGCTCACGAGTCCACATGCGCATGCTGTTATACGCGACATCGATGTTTCTGAGGCGCGAGCACTGCCCGGCGTGCATGCCGTATTGACCTATAAAGACGTGCCGCGTGTACCCTATACAACCGCCGGGCAATCCTGGCCCGAACCCGGCCCGCATGACCAGTACTGCCTCGATTACAGGGTGCGCTTTGTCGGTGATCGTGTCGCAGCCCTGGCTGCCGAGACGCCGGAAATCGCCGAGCAGGCCCTGAAGCTTATTAAGGTCGATTATGAAGTTTTGCCCGCGCTGCTCGACCCCCGCAAGGCTATGGACCCCGACGCGCCACGCCTGCATCCCGAGCCGGAGTCGTACCGCATCCATGATGCCTCGCGCAACCTCGCAGCGCACCTTCATGCAGAAGTGGGCGACGTGGAACGCGGCTTTGCCGAGTCCGATCTGATTGTCGAGGGAGAATATATCGTTCCCCAGGTGCAGCAGACTCCCATCGAGAACCATATTGTCATCACGTACTGGGATGAAGATGATCGCCTCGTGGTACGTACCAGTACCCAGGTACCCTACCACGTGCGCCGCATCATCGCCCCGGTAATCGGGCTGCCTCCGCGCCGTATTCGTGTCGTCAAGCCGCGTATTGGCGGAGGCTTCGGTGTAAAGCAGGAAGTCTTGATTGAAGATATTTGCGCTCTACTTACTATCGCCACTGATCGCCCGGTAAAGTTGGAACTTTCGCGTGCAGAAGAGTTCCGCAGCAGTCGCTCGCGCCATCCACAAATTATTCACATGAAGACGGGTGTCAAACGTGATGGTACCATGCTCGCCAATTCAATGACCCTGCTCGCTAACACGGGAGCTTATGGGACACATTCACTCACGGTGCAGAGCAACACAGGCTCGAAAACGCTCCCGATCTATCCTTGCCCGCATATTCACTTTGAGGCACACGTGGTTTACACGAATCTTCCACCTCCAGGGGCATTTCGTGGCTATGGCGTGCCCCAGGGCTTCTTTGCCCTGGAGAGCCACATGGACGAAATAGCCAGGCAGCTGGGTATGGATGCGCTGGAATTGCGTCGCAAAAACTGGATTAAAGAGGGCGACGAGAATCCGCTGGCGAAGGCCCTGGGCGAAGGCAAAGAGGGCCTCACACAAGTTATCCAGAGCTGTGGTTTACCACAATGTTTGCAGATTGTTGAGGAGAAGCTTGGGTGGAAAGAGAAGCGCGGCAAGCGTGGAAATGGCCGCTTCCGGCTTGGCGTTGGCGTGGCTCTCGCCATGCACGGTACGGCTATCGCCGGCCTGGACATGGGCGGAGCCAGTATCAAGCTCAACGATGATGGCTCTTTCAACGTGCTGGTCGGCGCTACCGATATCGGCACGGGTTCGGATACCGTGATAGCGCAGATTGCTGCCGAAGTGCTGGGTGTGCGCGTCGAAGACATCATCATGCACTCTTCCGATACCGACTTCACGCCGTTTGACACTGGAGCCTATGCCTCATCTACGACCTATATCAGCGGAGGGGCGACCAAAAAAGCCGCCGAGCAGGTGCGTGCTCAGATGCTCGAGGTAGCTGGCCACATGCTGAAAGCCAATCCCGAAACGCTTATCATTAAAGACCGCATCATCACGGCTCCCAGTGGTCGCACAGTGACAGTCTCGCAAGTGGCGCTGCATTCACTGCACGTCGAGAACCAGCAGCAAATTATGGCTACCGCCTCGTGGATGAGCTACGAATCGCCGCCTCCTTTCGCCGCCCAGGGAGCAGAGGTAGAGGTTGATACCGAGACCGGTGTCGTGCGCGTCCTCAAAGCAATCTCGGCAGTTGACGCTGGACGCGTCATCAATCCAATCACCGCCGAAGGCCAGATCGAAGGTGGCGCCACCCAGGCGCTTGGTTATGGCGTCTGTGAAGAGATGGTTTACGATCAGCAGGGAGCACTGCTCACGACCAACTTCAGCGATTACCGCATTTACAGTGCGCCAGATATGCCGGAGATGCAGACCTATATCGTAGAGACCAGCGATCCTTTTGGCCCCTTTGGCGCCAAAGCCATTGCTGAAATTCCCATCGATGGCATGGCTCCCGCCGTCGCCAATGCTGTTGCCGATGCACTGGGTATTCGCATTCGGCAGATCCCGCTTACGCCTGAAAGGGTGTTGCGTGCTATTCATGCCCAGGGGGCGGAAAATAAAAAAGATTAGAAGGGTAAGACAAATTATGGGCGATGACAACGAAAATAGTCGGCTACCACATGCTTCTCCGTTTGAGGCGATACGCGAGGAGGCCGAAGACGGCAGCGAATACTGGTCAGCACGTGACCTGTCTAAAATACTCGGTTATACGGAGTGGCGTAACTTCACTACTGCGATTGAAAAGGCGAAAGAAGCCTGTCAGAACAGTGGACAAGCCGAGTTTGACCATTTTGTTGATATCAACAAAATGGTCAAACTCGGCTCTGGAGGCCGACGTAAGATCGAAGACTATCATTTATCACGCTATGCATGCTACCTTCTGATCCAGAACGCCGATCCATCTAAGCCGATTGTTGCCTTAGGGCAAACTTATTTCGCAGTGCAGACACGCCGTCAAGAACTGGCCGACGAGTTAGCTGCGCTTCCAGAGGATCAACTGCGTTTGCTGCGCCGGGCTCAAATGACCATATATAACAGCCAGTTGGCAGGAGCAGCCCAAATATCAGGTGTTATTGAACCAATGGACTTTGCTATCTTTCAAGATCACGGCTATATGGGCTTATATGGGGGCCTTAAAGCCAAAGATATCCATGACCGCAAGGGACTGAAGAAGAGTCAAGAGATACTTGACTACATGGGGAGCGATGAACTTGCTGCTAATATTTTCCGTGCCAGCCAAACGAAGCAGAAGTTAGAGCGCGAGCAAATCCAGGGAAAAGAAAAGGCCAACCGAACTCATTTCGAGGTAGGCAAGAAAGTTCGCCAGACAATTGAAGAACTGGGTGGCACGCTTCCAGAAGATTTGCCAACTCCAGCAGAGAGCATTCAGCAGCTTCAGCGAAAAGAGCAGAAGCAACTTCAGGACCGTTCGCAACCTTCACTATTCGAGGAGACAGATCAGGCAAATCAATAGATACGACAAAAGTGGTGCTTCTTAGAAAGGAAGCTTTTCGTGGAACCAGTAAACCTATTTGAATACGAAGCGCTTGCCCAGGCGAACATGGCGCCGGCATTCTGGGACTTCTATCAAGGTGGCAGCGACGACGAGGTAACCTTGCGAGCCAACCGCGCTGCATTTGAGCGCATCCGGCTCCGCCCGCGCGTGCTTGTAGATGTCAGTACCAGCGCACTCGACACACGCACGACCGTGCTGGGCACTCCTGTAAGTATGCCGGTCCTGGTAGCGCCAACGGCATTGCATTGCCTGGCTCATCCCGAAGGCGAATGCGCAACCGCGCAGGGAGCAGGCATGGCCAATACATTGATGGTAGCCAGCACAACCTCGACCCGTAGCCTCGAAGAGATCGCGCAGGCGGCAAGCGGTCCGCTCTGGTTTCAACTCTACGTCTATCCGAACCCTCAGGTCGCAGAGAAACTGGTACAACGTGCAGAGGCGGCCGGATATCGCGCCATTGTGCTGACAGTAGACCTTCCCCCCCTTGGCAATCGCGAGAAAGATAAGCGCAATAACGTTACCATTCCACCGCCGCCTTTTTATGAAGCCAATTTTGTCGGGGTTGAGAAAATGGGACAGGAGTGGGTCAGGCTTACCTGGGAATCGTTGTCCTGGTTACGCTCAATTACCTCGTTGCCTATTCTGCTTAAAGGCATACTGACAGCCGAAGATGCATTACTGGCGGTAGAGCATGGTATAGCTGGTATCATCGTCTCTAATCACGGTGGTCGCCAGCTTGATACGGCTATTGCCAGCATCGAAGCCCTACCTGAAATCGTCGAGGCCGTTGCAGGGCGCTGCGAGGTTTACGTCGATGGAGGCATCCGTCGCGGCACGGATATCCTCAAAGCCCTGGCTTTAGGAGCGCGAGCCGTATTGATTGGCCGGCCAGCCCTCTGGGGGCTTGCTGTGGATGGTGCACAAGGCGTATTCCAGGTGCTTGAAATCCTGCGTAAGGAACTCGAACTTGCAATGGCCCTATCTGGCCGCCCAACATTGGCTAGCATTGATCGCACATTACTGAAAATGTAGGGGTGGCCTCTGCGGTTGCCCGGTGAATTACAGGAGGTTTTTCTATGGTTGACTGGAATAGTCGTGCTCGTATTGCCGAGAGCATTCTTGATACGGCTGGAATGACCCCAATGGTGCGCCTGCGGCGTGTCGTGGGCGATGCAAAACCCGCCATCGTAGCCAAGATCGAATATTTCAACCCAAGCGGCAGCGTCAAAGATCGTATTCTACCGTTTCTGGTATCCGAGGCAGAACGGCGAGGCGACTTGCGTCCTGGCATGAGCATCATCGAAGGCACGACTGGCAATACAGGCATAGCCACCTCCTGCGTGGGCGCTGCTAAAGGCTATCCCGTGGTTATCGTCATGCCCGCTGGGATGAGCGAGGAGCGGAAGAAAACCATCCGCGCCTACGGTGCAGAACTGGTATTGACTCCTGGCGCGGAGAGCGACGTAGACCTGGTGATCGAGAAGGTTAAAGAACTCAAAGCAGCGAACCCTGGTAAATTTTGGGAAGTCGGCCAGTTCGTCAATACTGATAACATCGAAGCCCATTATCGTACGACTGGCCCGGAGATCTGGGAACAAACCGGGGGCAAAATTGGTGCATTAGTCTTATCCCAGGGCACAGGTGGCACAATCACCGGCGCAGCCAAATATCTAAAAGCACAGAATCCCGGCATCAAGGTATTTGCGGCTGAACCTGCCGAGTGTGACATCCTTTCCGGTGGTTCCTGGGGACCCCACAAGATCGAAGGCATAGGCGATGGCTTTATCCCCGAAGTGCTGCACGTTGAGTACCTCGACGGCGTCGTCACCACTACCTCGGATGAGGCCATCGAGATGGCACGTCGCCTGGCGCGTGAAGAGGGTATTTTCTGCGGCATCTCATCGGGCTGCAACGTCGCTGCTGCTCTCAAAGTTGCGCATCGCTATCCCGGTATTGGCATGATCGTAACTGTCCTCTCCGACAACGGCCTGCGCTACTTTTCGACTGAGCTCTGCGGCGTTCCCACCGATCTAGAAGTGCCGGACCGCGAGCATCCCATCAGCGAAGAAGACAGAGCGAAACTTGCGCGCGTCAAACTCGAAGTGATTCGTTAACACCAGATAATGTAGGGGCGCGATTATGAATTTTGACAAATTACTCCGGCCATCGGTAGGTGCCGATTTATCGCGCACACCGCCGATTTATCGGCCCCCGTGCCCCATCGACTATCCAGGTTAAAAACTTAAAACTCATTATCGCACCCAAATGGAAAGATATCATGCCTGCCAACCACATTCATCATTTACAATGTGTACTCTGCGGAACCAGGTATAACCAGGCAGAAATTGCCTATACTTGTCCTACCTGCGGCCCGCTCGGTGTCCTCGAAGTCCATTATGACTACGAGCAGGTAGCGCAGCGCCTTAGCCGCGCTCAGTTAGCACAAGAGCGTGATCCGACCATCTGGCGTTATCGTGCGCTTCTGCCGATTTCCTATAGCCAAAAGAATATGCCTCCTCTGGCAGTTGGTGGGACACCGCTCTACCCGGTGAAGCGCTTGCGGGCTTACCTGGGGATGCAGGACCTCTGGCTCAAAGACGATACCCGCAACCCCAGCGCTTCGCTCAAAGATCGAGCCAGCGTGATTGCAGTGGTGTTGTCGCAAGGAAAGACCGTGGCTTGTGCCTCGACAGGCAACGCTGCATCGTCGTTGGCTGTACAGGCGGCAGCAGTGGGCCTGCCGTGCTATATCTTCGTACCGCATAACGCGCCGCGGGCCAAGGTCGTGCAACTGCTGATGTGTGGCGCGACGGTCTTTGCCGTGCAGGGCAGCTACGATGATGCCTTTGATCTCTGTATCGAGGCGTGCAGTACCTTTGGCTGGTACAACCGCAACACGGGCTACAATCCCTACCTTGTCGAAGGCAAGAAGACCGTCGGCTTAGAAATTGCGGAGCAATTGGACTGGCATGTTCCCGACAGTGTGCTCGTTCCTACAGGCGATGGTTGTATTATCAGCGGTATCTATCGAGGCTTTGAGGACCTGCACCGCCTGGGGATGATCGAACGCATGCCGCGCATGATTGCGGTGCAGGCTGAAGGCTCACCGGCCATCGTGCGAGCGCTTGAAGGAGATGGTGTTGTGCGGCCCTATCCAGCGCAGACGATTGCGGATGGAATCTCTGTTGGCTTACCTCGTAATGGCGCGATGGCGGTGAAAAATATTCGTGCAAGCGGCGGCTTTGGTGTTACCGTCTCTGACGTGGAGATCCTTGCAGCCGAAAAAGAGCTTGCCCGGCTTACAGGCGTCTTTGCTGAGCCGTCGGGCGCAGCTTGCTATGCTGGCCTGCTTCGTCTACTCGAAGAAGGCAGCATCGCCCGAGACGAGCGAGTTGTTCTGCTTGTAACGGGAAGTGGTCTCAAAAGCATCGATGCTGTAGCGGAGACGGCTGGTAGCGTTGTACCAATTGCCAAGGGATCAGAGGGCATGGAAACGGTCAAGAGGGTGGTGCAGCAGTGAAGGAACCCGAATCCATGTCAGACATCCTCATCGGCAACGGAACCGTCGTCACACTAGGTTTGCAGAATCGGTTAATCGAGCAGGGCGCGGTGCTGGTGCAGGGCTCCCGCATCGCTGCCATCGACACTGACACTGCGCTGCGCCAGCAGCATCCCGGAGCTGAATACGTCGATGCGAACGGCGGCATCATCATGCCCGGCTTCCTTTGCACCCACACACATTTTTATGGCGCATTTGCGCGCGGCATGGCTATTCCGGGCGAACCACCGCGCAACTTCCCAGAAATCCTTGAGCGGCTGTGGTGGCGTCTCGATAAACTCCTGACCCTGGAGGATACCCGGGCCAGTGCCGCGATCTTTATGGCCGATGCTATTCGTCATGGGACAACCTGCGTCGTTGATCACCATGCCAGCCCGAATGCTATAGATGGCAGCCTGGATGTCATCGCGGACGTTGTGGAG
>Ga0099830_10000073_pt1 | contig 31682 bp, 25 predicted proteins | sample CZO8metaG_4_FD_79337 | JGI IMG/M metagenome (GOLD analysis project Ga0099830, IMG submission 79337) | Vadose zone soil microbial communities from the Eel River Critical Zone Observatory, Northern California, USA - CZOApr15con2H3.8 metaG | ecosystem: Environmental > Terrestrial > Soil > Vadose...
CTCAAGACCCATTGGAGCGTCCAATCATAGAAGTGCAGCATGGCATCGAAAAAGCGCCCCACGGTTACATAGAACCGGCCATGACGTTCCGCGCCGGCAGGGCGCAGGAAGCGGCTGCAGAGCATGGGAGTGAGGCTCAACGAAACGAAACCGGAAACCAAGATGGCGACACAGATCGTGACCGCAAATTCCTTCAATAGCCGGCCCAGCATCCCCGCCATGAACAGCACCGGAATAAAAGCGGCCACCAATGACAGCGTCATGGAGAGAATGGTGAACGCGATCTCTTTGGCTCCCTTGACTGCGGACTCGAAGACTCCCTCCCCCTCTTCTATGTGACGGACGATATTTTCCAGCACGACGATGGCGTCGTCGACGACAAAGCCGACGGAAAGGGTTAGGGCCATCAGCGAGAGGTTATCCAGGCTGTACCCCAGCAGATACATCACCGCGAAGGTGCCGATGATCGACATCGGCAAAGCCAAGCTTGGGATCACCGTGGCCGAGAGATTGCGCAGGAAAAGAAAGATCACGAGCACGACCAGACCGACGGTCAGGAGCAGCGTAAACTGGACGTCTTCGACCGACGCACGAATTGACCGGGTGCGATCAAACGAAACCTCCAGGTCGACTGAGGGGGGGATCTGCTGGCGCAGCGTCGGCAGGATTTTTTTGACGGCATCCACGACCTCGACGACGTTCGCGCCCGGCTGGCGCTGCACAGCCAGGACAACGGAGGGCTTATTGTTGTACCACGCCGCGACCTTCCTATTCTCAACGCTGTCTAAAACCTTGCCGAGATCGCGCAGCTGAACGGGAGAACCGTTCCTGTAAGTCACAACCAGGGGACGATAATCGCCCGCGTTCAGGAGCTGGCCGTTGGATTTTAACGTGAGAGAACGGTAAGGCCCGTCCAGAGTCCCCATGGGAAGATCGACATTGCCTCGTTGAACGGCGGCAAGAACCTCGTCGATCCCTATCTGCCGGTAGGCAAGCGCTGTGGGATCGAGCTGAATACGCACCGCGTACTTCTGAGAGCCAAAAACATCCACTTGGGCAACGCCGCTGACCATCGAAATTCGCTGGGCGAGAATATTCTCCGCGTACTCGTCGACGGTGGAAAGAGGGAGAGTTTGCGAGCTTAAGGCAAGCTGGAGAATGGAAATGTCGGCAGGGTTGACCTTCCGATACGAGGGAGGGCTCGGCAGAGTGGCAGGAAGGTCCCTCGAGGCGCGGGCGATCATCGCCTGCACATCCTGGGCGGCGGCATCGATATTTCGATTCAAATTAAATTGCAGCGTGATCTGGGCCCTACCGAGGGTATTTACGGAGTTCATGGAATCAAGGCCGGCGATGGTTGAGAATTGTTTCTCTAGCGGGGTTGCTACTGATGAAGCCATCGATTCAGGGCTCGCGCCCGGGAGGGTAGCGCTCACGACGATGGTCGGAAAGTCCACTGTAGGGAGATCACTGACGGGCAGCGCCCGATACCCCATCAAGCCGAAGATCAGAATACCCATCATGACAAGGGTTGTCATGACAGGCCGGTAAATAAACAGGCCTGTGATATTCATGATTCCGCCTCCGTCTCTTTCTTCTCTTTCTTAAATTGAACCTTGCTGCCGGGACCGAGAAGGAACTGGCCATCCGTCACTACTTTCTCCCCGGGCTGGAGTCCTTTCCCAATGACCGCAGCGCCGCCGAGGGTTCGATTCACAACCACCGAGCGCAGCTCGACCGTGGAGTCAGGCTTGACGACAAAGACGTGATCCCCTTCCTGGCCTGTCTGGACTGCCTGCGACGGAATTACGATCATATCGGGTTGATCCGCCAGCTTCAGCACCGCTTTCACAAACTGCCCTGGCCAAAGCCGCCGATCCGCATTCGCAAAAGTGCCCTTGAGTTTGATCGTTCCCGTTGTCTTGTCTACCGCGTTATCGATGAAGCTCAGCTCGCCTCCCTCGGGTCGATCTTCACTCCCCGGCATGACCGCTGCCACCTTAAGTTTCGCCGCAGCCAGGCGCCTTTTTATCTCCGGCAGGTTCTGCTCCGGCACGGAAAAGGTCACATAAATCGGGCTGACCTGGTTGATCGTGACCAAGGCGGTGGCATCGTTGGTTCTAACCAAGTTGCCTTCGTTGACCAGCAGGCTCCCCGTCCGTCCTGTCACGGGCGAATAGATGCGACAATAACTGAGCTGAACTTTTGCGCTCTCCGCCGCAGCCTTATCCGCTTCCACCGCGGCCTCGTTCGCGTCGGCATTGGTCCGGATCTGATCGTACTGTTCTTGGGATACGTACTGCTTCTTTACTAACTCCGCATAACGTCGCGCCTGCTCGCGCGCATTTGCCAATACCGCTACATCCTTCGCCAGGTTAGCTTCCGCCTGCTTGAGCGCAGCCTCAAAGGGGCGCGGATCAATCGTGAAAAGCAGATCTCCCAGCTTCACGTCTTGGCCCTCTTTGAAATGGACTTGCGTAACCGTGCCGGTGACCTGGGACCGCATGGACACGGTTGAATAGGCCTCTACGGCTCCAACAGCTTCCAGTTGCAGGGGGATGTTTTTCTGGATGACATCGGCCACTGTAACGGGCACGGCCGAAGACCTCCCCGACCCCGTTTCCGATCTCTTTTGAACGCCGGGCGAGAGCTGCCGATAGCCCACCACCCCAGCGACAATCATCAGGATCAAAACAATCCAATAAACGCGCTTCATTTTTTTACTTCGAAGTGGACCCTCGAACGTTTACCGATTTTCGATTTTAGATTTTGGATTTTAGATTCAATCGGAAATCGGCAATCTAAAATTTAAAATTCCCTTCAACTCTTCTACCCTTTATCCCTTAAACCTTTCAACCCTTAGTTTATTGTCCTCCCATCGCCTTCGCCAATTGCGCCTCGGCAATCTTGTAATCGTAGCGGGAATTAATGAGGTTGGACTGCGCGGTGACATAGAGCGTCTCTGCATCCGTCACTTCAATAATGGATCCGACTCCCACCTGATAGCGGCCATTGGCCAGATCAAAATTCTCCTTTGCCGCCTGGGCAGCCGCCTCGTTAGATTTGACCCTACCCTGGGCCTGTCCGAGATTAAGATAGCTTTGTTCAACGTCTAAGGCAACAAGCTGTCTCTGCTGCTCTTCTTGATCCTTAACGGAGTAATAGGTTCTTACGGCCTGCTCCACTCGATTAGTTGTCCGGAAGCCGTCGAAGATAGGGATATTAAGGCTTAGTTGCACCTGCCATGCGGTTTGTAAAGGAAAGGCATCCACGCCACCACGGTCGGTGCCTCGCCTGCCGTAGTTCGCACTAAAAAGAAAGTCGGGCAGATGGCCCCGGCGCGCGGCGGCTATCTGTTGATCTTGGGCTTTGCGCTGAGCCTCGAACTGAAGGATCTCCGGGCGAACGGCATATGCTGCTTTCTTCGCCTCCTCAAGGGAGACGGGAGGCTGATTCACGAAGATCTCTTCAGGCCGGGGTATTCCTGGAAGCTCCGGCACACCCAGCGCATTCTTGAGGGTCACCAGGGCTACCTGCACGGCGTTCTGGGCGGTGATCAGATCAGCCTGAGCGCTATAGAAGTTCGCCTCGGCGCGCGCTACGTCAATCCTGGCCTTCGTTCCTACCTCGTAAAATCCCCGGGACTGATCGACAAGAAGCTGTTGATCCTTGAGCGCCTGTTCCCTTACTGTGAGCAGAGCCGCGGCCTGAAGATATACGTAATATGCCTGTTTCGCCGAAAAGACGATATTATTTGCTGTGGTCGTGTAAGCGTATTGAGTCGCCTGTACCGTGTCGCGTGCGGATTGAACATTGCCCTCGCGCTTTCCAAAGTCGTAAAGCGTCATGCTAAAGGTAGCCTGGCTAGTGTAAGTGTCGAACGCACGGGCGTCGATACTGGTGCTCCCCGATGAATTGCTAGTACTGTAGGTGTTATTTAAGCTAATAGTGGGATAATAGGCGCCCAATTGTTGGCCTAGAACCGCTTGCTGGGCTCCGATCTGCTCTTGGGCCGCCTTGATGCTGGGATGATTCTCCAGCGCGATGCGCACCGCGTCTTCAAGCCTTAAAACCTTTTCCTGAGTGGCTGCCGCCTGCCCTGTTTGTCCGGGAGCTGCGGAAGGCTCCGCCGCCTTCCCGCCTTGTGGGAGCCACAAAAGGATCACGACATACAACCAAATATGTATTTTTGTCTTCGATAACGACATAGATTCCTCCCAAGAAACGCGATCTGGAATCCTATATATTGCTTTTTCCTCGACAAAGCAAAACAGAGTGCGGGTTGACATCCCACTCCATTCCGGATAGTAAATGAACAAAGGGTCAGTAAACTGACCCTTTGTTCATTTACCATGACTTACCCGAGCCGCAAAGAGGTCATCCAAGAGTTCCGCACTCGATCGCTTTTGGAGGCGACCCGCAGCATTATCGCCACCCAAGGATTCGACGCCGTAACCATGGAGCGGGTCGCCAGCGAGGTAGGAATAACCAAGGGAGGAATCTATCTCTATTTCCGCAATAAGGATCAGCTGATCCTGGCGGCTATCGAGGAGATCGCCTCGCAGATGTTCCGGGAGTTCGAGAAGCAGGTGGATCGCGATGTTCTGCCCTGGGACAGGTTGTGCCAGGCGATCCGCACCCAGATGGAGATCATGGAGCGCCACCAGGATCTACTGCGCACCCTGTTGCTCGACCGCCGGATTCTCCGGGACAACCCCGGAGGGAGACAATCCCGGCTATTATTCAAGTACCGGGAGAGACATGAGAAATTTCTCAAGGCCATCTTGGATGAGGGGCGCCGGCGGAAAATCTTTCCGCCGATGGACACCGCGAACGCCGCTTTCTATGTCAACAGAATGGCGATTGGGGCAGCGGAAAAGCGCATGCTCGGGTTGAGCCAAGTCTCTTTGGAAAGAGAGATCCAAGGGCTGCTCCGGTTTATCGCTCTGCTCTTACGCTCCAACGGAACCCGGTCCGCAAAAGGTTGAGGAGAAACTATGAAAAGCCTTTTCCGTCTGATGTTTTTCGGGACGTTGCTCCTGGGAGTTTTTTCCCTTTCCTACGCGGACGACAAACCCACGGACTCAAGCCACTACCGCGAGACACCGAATCCATTCCGCCTCTTCGTGGATCAGTGGTCCACTTATCCGCCTCCGCCCACTCCTTATACTCTCGAATTTCTCCGCACCGCAGACGATGAAACCGCCCAGGTCACGCTTCAAGAAGCGGTCTTGATCGGTCTAAAGAATAACCCGGGGATTGAGGTGGACCGGTTGGAGCCCTTCCGCGCGGCTGAAGAGACCATGAACGAGAAATCGGTTTTCGATCCCACGTTGAATCTGCAATTCAACAAGGACTACACCATCGATCCGAGAGGGAGCAGCAGCAGCAATTTCAGCACACCACTCCAAATTACACGGAACCACGACTACAATCTGTCCCTGAAAAAGCTCTTGCGGACCGGCGCGCAATTAGAGATATCGTTTCTTAATAATCGCCTTGTCAGTAATTTTCCCACCCAAGTCCTAAAACCGCAGTACCGGCCCCACCTGGGGCTTGGTCTAAGCCAGCCGTTGTTGCGCGACTTCGGCTGGGGTCTGACAACCATTTTTGTCCGCATTGCCGAGAATCGTGAAACCGCCACTGTCTTTGACTACAAAACTCGTCTGAGCCAACTGATCCAGCGCATTACCGAGGCCTATTGGGGAGCCGTCTTTGCCAAGGAAAATCTCAAGGTTCAACAGAAAGGGGTTGAGTTGGCCGAGGCGCTGCTCAAAGGCGCTGAGGCCAGAGTGCGGACCGGCGTGCTGCCACCGGTTGCCGTCACAGAAGCGCAAGCCGAGAAAGCGCGCCGAGAAGAGCTTGTCATCATCGCCGAAAACGATCTCGAAATTGCACGGACGAATCTGAGACTCACGCTCAATCTAAATCCGAATAACACCTTTCTCCCGCGCAAGATCGAGCCGGCGGAAGCGCCTTCCGCCGAGCCTTTTAAGATCGACCGAGTCCAGAGTCTTGAGGGCGCCTTGACCCACCGCCCGGAGATTCTCTCGGTCAATCTCACTGTGCAGAACCAGGCCCTGCAGGCTCGCTACGCGGAGAACCAACTTCTGCCGCGACTGGATCTGAAAGCCGGGGCTGGCTTGGTGGGACTGGCAGGAGAGCTCAAGCCGGGCGAAACGAATCCCTTTCCCGGAAATTACAGCAAATCTCTCGACCGGCTCGGGAGCGGCGACTTTTACAATTATAGCGTGGGGGTCGTGCTGCAGATCCCATTCGGCAACGGCAAAGCGCGGAGCCAATACTCCCAGGCTCGAATCGAACTCGACCAGGCCAAGGCGCGCCAGCGCGACCTGATCTCGCAGGTCACTCTGGACGTGGAGAAAGCGCTGGGAAACGTTGAAGCCAACTTCAAAAGGATCCAGACCACTCGTCTTTCTCGGCAGTTGGCGGAGGAAAACTTAAGAGCACAGGAAAAACGTTATCAGGTAGGACTCGTAACCCAAAAGGATGTGATCGACTTCCAATCAAAATCCCTTGACGCGCAGGGGGCGGAACTCCGGGCTATCACGGATTACAACAACTCTCTCTCCGGGCTCCGGCTGGCCGAGGGGAGCCTGTTGGATTATTACAATGTCACAGTTGAAGGTCCCAGGAAGGAAGGGGATCCGTGGTGGGCGAGGTTCTGAAGATGAGAGACGGCAATACCGGTCTTCTGATCTTGCTTCTGATACTGGCTTTGTCGGGAGGATGCGAGCGCAAGAGCTCGGCGGCCAAGGTGCAGACCAAGGATGCCCGAGAGGCGGCGCTGCCTGTCACTGTTGTGCCGGTGCGGACTCAGGAGGTCCAACGCACAGTCGAGTTAGTCGCCACCCTTGAAGCCAACCATCAGGTGACCCTCTCCAGTGAAATAGACGGGCAGGTCGCGTCCATTGCGGCCGATTTCGGCGACCGAGTCCAACAGGGACAGATCTTGGCCAAGATCCGGGAGACAGAGTTTCGCTTCGCCGTGCAGCAGGCCGAAGGGAGCTTGAAGCAGACTTTAGCGACTCTGGGGCTCGAAAAAGTCCCGCCTGCTGATTTCGATGTCAGCAAGACCTCTTTGGTCCTAAAGGCGAAAGCGGAGTTGGATGACGCCCAGGCCAACTTAAAGCGGATGAAGGCCCTTTTTGATGAGCAGGTCATTTCGGCGCAGGAATACGACACCGTTGAGACCCGCTACAAAACGGCGGCGGCGAGCTACAAGGGTTCGACAGAGCAGGCCAAGGCTCTGCTGGCGGATGCCTATGCCAAAGCGGGTCAATTGGGGACGGCGCGAAAAAAACTGAGCGACACGGTGATTTCGGCGCCCCTGACGGGCTCGATCAGCAAGCGCTTCGTCTCGGCAGGGGAGTATGTGAAAGCAGCCAACCAACTCTTCACCCTGGTCGAAGATGACCCCGTAAAGTTAAGGGGGATGATCCCGGAGCGTTTCTCTCCGGATATAAAGACGGGACAAGTGGTTGAAGCTAAAGTGGACTCTTTTCCGGACAAAGTCTTCAAGGGCAAGCTCACTCGGATCAGCCCTTCCTCGGATCCAACGAGCCGCTCCTTCTTGATCGAGGGACTGGTGGCAAATCCGGAGCGCCGGCTCAAACCGGGCTTCTTTGCGCACGCCACCGTCTTGACCCATGTAGATCCCAAGGCGTTGACCGTGCCCCAGCAGGCCCTGGTAACCTTCGCCGGCATTACCAAGGTCTTTGTGGTGCAAAACGATGTGACACGCGAGCGGGTGGTACAAACAGGAGTGCGAGTGGGAACCAACGAGGTGGAAATCATTGCGGGGTTGAAGCCGGGGGAATTGATTGCCGTCTCCGGCCTGACTCGCCTCACAGACGGCACGCCGGTCAAGGTGACCGGACCGGTCATGCCGAAGGAAAAACCACAGGGATCCAATGAACCTCGCTGACATCTGCATCAAGCGTCCCGTCTTCGCCACCATGCTCATCGCGGCGCTGGTCGTTCTGGGCCTGTTCTCTTACGCGGGCTTGGGCGTGGACCTTTTTCCCAACGTCGATCTGCCGACGGTCGCAGTGACCACGACCCTCAAGGGGGCGAGCGTCGAGGAGATGGAGACCGCGGTCACCAAGCCGATCGAAGAAGCGATCAACACCATCGACGGCATCGACGAGTTGCGCGCGGTCATCAAAGAAGGTATCTCGATCCTGACGATTCAGTTCGTGCTGGAGAAAAACGGCAACGTCGCCGCGCAGGAGGTGCGCGACAAAGTCTCCACTGTTCTCTCCCAACTCCCCGTCGGCACAGACCCTCCCATCATCCAGAAATTCCAAGTGGATGCCAGCCCGATCATGAGAATCGCGGTCTCAGGCAAGAGAAATCCCCGCGAGGTCAGCGAGATCGCCCGAAAACAGGTCAAGGAGGATATCGAGACGCTGCGCGGCGTAGGGCAGGTCATCATGGTCGGGCAGCAAGAGCGGACCATCAACATCAACGTCGATCCGGACAAGCTTGCGGCCTACAATCTCTCGATCGCTCAGGTCCGGCGGGCCGTTCAAGCGCAGAACATCGAGATTCCCGGCGGCAGAGTGGACCAAGTGCGCCGCGAGCTCGTGCTGCGCACGATGGGCCGCATCGAACACGCGGAGGAGTTTAACAATCTCATCGTGGGGAACTTTCAGAGCCGTCCGATCATGATCCGGGATGTGGGTCACGCGGAAAACGACGTGGTCGAGCCCCGCAGCCTGGCCCGCCTCGACGGCGAGAGCGCCGTTCAACTGATCGTTAAGAAACAATCCGGAACCAATACCGTCGATATTGTGGATCGCGTGAGAGCCCGTCTCAACGAACTTCGCTCGGTGCTGCCCGCGGATATTCGGACCGAAGTGATCGTCGACCAGTCCCGGTTTATCAGGGCTTCCTTCGAACAGGTCAAGTTCCATCTGATCCTCGGAGCGATTCTGGTCGCCTTCACGGTCTTCCTTTTCATGCACGACTGGCGCAGCACGCTGATCGCTTCCGTCGCGATCCCGGCCTCGATCATCTCCACCTTTACGCTGATGCGCGCCATGGGATTCACGCTCAACAACATCACGATGCTGGGGTTGATCCTGGCCGTCGGGATCGTGATTGACGATGCCGTCGTCGTGCTGGAAAATATTTTCCGCCACATCGAGGAGAAGCGCGAAACGGCCACGAGCGCCGCCTCCAAGGCGACGCGTGAGATCGCGCTGGCGGTCATGGCGACCACGCTCTCCCTGCTGGTTATCTTTGTGCCGCTCGCCTTCATGGCGGGACGGGTGGGCCGCTTCTTCCAGAGCTTCGGCGTGACGGTGGCTTTTGCCGTGGCCGTCTCCCTCCTCATTTCTTTCACCTTGACACCGATGCTCAGCTCGCGTTTTCTCAAGATCAAACCCGGGGAAAAATCTTCCAAAGAAAGCCGCTTCTATTCCTGGATCGACAAGTCCTACGGCTGGATTCTCTCTTGGTCCCTGAGACATCGCTGGATCATCATGGTCGGCGGACTGGTCACCGCGCTATGGACGATTCCGCTCTTTTATGCGATCGGCAAGAATTTTGTCCCGAACGACGACCAGAGCGAGTTCGAAGTGATCATTCAGACTCCAGGCGGCTACACGCTGGCGGAAACCGATCGTTTACTCCGCGAGCTGGAAGAGAAGATCAGGAATCTGCGCGGCGTCACCAACATCCTGACGACCATTGGCGACACGACCGGCAACGTGAAGCCTGGCCAAGGCGACGTCACCAGCGGCGACATCTATGTTCGACTCGTCGATCTCTCTCAAAGGGATTACGGTCAATTCGATGTCATGGCGGACGCCCGCAAAATCTTTCAGGACTATCCCGATCTCAGGGTGAGCGTGCAGGTGGTGAACTCCTTCAGCGGCGGCGGAACCCGGCAGACGGATCTGGAGTTCAACCTGCGCGGCCCGAGCCTGAACCGACTCCAGGAATACTCCGACAAGATCATGGCGCGCATGCGGCAGATTTCCGGCTTCGTCGACATCGACACAACGCTGTCGGTGCGCCAGCCGGAGTTGCAGACGCTGGTCGACCGGAAGAAGGCGTCGGAATTCGGCATCCAGATCCAGGACATCGCTTCCACCCTGCAGACCTTCGTGGGAGGAGAACCCGTCTCAAAATTCAAAGAAGAGGACGAAGAATTCGATGTCTGGCTGAGAGCCGTCAAGGAAAAGAGGGACGACCCTCAAGCCGTCATGAACCTGACGGTCCCCGGCAACAATGGCCAACTGGTAAAGATTGCCAATCTAGTCAACTTGAGCGAGGAATTGGGCCCATCGGAGATCGACCGCTACAACCGCCAGCGCAAAGTGACCATCGTCGCCAACCTTTTGTCCTCTATGCCGCTGGGGCAGGCGGTGGAAATCATCCAAGGCTTCGTCGCAGAACTCGACCTTCCGCCGACCTACACTGCGGATTTCACCGGCAGGGCCAAAATCCTAGCTGAGACAGCGACCAACTTCGGCATCGCCTTTATGCTGAGCTTTATCTTTATGTATATGGTTTTGGGAGCGCAGTTCGAGAGCTTCCTCCACCCCATCACGATCATGCTGGCGTTGCCATTGACTCTGCCCTTTGCCCTTTTATCTCTCATCCTGCTGCGACAGCCCTTGGACATCTACGCGATGTTCGGCCTCTTCATGCTCTTCGGCATCGTGAAGAAGAACGGCATCCTGCAGATTGACTACACCAACACGTTGCGCGCCGAGGGCATGGAGCGCGATCAAGCGATCATCGAAGCCAATCACGCCCGGCTGCGCCCCATCTTAATGACCACCCTCATGCTCGTTTTCGGCATGCTCCCGATCGCGCTCGGCCGAGGACCCGGGGCCGCATCGCGGGCTTCGATGGCCAAGGTCATCATCGGCGGGCAGACCCTCTCCCTCCTGATCACGCTCCTCATCACTCCCGTGGCCTATTCCCTATTCGATGATTTGGGCCGCTCGAACGCGTTTGCGCATGTGAAGGGGAGAGCAGGATCATGGGGAGAGTCACTCTGGGGTCGAGTCACCCAGCTTTACCATCTCGTTCGCGTGAACGGCCGATTAGGCCGACGACCGTAATTTCCCCATCCCCCACCAAATGCCGGACAATACTTCTTTGGCTTCTTCCCTCTGGCGCTCGCTGCGCCATCGGAATTACCGGCTCTATCTCACAGGCCAGATGGTCTCGGTCTGCGGCACATGGATGCAACAGGTGGCCCAGGGTTGGCTTGTCTACCGTCTCACAGGCTCCGCCACTCTGCTTGGAGTCGTCGGCTTCGCCTCCCAGATTCCGGTGTTTGCGCTCGGTCCTATCGCAGGGGTCGTCACCGACCGTTTCTCGTGCCGCCGCATTGCAGTGCTGACGCAGTCCGCAGCTCTGCTGCAGGCTCTTCTGCTATCGCTACTCACGCTTACGGGCTTGGTCCAACCGTCGCATATCATCCTGCTGGGAATTCTTCTCGGCATCATCAACGCCTTCGATATGCCGGCACGACAGTCTCTAGTCAACCAACTGGTTGAAGGCGAAGATCTCCCGAATGCGGTCGCTCTAAACTCTTCTATGATCAATGCAGCGAGAATCGTCGGGCCCGGGCTGGCCGGCCTGTTGGTGGCAGCCTTGGGAGAGGGATTCTGCTTCCTGATCAACGCCCTTAGCTACCTCGCCGTCATCTGGGCGCTCTTGGCTATGAGGCTCACTCAACGCGGCCGTGAATCGGCGCACCATCTTTCACTCGCTCATTCTCTGGCGGAAGGAATGCGCTATGTTATGACCACGGCGCCCATACGCGATCTCTTGGTGCTGCTGGGGTTGGTCGGGTTCATGGGCATGCCCTATATGACGCTCATGCCGATCTTCGCAGGCGAGGTGCACAAAGGCGGCGCTGATGCCTTAGGCCTTATGATGGGCTCAGTAGGACTCGGCGCGTTGATAGGCGCCCTTTCTCTGGCCAAGCGCGGTCAGGTGCGCGGACTTGGAAAAATCATCGTGGCCACGACCATGGGATTCGGAGTGGCACTAGTTATCTTTGCCGCCTCGCCCTCTTTCTGGCTGTCCTTGGCGGTTTTGCTCGGAGTAGGATTTTCCTGGATGGTCCTGATCGCTGGTTGCAACACCCTATTGCAAGTGTTGGCTGTTGACGAGATGCGCGGGCGCGTCATGAGCCTCTTCTCGATGATGCTCGTCGGGATGGCGCCCTTTGGCAGCCTCATCGCCGGATGGATGGCCGACTGGGTGGGGGCTCCGCTGGTTGTGGCCGTAGGCGGCTTTTTCTGCGCTGCTGGTGGTTTAGTATTCGCTCAGCGGCTTCCTCGCCTCCGAGAGACTGCCCTCCCTATCCTGATCGCCAGAGGGATTATCCCCGACCCGCTCAATCCGGTCGAGACGAGCGATGGAGTTCTGCGGGTGGACTAAGGGAGCAAAGCAAGAATTCTTAACGGGGCGCCGCTGCCCCCCTTGATCTTCATCGGAAGGGCGAAGAGGGTCGCCCCTTTCGCAGGCAAACGACCTAGGCTTGCGACATTTTCAAATATCGGAGTGTTGGCTCCGCCGAAAATCTGGTGGGCGATAAAATCGGATGACGGGCCGTGATCGATGCTCGGCGTGTCAATCCCCACTGCGTTGATGCCACGCTGCTTCACCAGAAACTCGGCCGCCTCCTTGGAGACGCCGGGAAAATGTAGATGGGTGGTGTCGCCGGGCTCATCCGTGCCAAAGTACTTCTTCCGATCGCCCCAAAACCTTCCCCAGCCACTGTACATGAGCACAATCGCACCACGCGGTACCTTTCCCTGCTTTTTTTCCCAAGCCTGGATATCCGACGGCTGCAAACGATAGTCGGGATCCGCCTCGGCTTTGCGCCTTACGTCGATGACCACGGCGGGTCCAATGGTCCTCCCCAGCGGGATCTCGTCCGTCGTCCACTTTCCCTGAGCAAAGTGAAAAGGGGCGTCCATGTGGGTTCCGACATGCTCCGACGCGCTGTAATTATATGAGGCGTACCAGTAGCCCTGAGGCGTCATCCCCTCATTGACCTTATCCAGCTTGAACGGTTGCGCCGTCGGCCAGTGTAAGGTCTCCTCGGAAAAGGAGTAGGTCATGTCAACGAGCTTCTTCTCATCGATGGCAAAGGCCTCGAACGCAAATAATGACAATATCAGCAGCAACAAAACGACTCTTCTCATCTTTCCACCCTCTATCTCTTTCTCTTTAACCCTTGATCCCTTCAACCCTTTAACCCTGCAACCCTAAAACCGTTATCTTTTGCGGATCGCATCGAACTGCCGCTTGGCATCGGTGAAGTTCGGATTGATTTTCAAGGCCGCTTCGAACTCTTCCTGCGCTTCGTTTATCTGTCCGCTGCTCTGGAGGATTTTCCCGAGTTCATAATGGGCCACATCGTCGTTGGGGCAGAGCTTCAAGCCCTGGCGATAGAGAGAAACGGCATCGCGGGGATCTTTGGCCGACTGGGCCTTTTCATAGTAACCGAAGGCGCGGTTGCAATCCTGCCTCTTCTGTTCTTCCGTTTGCTTCGCGACCCTAAGAGCCTCGATCTCCTGCCGCTGGCGCGCAATCTCTTCTTCTTGCTGCCGGAGCTGCTCCTCTTGCTGGCGGAGGACCTCCGACTGGCAGGAAGAAAGAAAAAGAACCAGTGGAACGAGAATGAAAGAGAGCCGAAACAGATTACGCATAACCCATGGCCGAGAGAAAATGGCGCAGCGACTGAAACTGCATGAAGGGACTGCTCCTCTTCTATTTCCCAACTTTGGCTTTCAGCGACTCGTAACTCACCCCTTCGCCATTATCCTGGCTGATGGGAAAGCCGAGACTCGCCCAGCCCGGCGCGATGACCTGCCCGAAAGGATCGCGCATGCCGCCGAATCCTCCCTGCATGCTGGAGACATCCTGATAGTCGGCTTCCTGAAGCAGCTTCGCGGCCGCATCGGCGCGAGGGCCGGCCTGACAACCGACAATGATTTTTCTGTCTTTGGGAAAATGGTTCTCAACAACTTTAACAAATTCCTCATTTATCACCATGCCCCTGCCCGGATCGGGAAGAGCCACAGGAATATTGACCGCCGTCTTGGGATGGCCGGCGACAAACTCACGCACGGTGCGCACGTCGATGTAAACACGCTCGGGCTCTTTCGCGAGCAAGTCGTGAGCCTCCTGAACCGAAATCTGCTTGATGGCCATATATGCTCGCTTTCTAGGACTGAGAACTTCAGGACTGAGGACTGAGTTTAACTCGGCCCTCAGCACTCATCACTCAGTCCTTATGCTACATTCCCATAACATTATAGCCCGCATCCGCGTGGACAACTTCTCCGGTCACGGCGCTGGCCATGCCGCTGACCAAATAGAGCGCCGTGCGCGCCACCTCCTCCGCGTCGACGTTTCTCTTCAGCGGCGCCCGCTCGCTGCTGTAGTGCAGCATCTCCTTGAATCCGGCGATCCCTGCCGCGGCGAGCGTCTTGATCGGACCGGCGGAGATTGCGTTGACCCTGATCCCTTTTGGACCGAGATCGTTAGCGAGATACCTCACGCTCGCCTCGAGCGCCGCCTTCGCCACCCCCATGACATTGTAGTTGGGAATGACCTTCTCCGACCCGATATAAGTCATGGTCAGAATGGAGCCGTTGCGCCCTTCCATCAGAGCCGCCGCCTGGCGCGCCAAGATAACCAAAGAGTAGGCACTCACGTCCAACGCCAGATGAAATCCCTGCCGGCTGGTTTGGAGATAGGGATTGGAGAGATCCTCTTTGGTCGCATAGGCAATGGCATGAATGAGGATATCCAATCCGCCCCATTCTTGGCGCAGAGTCTGAAAAACCTTGTCGACCTCTTCATCTTTCGTAACATCGCAGGGAAGAATGATCTTCGATCCGATGCCCTCGGCAAGCGGCCTCACCCGCTTCTCCAAAATCTCTCCCGCATAGGTGAAGGCGAGCTCAGCGCCCTCACTATGAAGCGCCTCGGCAATCGCCCAGGCGATGCTCCTGTCGTTGGCGACGCCAAAGATTACTCCTCGCTTGCCCTCGAGCAATTTCATAATCTTTCTCCCTTCAACCCTTAATCCCTTTAACCCTTGAACCTTTTCCGGGCTTTTCCTTAAGCCCTCTCTGCCAGAGATATTCCCTTTCTCCCGATCGTTTTGCGATCCAGCGCGAAAGGACAAAAAAGAGATCGCTCAAACGATTGACGTATTTGAGAATCGAGTCGCTGACCTTTTCTACGCGCGAGAGCCTGAGGATTTGGCGTTCGGCCCTGCGGCAAACCGTCCGGCACTGATGGAGATAGGCCCCGATCCGGCCACCTCCCGGAAGGATAAAGGACTTAAGCGGCTCGAGCTCTTTTTGACACTCGTCGATCGTCTCCTCGATTCTCTTCACCTCGGCTTCCGTAAGACGATACATTCCCTCGTAAGAAAAATCGTCCGGCGACGCGAGCTCGCTGCCTAAATCGAAGAGCTCATCCTGGATTTTACGCAAGACCTCATCCAAAAAACGGTGGGCCTCGCTTTCTTGCAGTCTCTCTTCGTTGAAAACCCGCGCTAGGCCGACGATTGAGTTCAACTCATCGATGGTCCCATAGGCCTCAATTCGAGGTGAATCTTTGGGAACCCGCTTTCCACCTACCAACGCGGTCTCTCCCTTATCCCCCGTTCTCGTATAGACGCGCGTAATCCTGACCATAAATAGCTCTCAGCCGTCAGCCTTCAGCTTTCCAGCTCTCATCAACCCTTCAACCCTTTAACTTTTCGATTTCCCCAACGCAACGACAAAGATAACACCCTTTCCCTCTGCATGAGGAGAGAAAAACTTCACCACATCGTCGTCGTAGAACCCGTCCTTAGTCCTTGTCTCTTGTCCGGTTCTTCCAGAAGAAGTAAGCAGGAACCCCCAGAGCTACGATCCCGAATCCGCGCAGCGCATCGAAAGGTTTTTCCCAGAGCGTCGCCAGTCCGATCCCCAAGTTGGCGAGGATAAAAAGGATGGGAACCCAGGGGTAGCCCCAAATTTTATACGGCCGTTTCAGCTCCGGCCTCTTAGCTCTTAGGACCATCAGGGAACCGACTGTAAGCGTTGAGAAGAGCGCGATGACCACACTGACGTAGCTCAAAAGGGTGCCAAACGTGCCGGTCAAAATCAGGACAGAAGCCCACAGGGCTTGAATCACTATGGCGTTCGATGGCGTGGAGAAGTGAGGATGCACTCGGGTGAGGCTTTCGAAAAAGAGGCCGTCGCGGGCCATGGCATGGTACACTCTCGGCCCGATCATGGTCGTGACATTCAAGGCGCCGAGGATAGAAACCGTGATAATGGCCGTGATCCAGGCGGAGGTCTGATAGCCGAACAGGGCCGTAGTGGCAAGCTCCGACACCCGGATGGCGCCGCGCATTTTTTCCACCGGAACGGCGTAGAAATAAACCGCGTTGATGGCAAGGTAAAGGAAGATGACGAGCAGGTTGGCTCTGAGAAGAGCTTTCGGCAGATTTTTCTCCGGATCCTTGACCTCGCCGGACATGTAAATCACCGCGTTCCATCCTGCGTAGGTAAAAATCACAGGAATGAAAGCAACCCCAAAAAGCCCGGGATCGCTCAGCTTGCTCAAGTCTAGAAAAGGAGAAAAATGATCCCAGCTGCCTTTGCCGAAGAATGCCGCCAGCACGATGATCCCAACAATCGCCCCGATCTTGAGCACCGTCAGAATATTCTGGACCACCGTGCCCACCCCGACCCCGATGGAGTGAATGGTCGAGAGAACCATGACGACGAACAGGGAAAAGAAGTGGCCGACAGAGAGGCGGACGGGGTAACCGAGAATGTCCAGGGTAAACAGGACTCGATCCAGTGACAGGACGGGAAAAAAGAAACTCATAAAGGCAGTGAATACGACCGCGAGCAGCGCAATCGAGCCGGAAAAGGTGACCAGAAAAGAGGACCACCCGGAGAGAAAGCCGACCATAGGCCCGTAGGCCTCGCGTAGATAGACATAGTCGCCGCCTGAAACCGGCATGCTGGCGGCGAGTTCGGCGCAGCTCAAAGCCCCTGCCAAGGTCAGAAGGCCGCCGAGCAGCCAAATTAAAAGGATGCCTCCCGGCGAAGAAAGATTTTGAGCGATATCTCCAGTTGTAACAAAAATGCCGATGCCGATGATGTCTCCGACGATCAACATCACCGCATCGAACAATCCCAACTCGCGCTTTAAATTAATTCGCTCCATCGACCTCTTCTTTTAACAAGTTCATCGGTCCATATGCAATAAGAGCAATAAGACAGACGACGTAGGAAAGAAGTTAAGGGGCCGCTTTTTTCTTGGTTGGTATTTTTTGGGCCAGAATAACCAGGGAAGCAAATGTTACAACCCACGCAAACCAATCACCGAATCTCACATAGAGGGTCTGGCCTTCAAGTGTTCTCACTTCCGCTGTCAAAACTCCCGGGGAAAACGTCGGCAAGCTCTGCACCATCTCTCCCTTGGGGTCAATAATAGAAGTGATCCCGGTGTTGGTGACGCGAACGAGATACCTCCGCGTCTCAATCGCGCGCCACTGGGCCAGCCGCGCATGTTGCCAAGGCCCCACGGTATCGCCGAACCAAGCGTCGTTGGTGAAATTGACAAGCAGATTGGCCGCCGTCTGCGCGACGAAAGCACGCGCCAAATTCGGCATCAAGTCTTCATAGCAAATCAGCGGGGCCGCCTTCACTCCTCCCGGAAGATCCAGTGTGCGCGGACCGTCGCCCGGCGTAAAACCTTCGACTTGCGACGGGATCCCTGGAAGCTTGGAGAGAAGCGCCGCGAAAGGGATATATTCGCCGAACGCAAGCAGCACCTGCTTGTGATAATGATCCAGCACTTTGCCCTGTGAGTCCGTGAGAAAGACGCTGTTGAAGGCTTTGAGGTCGGGCCCCCTCGGATTGCCGCGAAAACTCCGTGCGCCGAAGATCAGAAAGCTATCGGGTTTCAACGCAGGCAGGACTTCCTGCGGAAGTTGCTGGATATCTTCCGGCACCCAGGCTTCCACTGCTGACTCGGGCCAGACGACGAGGCGGGCGTTCTTCACGCTCCGTGTAAGATCCAAGTAAGCTCTAAGATTGCTCTCCATGTAAGTGATGTCCCACTTGCGCTTGATGTCGATGCCGTCTTGAATCGCGGCGACGGTCAGAGCCGGCGCCTTTTGCATGTCGGTCGCCACAGTCCGGAGCCTGAGATGCCCATAGAGTAGCGCAGCCACACATAGTGCGATCAAGATTGCCACTTCTCGGAGTTTGATCCTCACAGCTTTCACGCCCGAGAAGATCGTCGAGTAAAGCGTCGCGTTGACCCACATCAAAAGAAAGCTGGTTCCATAGGGACCGATCAAGTCGGACGACTGGATCAGCGTTGGAAACTGAGACTGACTGTTGGCGAGGTGCCAGGGAAAGAGCGAAGGATACAAGAATTCTATGGCGACCCAAAAAAAAGCCGGGAAGAGATTGAGCGGGCCGAAGCCGCAGCGATGCACAAGAAACGCGAACAAGGCGAAAGACGAACCGCTACCTGCGATAAACAGAGTGAAGATCAGCGCGCTCAAGCTATAGGAATAACCACCGAAAACTTTGATGGTGTAGTTGAGCCAATAGAAGCCCACGAGATGGGTAACCATTCCCATTAACCATCCGAGAAGCAGAGCTCGTCGCGGGGTGGTCTCCCGAATCGCCCAAAAGAAAGGAACGAAAGCGATCCAGGCTAGCGGAAAAAGGGCTGGAAAATCAAAGGGAAGGGCCAACAAGGCTGCCGATAAGAAAATCGCAAAGAATTTACTTGACATATAAATCTTTTATGTATAAAGGTTCCTAAAAATAATAGACTCGTCATGGGCACATAAATGGAAGTTATCATTCCCTACCACGAAACTCCTGAAGTAAAAACACGATTTCCCGGAAAGAGGTGGGCCATGGAGCGAACAGGAAGGACATCACTGCGTCTGATCGAAGCTCTGCTCGTGTTGGTGTCGGCGGTGTTGGCGGCGCCGGCTCAAGCTGCTTCTATTTTAGGAGACGAGTGGGAGAAGTTTTTCACCGAGAGAGTGAAAATCGGCGGCTACGTTGAAAATGTCACCGGGCTCGCCGTAGGAGATCATAATCGTCACTTCAACGTGAGCAACCGCTTCGACATGAACCGCTTCACCATTCTGCCCGAGATTAACGTCGATATTCACGACAAAGTTAAATTCTTCATTTCGTGGAAGTTCGTCAAAGAGCCGCGCTACAACGACGAAACGAGAGCCAGGCACAATACGGTCTCACCCCAACCGGCACGTCCGATGCACAACACTTTCTACGACGAATACAGCCCTGTACCCTGGGAGGCGGTCTTGACCCTCCTTCCCACAGACGTCCTCAGCGTAAAATTCGGGCGGCAGTTTATCTCCTGGGGGGAGACCGATGGCTTCAGACTTCTGGACGTGATCAATCCTCAGGATGCCCGGTTCGCCCCGCCTGGAGCGCCCAATCTCTTCGATCTCGACGATACCCGCATCCCTTCGTGGGGAATGAGGGCGCTGTACACGGTTCATCCGGTAACCAACTCGATTATAGAGTTCTTCGCCATTCCGGGTTTCTTCGATAACGCCGAGAGAAGAGTGGACGACATCGTCGGCAGCAACGACACCGCCGACGGAATCGTGCGATACGGTCGATGGTCAGCTCACCCCGAGACGCGCATCCCTGCTTCGCGGGGCGGCATCGGACAACTCTACGCGAATCCCCTTGGTGTTGTTCCCGTCGTCATTCCGTCAGTTATCCGCAGGCTGCCCGATGCCGGAGATAGCTGGAAGATTGGCGCTCGCTTCACTAATAATTTCGGGGCGCTGAATTTTGGCCTCGGCTACATCTGGGGCTTCAATCCTCAGGCTTCGGACATGGTCTTTAAAGTGAGGCGCCTGACTGTAGCCGGCCCCACCACGGCAAGCATAGACCTGATCAATGACCGGACAAGCATCTTCGCAGCCCACTTCAATTACACCGTGGGACAGATCGCCTCGATCCCTTTCAACACCGCGGTCAGGGGAGAATTCGCCTTCTATCCGAACAAACCCTATAACATCTCCGATTTCCCCGGCAGAGTCTGCGCGACAGGCGCCCTCACGGGTTTGAAGGCTGGACCCCATTGCAAAAACGGCGTGGCGGATTCGGATGGGATCGTGGAGAAACACACGATCCGCTACGCGCTCGGCTTCGACCGCAGCACGTTGATCCCCTTTCTTCAGGAAGATCCTCTGCGTCCATTCAGAATGAGTTTCCAAATATTCCAGTCGATCATCCTTAACCACGAAGACGGAATCCATCCGTTTTCAACAGCGGATAAAATCGGCCAGGTCTCTACTATCCTCACGTTTCGAGTCAACACCGGCTATTTCGGCGACACGATCCTTCCGGATTTATTCGTCGCCTATGATCCCGACGGTTACTGGGCAGTCAACCCCGCCGTAACCTATGCCCCGTCCTGGAATGAGAAGATCAAGCTGAGCCTCATTGGAGCCCTTTACGGCGGGCGCGATAAGTTCAAATCCTTCGGGTTCTTTGACGAGAAGGATTCCATTTTTCTCAAAATGCGTTATCAGTTCTGACGATTCAATGGAGGTTAAAAATGATTTTCAAAGTTAGCCGCGGACTATTCATTTTCTCATATTGGCTGGAGCTGTCGCTTCTCTTGGCGCTGCTTCTAATCCATTCCGCCCAAGTCGGGGCGGCAGAGGCCGACCTCAAGCCTGGAGAAACGATTGGACCGCAAAACTGGCAGAGGGTCCAGGGAATGGTGGGCGAAAATCTCCTCAACCGAATCAAGGGGGGCTACACCTTTCAAATCAAGGAGCCAAAGATCTACAAACCCCTCAAGGAGTATGTGGAAGCGACCGAGAAGTATTCAAAGAACGTGAAGCTCGGCCCCGATGGCGAGCTTCAAAACTACGTCGCCGGTCTTCCCTTTCCAAATTTCGACAAAAACGACGCTCAAGCTGGCCCCAAGCTGGCGTGGAACTTCTTCTGGCGCTGGTTGGGCGACGACTACAAGACGGGCGGCGCCACAAGGGGCGGGAAGATCGTTCGCTTCGTGATCGAGAAGGACGGCTCCGAGCGCCGGGCAGATTTAGTCTCCTATTTTATCTTTCCCCGGACCCGTTACATGCTGGATCCTAGGCCGGCGATTCCGGGATACGAACACATTGACTACATGCAGCTTCGGATCGATAGCTACCCTCGAGACTCTGCATCGACAACACTTGAAATTCGTTATGACGACCCAAAGAGGGCGGATGACCTCTATATCTACCTTCCCAGCATCCGGCGCATTCGCCGAGCCACCACGACCCAGCGGTGCCAAACTCTGGCGCCCAGTGAGTTCGTCCTGGACGACATCAACAGCCATAACGGCAAGATTACTGACTTCAACTATCGAGTGCTGGGTGAAAAAAAGATGCTCGCTAACATGACGCAAGAAAACGAGCCTTATCACCGCAAGCAAGGAGACTATCTGCCCACGGATGAAAAGTGGGAAGTGGTGGATACCTATGTGCTGGAGATCACCGCCAAAGATCCCAGCTACTGCTACGGGAAGAAGATTCTCCACATCAACAAGATGACTTATGATAACGTATTAGCCCAGATCTGGGACAGAAAAGGAGATTACTTTAAGGAGTTCTGGGGTTTCTTTAAGCCAGTGAATCTTCCCGATGGCCGTGAAGTCTGGTCGGTCGGAGACGTGACCATCGTGAATGTCCAGAACGGCCGCTCCACCATTGTGACGGCCACTCGGGCTTACAATCGAGGCTACCCAGCGAGCCTGTTCAGCCTCGCCACTCTGCAGCGGATCCAGCGCGGGGAAAGCATCGAATGAGCCGCGCTTGACCCCGCTCCATCCGCGAATCGATCCAAAGAAGTTCGATGCGTAGATTTCTCGTCTACGTCGTGGGGCTGACTCTCGGGTTGGTCCCATGGTTCTCTTTCACTTGGCCAGCCGAATCCCCCTCGCGCGAGCCGGCTTTTCTTGAAAACTTTTACGGCGTCAAGATCCGCGGCCAGCGCGCCTGGATCGTAGGTTATTACGGGACCATTCTTTACTCCGGCGACCGCTGCACAAGCTGGGAAATCCAAAAGAGCGGAACGAAGGAAGCGCTCTTTCAGGCCGACTTTGTCTCCGATCAGGAGGGTTGGGTCGCCGGCAGCTACGGCACGATCCTCCACAGTCGAGACGGGGGAAAAAGTTGGGTTCCTCAATCGAGCCCGACAAAAGAGCACCTCCTCAGCATCGCCTTCACCAGCCCACGAGAAGGTTGGGCCGTCGGAAGCCGGGGCACGATCCTTTACACGAACGATGGCGGCGCCACCTGGGTCAACCGCTCGATCAGCGAGGATGTCATTTTGAACCGAATCCAGTTTATTTCCCCGGAGCGGGGCTGGATCGTAGGGGAATTTGGCGTCATCTACCAAACCAAGGATGGAGGGAAAAACTGGCTCAAGCAGAAGAGCCCGATTGAGGTTGACTTCGTCAGCGGCGAAAGCCGAAACCTCTTTGACCTGATATTCCCCGACTCCAAGGCAGGCTGGGCCTTCGGTCTGGATGGCGTGATCCTTAGAACTCAAACCGGAGATCAATGGACAGTGATCAACCAAAATGGCGCTGCACCGAAAGGCGTCACCGATCACCATCTCTTTGCCGCTGCGCACACGAATGGAACACTTTGGGCCGTGGGTGAACGCGGCGCCGTCATCGTATCCCAAATAGGAAAAGAAGACTGGCGGCACGTAAGTTTCAAGTTCCCTCCCCAAGCCTTAAACAGCATTGACTTCAGCCCGGACGGCTTTGGCCTCATCGTCGGCAACCGCGGCGCCATTTTCCGCACCCTAAACGGCGGCCGGCAATGGCAGCGGATCAGGATAGTTCCGCAAGCGTCGGGCAAGGGCATCGGCCAAGTCCCATGAAGAAGCTGGCGGAATTCATAGTCAGAAGGCGGCTGCCGGTTCTTCTCGCAACCCTGGTCATCACGATCTTCTTCGGCTACTTCTCCCTTAAAGTCGAAATCTACACCGCCTTTGCCGATCTCCTGCCGCAAACCCACCCCTATGTCAAACTCCACAACCAGTTCGGCAAGATATTCGGCGGCGCGAATGTCGTTTTGCTCTCCGTGGAAGTGAACCAAGGGGATATTTTCAATCCAAAGACCTTGGAAAAGATCAAGAAGCTCACAGAGGTGATCGAGTTCAGCCGTGGGGTCAACAACTACCAGATCTTTTCCATCGCCCGGCAGAAGGTCAAAGATGTCCGCGCCACAGCCTGGGGGATAGAGGTTCAACCGGTCATGTGGCCCAAAGTGCCCCAGACCCCGGAGGAGATCGAGCAGCTTCGCAACGCCGTCTATGCGAATCCCACGATCATCGGCCGGCTGGTCTCCGAGGACGGCAAGGCCGCTCTCATCTCAGCCTCTTTCTTCGAAGAGCGGTTGGACTATGCGAGTCTGTTTGGCCGCATCCGGCAGGCCATAAAAGAAGTGGAGGATCAAAACACGAACGTCTATGCCGCCGGAGAGCCGATCCTCTACGGATGGATTTACTACCACCTGCGCGAAATCGGCTTTATCATTGCCCTGACCTGCCTGACTATCTTTGCTTTGCTGATCCTCTATTATCGCAATCTCAACGGCGTACTGATCCCCACGCTCTCCGCCCTCGTCACCTTCATCTGGGGCACCGGGTTCAACGCGCTTCTCGGCTACAATTTCGAGCCCCTGGTCTTGGTCGTGCCCTTCTTGATCGCGGCCCGCACGATCAGCCACTCGATCCAATTTCGTGAGCGCTTCTTCGAAGAACTGGAACGGTGGGGCGATAAAGAGAAGGCAGCGGTAGAATGCACGGCCGGCCTGCTCATGCCCAGCAGCGTCTCAATCATCACAGACGCCGCCGGACTCACCGTCCTGCTGGTAGCGCCCATGCCGATCCTCACCAAGCTCGCCATTGGGGGAAGCTTTTGGGTGCTCAGCAACATTGTAAGCGTGATTATCTTGGACCCGATCCTCTGTTGTTATTTTCCCGTCCCAAGGCGCGCCCCAAAAGGCGGCGAGGGGCATTGGCTGGACTCCCCACTGCGCGGCTTGGCGCGCTTCTGCATCTCCTCTACGGGTGGGTGGTTTGTGCTCGTTGCATTCGGTGCAGTGACTCTATGGAGCCTGTACTGGTATCAGTTTCTCACCGTCGGGGACTCAAAGCCCGGCTCGCCCCTCCTCTGGCCCAACTCCGAGTACAACGCGAGCGTCCGGCATATCAACGAAAAGTTTCAAGGGACCGATCTCCTTTACATCATCATACAAGGCAGACAAGAAAACTCCGTGAAGTCCCCGGAGGTGCTTGAGACCCTGGAAGCCTTCCAGCGCGAAATGCTGCGTTCCCCGCACGTCGGCGGCACGGACTCCCTGGTGAATGTCGTGCGCCAAATCAACACGGTATTGCACAACGGCGACCCGCGTTGGGGGCTCCTGCCCCGTTCCTCCGATGAGGTCGGCGGAGTCCTGGCCATGGCAGAGCATGGGAGCGAGCCCGGCGACTTCGACCGCTGGGTGAATTACAATTTCCAGCATGGAAATCTGACTCTATTCCTCTACGACCACGAGGGCGATACGCTTCGCGAAGTGATCGGTCGCGCGAAGGAATTCATCGCCTCGCACCCGATGAAGGAAGCAGAATTCAAATTGGCAAGCGGCCATGCAGGCGTGCTCGCGGCGGCCAATGAAGTCATCGCTCAGTCAGACAGACTGACGCTCGGACTCATGCTTCTGGCTCAGCTGATCTTCTGCGCTTTGGGGTTCCGCTCCGTCGCGGCGGCCCTCCTCTTCGTCGGTGTCGTTCTGCTCTCCAACACCTTCGGCATGGCGCTCATGGCCTATTGGGACCAGGGGCTCAACGTCAACACTCTGCCGGTAATCAGTCTCGGAATCGGCTTCGGCGAAGACTACGGGATCTATATCGTCTCCCGCATTATCGAGGAATATCTCCGTCAGGATCGCCGCGACCTTCACTCGGCGGTCATCGAAGGGATGGCAACAGCGGGCAAAGCCGTCCTCTACACAGCCTTTCTCATCTCCGCCGGAATCGCCTTTTGGGCCTTTTCGCCGTTGCGGTTTCAAGCCGAGATGGGCTATCAACTCCTTATCATCCTGACCATGAACATGCTCGGCGGCCTCCTACTCCTCCCGACGTTGATCGCTCTCGTACGTCCTCGATTCGTTTTACAGGAGAGAGGAGATAAGAGATGAGTTGCAGTCTCAAAAACAAATTTTCTAAGTTCTTCCGTCTGGGTCTCTGCGCTGATTTAGTCGTTTGCCTAGTGTTCGCTAAATTCTCCGCCTCTTTGGCCGCGGAAAAGGTCCGCCTCGCCGTGCCGACTGTAGCGGTGATGTACGCGCCCATCTACCTCGGCATTCACCAGGGAATTTTTGCCGCTGAGGGTATGGAGCTGGAGATCTCATCCATGCGGACGGATCTCGCCATCGCGGCCCTAGGAACGGGAGAGCTCGACTACATCGCCCATGGCGGGGCAGCGCTGCGCGCCGCCGCCCAGGGATTCCCCTTAAAACTGGTATTTGCCCTCGATCATAAAGCGCCCTTTTGGCTGGTCGCCCGGGCGGAGATCGAAAATCTCAACATGCTCAAAGGAAAGAAGATCGGCGTGAGCTTTCCGGGAGACACGCCGCAGCTGGTCTTGAAACGATTCCTCCACCGGCAGGGAATCGATCCCGAACGCGAAGTCTCCTATGTCGCCGGACAATTCTCCCCCACCGCTCTCCAGAGTCTTCTCGCCGGAGTTCTAGATGGGGCCGTCCTCGCCCCTCCCTTCAATGTCCTGGCGGAGGAGAAAGGACTCAGCGTTCTAAGCTTTCTCGGCGAGGCGGTGCCGGATGCAACCACGTCGAACGGGATTGTCACCAGCGACCGAAAGATCAAATCCCAACCCGATCAGGTCAAGCGCATGGTGCGGGCCAACCTGAGAGCGCTTATCACCTTCCGCCAGAAGCATGAAGCTGCCGTGGAGCTCCTTGTCTCCCAATTCAATATCTCCAAGAGAACTGCCAAGAAGGTATACGGGAATGCTTTGGAGATTTTAACGCCGAACGGGGAACTCAGTCTCGAAAAATTGCGCAACATCCTTGACATGATGCAGGAGACCGGCAAGAAAGACCCCTTGGCGGACCATCCGGAAAGCCTTCTGGATTTCTCTTTTCTCAGGGAAGCCCAGAGGGAATTGGGCCCATCGGGAAGAGGGAAAAATCCGTGATCATCGACATACATGTCCATCCGGTCTTCGCGGGCATGCCCATCCATCCAGGGGTCCATCAGCTTTCGGAAACTTACTATTCCCGCAAGGCCCTCCTCCTCACACTGGAGGAGTTCGTTAAAGAGCTGGATCGCGCCCGTGTCGACCGCGTCGTTTTTCTCACCATCTGCTGGAAGGGCCAGCCGATGCGTATGAGGAATGAGGCGACTGCAGAGATCATCACCCGTTATCCGGAACGCTTCATTGGTTTTGCTGGATTCGATCCCAACGACCCGCAGCAGGCGGTTGAAGAGATCGCATATGCCGTTCACAAGCTAGGTTTTATGGGCGTCAAGGCCATTGCCCAAAACGTGGAGATTTTTTACAACGATCGGCGCTGCTATCCAATCTACGAGAAGATCCAAGAGCTAGGAGTTCCTATCTTATTTCATACCGGGCCGTCTTTTTTACACACCAGAACTCGGTTCGGAGATCCCATGACCCTAGAAGACGTCGCCCTGGACTTCCCCAACTTGAAGATCATCCTGGCTCATATGGGGATGCAGCGGTACATGGACGTCCATAGTTTGTTGGTGCGCCATCCCCATGTCTACGCGGACCTCTCCTTCTGGCCGCTGCATCCTGCCTACCGCCAACTGATCCCATGGAGTTTGTTGGAGAAGACCGTCCCTGAAAAGATCCTCTTGGGAAGCGATTTCCCGGTGGGCCAAAGTCCGGCCGAGGCCATAGAGGCTGTGAAGACACTTCAGGTCGGCGATAAATTTAAGGTCCAGATCCTGGGCAAGAACGCGGCAAGGCTTCTAGGGACTTTTGATTAGGTCATGGTGAGATCTTTGACCAGCTCACCTCGCCCTTAGCCTCTTCACTTCTTGCTCGGCCATTGGCAGGAGATCTCATAGTGGGTAAACTTTCCGAGAACGTTGCCAAAAATTTTTCCATTAGACAATTTATCTTACAGGTCTTTTATGTCTTCGATCCTCTTCGCGCAAACTCCCGGTTCGTCAAGGCAACCCCTGAGATTTTCAAGACTGAGGTAGAGAAGAGTCATAGAGTTTTTCAGATCCTGAAGGAGAAACGCCGCCCCGGGGGCAGAGGTTTTCTCATCCCTGGCCCTCAGTCGGTTCTTGCGGGCGGTGTTTCTTATCTTTTTCTGAAGTAATGCCGATGAAGGAAATTCTTTCATATTTTTTCTTTTTTTTACTACGGTCGGTTGTTCGTATGGAGCAGGAGCACGGGAGAGGGATTAGGTCGCCTAAATGCACCAAAAAGATCGATCGCTCGGCTCAACAGTTGCGCCAGCGGATAGCGAATCCCGGCCCGCATCATGATCAAATGGACATCTCCGTTGGCCGTGTAATCCTCAATCACCCTCCGTAAACTACGCGTATAAACATCCACGGCTATATCCACTCCCCTGTTCTGCAACACCTGACGTGCGAGTGAAATCTTCTGTTCGGCCAATTCCCCTTGCATCTCCCAGGAGTATTGGTCCATGATTTTTCCGCCTGACAAGACGGCTTCTCTGACAGACTCCGTTGTCACCCAGTGATCGCGCAAATAGACCCGTAACTCCACCGGATAGGGAATCAGGAAGACCACCCTCATTCCTGCCTGGACCACTTGCTTAAGGTAAGGGATGATCTCTTCAATGCACTCACCTCTCTTCATCGCAACCAAAATCTGCTTTGGCATGATCTTATCCTCCGATCTCTTCCTGCCTTGATATTAAACGGGGGTGCCTGGATGGACCACCAGCATAGGAGAAAGAGTGGGCCGTTTGAATAAGCCGAAAAGAGAGAGCGCTCGCTGTAGGAGTCCCCTATTCCGCAGAACACCGCGCGCACGCGACAAGATAAATTTGACATCCCCTCTGCGCATGTATCGCTCCACCACCTTTTTTAAACGACCCGTATAAACATCCGCGACTATTTCGACACCTTTCTTCCGCAAAGCCTCTTGGGCGAGAAAAACCTTTAGCTGGGTTAATCGTACTTGGTCGTCTACAAGGGAGTCCCTCTCCAATATCTTCCTCTGTGCCAATGAGGGCTCCTCTAGAAAATCCTCGCTCGTCCACCAATTTGGAACCGTCTTCAAACCACCGCTCACGGAATAACGAATCAGGTAAACGACCCTCATCCCCGGTTGGGCAACCTTCTCAATGTACGGATTGATCTGTTCGAGCCGGTCATCACCGTTTAGAGCAACCAATATTTGTCCTCCCATGATCGTTCTCCTTCTGCTCAGCACTTGACGATCTGATTTAGCAAGCTCAGTGCCAATTCGTCGAGATCGGCGACAACCTAAGGTAACGTGCTGAGCTTGAAGGAAAATTTTGGTAGGTGAATTTATTCAAACCTGCATGCAAGACGGCGGAACGTATCCTTTATGATACGGGTGCGTACACGAAATCATCCTGCCGGCTATCGATTTTGGATTTTGGATTTTAGATTCAGGGATATTAGATTTGAGATTGCAGATTTCCGCGCACGAAGGGTTTTTCCCCTGTCAAAAATCTAAAATCGGCAATCTAAAATGCTTTAGTCGATTCGAAGTCCCTTGATTAGCCTGGATAGATAGGTTCTCTGAAGACCCAGGACCTTGGCAGCGGCGGCACGGTTTCCTTGGGTCTGAGCGAGAACTTTTAGGATCAACTCCCGTCGGTAGTCATCAATGGCGTCGTGGTACACGAAGCCGTCTCGTCGGGAAGCCGACCCTGCAGAAACCATTTTAGTGGGCAGATCGTGAAGAGACAACTTAGGCCCCTGGCCTAAGACAACGGCCCTCTCGATGACGTTGGCCAGCTCGCGCACGTTTCCGGGCCACTCATAGGCGAGAAGTTTTTCCTGAGCCTCCTGAGTTATCTCGGTAAACTTCTTTTTAGTTTCTACGGCAAAACGTTGCAGAAAATAGATTGAAAGGAGAGGAATATCTTCCCTTCTCTCCCTTAACGGCGGAAGCGTGATTGGGATTACGTTGAGCCGATAGTAAAGATCTTCACGGAACTCTCCCTTTTTGACCGCAGCGTCCAAATCACGATTCGTTGCAGCTATAATTCTTACATCGACGCAGATAGGCTTGGTGCCACCTACCCTCTCAAATTCTCGTTCTTGAAGAAATCTGAGGAGCTTGGTTTGAACTTCTTGGGAGACATCACCGACCTCGTCGAGGAAGACCGTGCCCCCATGCGCTAATTCCATTTTTCCCTTTTTCAGCTCGATGGCTCCAGTAAAAGCCCCCTTTTCGTGTCCGAACAGCTCGCTCTCCAACAGTTCTCTTGAAAGTCCCACACAGTTAATCGCAATAAAGGGTTTGTCTTTTCTCTCACCCCAATTGTGGATAGCGCGGGCAAAGATTTCTTTTCCTGTCCCGCTTTCCCCCAAAAGGAAAACTGTGGACCTACTGGCTGCTGCCTTTTTGGACAGCTCTATCGCACGATTCATTTTGACACTTCGGCCTACGACCATGCGATACCGCTCACACGTTTCTTCAAAAAATAGCTCGACTCCTCTTTTTAGTCTCTCGCGCTCGAGCGCTTTTTCCACGATGAGGGCCATATGGTCCGGCTCAAACGGCTTGGGAATAAAATCATAGGCGCCTTCCTTCATCGCTTGAACAGCCCGTTCGATGGTCCCGAAAGCTGTGATCATGACAACCGTGACATCGTGGCCCCTTTTGCGAATTTCCTTGAGCATTTCGAGGCCGTTCATGCCCGGCATCTCGATGTCCAGAAGGACCATTTGCAGGCTTTGCTTCTCCAGTAGCTCTAGGCCCTCCTGACCACTAGGGGCCAGTAATACTCGGCAACCCAAGGATTCCAGACGATCTCTTAAGATCTCCCGGATGTCCGGGTCATCGTCCACCACGAGGATGGTCTCACTAAAGGATTTCATGAATATCGCTACAGGGCGATGTTGTAGACCTTCTCGATCTTGGCCTTCAGCTCTTCCCACTCAAAGGGCTTCAGAACGTATTCAGTGGCCCCTTTGGCCATAGCTTCAATGGCTGCCTCTCGGGTGGAGGAGGAGGTGATAATGATGATGGGGATTTTGGTGTCCCTCTTACGGATCCGCTCCAGGGCCTCAATCCCGCCCATCTCCGGCATCTTGACGTCCAGGAAGATCCCATCGAATCTTTCCGTGGAAAGCTTCTTTAATGCCTCCAGGCCATTCCCAGCGGTCGCAACGGTGAATCCGTAGGCCTCCAGGCGATCCTGAATCACCTCAACGATGTCTGCCTCGTCATCGACGACGAGGACCTTAAGTCCCATAACCACCTCCTCACTGGGCAGGCATTTCGATCTGAAGCGGCTGTTGCGCAGGCACGGTAAACGAGAAGGTACTCCCTCTGCCTATGGCACTTTCCAACCAGATCTTTCCCCCGTGCATTTCCACAAGGACCTTAGAAATGGCCAGGCCGAGCCCCGTCCCTCTGGCTTTCTGTTTTCCTGTTTGGTCAATCTGATAGAACCGGTCGAAGATTTTCTCTGCCTCCTCCGGAGGGATACCCGGTCCCGTGTCCGTAACGGAGATCTGCATCCATTGATCCCCGTTCCTGTTGACGGCAACGCTCACTTTTCCATGGGGCGGGGTGAATTTGACCGCATTGCCGACTAGATTCATCAGCACCTGCGTGATTTTGTCTCGATCCGCCCAAGCAGTTGCGCTGATATCGGGAGAAGCAACTTCGAGACTGATAAGCTTCTCCGTCGCCACAGGCCTTATGCTTTCTGCGACCTCCTGGGCTAGAGTGACGAGAGAAAGGTAGGCGGACTTGAGATCGATTTTCCCCGCTTCGATTCTTGAGAGATCCAGGACATTGTTGATGAGCCGCGTGAGACGATCGGCATTGGATTTGATGCGCGCGAGATAGCGGTCCTGTTTTTCGTTCAATTGGCCTGTAATGCCGTCGAGCATGTTGTCCACGGAGCCTTTGATGGCAGTAAGGGGTGTTCTCAGCTCGTGAGAGACGTTTGAAACAAAGTCCGACTTCATCTTATCGAGCTCTCTGAGCCTCTGCTCGTAGCGCTTTTTCTCGGTGATGTCCCTGGCTAGATGGAGAAAACCGCTTACATCGCCCACCTTGTCATTGATCGGCGAGACCGCCAAGGCCACGTCAATCATGGCGCCGTCTTTCCTTTTCCTGCGAACCTCCAGGTTACGGATTACACCTGTAAGCTGGACCTTATTCCGAACCTCCTCCAATTCCCTCATGCGGTCTGGAGGAAGCAGAACAGCCAGGCTTTGTCCGATAGCTTCATCCTTGCTGTAGCCAAAAATGACCTCCGCCCCGCGGTTCCACGTAAGTATGCGGTCCTCCATGTTCGTGGAGAGGATAGCGTCACCGGCATTCTCTAC
>Ga0099830_10000074_pt1 | contig 31510 bp, 28 predicted proteins | sample CZO8metaG_4_FD_79337 | JGI IMG/M metagenome (GOLD analysis project Ga0099830, IMG submission 79337) | Vadose zone soil microbial communities from the Eel River Critical Zone Observatory, Northern California, USA - CZOApr15con2H3.8 metaG | ecosystem: Environmental > Terrestrial > Soil > Vadose...
ACACCCAGACCAATGGGAGGCCGATTTTAGGAGGAAAAAGCCATGAAATGTATCATTTGCAAGAAGGGGGAAACCGAGCCGGGAACCACCACCATGACGCTTGAGCGGGAGAACACGACGGTAGTCTTTAAGAACGTCCCCGCTGAGGTGTGCCAAACCTGCGGCGAAGCCTATCTGGATGCCGAAACAACCAGGCACTTGCTCCACATTGTGGAAGAAGCGGTACGTGTAGGGGTACAAGTAGACGTTCGCTCTTATGCAGCGTGAGGACTCCTTAACGGGCTATAAGGAGCTTGATGACTATATGAATGACACACTTGTGACCCAGTTCGGTGCCCCGGATGCACCGTATTGCGACCCGGCCACTGCACGCGTCACCATCATTCCGGCCCCTCTGGAGTACAGCGTTTGCTATCTGAAAGGCACCGAACATGGGCCACAAGCGATTCTTACTGCCTCGAGCCAGATGGAGCTGTACGACGAGGAACTCGACTGGTGTCCCATCGAAGCCGGCGTATACACGCGCCCGGCACTGGATTATAGCGGCATGGATCATGCCGCTGCGCTCAAAGCTACGGGTGATGCTGTGCGCGAAGTTTTGCAGCATGGACACTTGCCTTTCACCATTGGCGGTGAGCATTCACTCTCCGCTCCTCTCATTGCTGCCGTCCACGAGCATTTCCCTGATTTGAACGTCGTGCACATCGACGCTCATGGGGATTTGCGCGACGAGTACGAGGGCACGAAGCTCTCACACGCCGCAATTGAGCGGCGCGTAGTGGATATGGGCATACCACTGACCGAAATCGGTATTCGCAGCTTTAGCCCTGAAGAGGCAGAGTTTATGAAAACATCGCCGGATGTTACTATTGTCTGGGGCTATCAGCTTGCGCAAGGGACAGCCGTCATTCCCTGGGAGCGCCTGAGCAAGCATACCTACGTGACGATCGATCTCGACGCGCTTGATCCCAGTGAGATGCCAGCAGTGGGGACACCTGAACCCGGCGGCCTACACTGGTATCAGTTGCTTGACCTCTTTCGCGAGATTTGCCACCGCACGACAATCGTTGGTATGGATGTAGTCGAACTCTGTCCTATGCAAGGGCAGACACGAGCGGATTTCCTGGCTGCGAAGCTGGTGTACAAGATGATCGGATATCGCTTCTACAAGAGCCAGAACAGTTTGTAGTCTTTCCTGGAAGTGCTTTGCTACAATTATTCCAGGATACTAATTGCAGAAAAATGCGAAGTTCTACCAACAACCGGGGGGCTAGTATCGCCATGATACATCCTCATGCCAGGAAAAGCGAAGCCGTATATAGCTTTCTGCCGGTGGTGCTTTGTGCACTGATGGCCATGCTTACTGCCTGTAGCAGTTCTCCTGCATCAAGCAGCACCCAGCATACCACTGTCTCGACGACCGGCGGCAGTATCATCACGTACAATACCGGGCCGCAAGATGTGCTCATACGCACATTCTATGGCGGCGGCAGACTCGGCACGCTAGAGATGAGCCCGGATATCACCATCTATGGCGATGGCGCTTATATACTCGGCCCCGGGCTGCAAATGCGCCAGGGAAAACTTTCGGTAGATACCTTGCAACAATTACTGTTTACACTGGTGGATAATTACGCATTGCTCAAGTTGAATCGCCAGCAATTTTATGATGTGCCTGACCAGAACGCCACGATGCTCCAATTGAACATCAACGATCAAGCATATGCATTTTTATATGGCCCATTCGGCAACCTCCAGGAAAGCGCGCAGGATTTAGAGGAATACCAGCGCCTGGGGAAGGCGCTCACCAGCATTACCGGGGCGCTGAGTGGCCCAACAAACAACTACACCAGTAATCAGATGGCACTGCTCGTCCATCAAACCTTTAGCCCGGACCTCAATCAAACTATTCCTTTCTGGGATTTCCAGGATTTTACGCTGGCTCAGCTTGCCAACTATGAATGTGGTCCCGTTCCACCTGATGAGACTGGCCCCAACGCCGGCACGGGCTGCCTGACATTCACCGTACCTCAAAAGGCGCTGCTGCTGGATACACAACAACTCCAGCAGATAGTGAAACTGCTGCAAGGGCAAGATCAAGGGACATTTCTCGAGAATGGGCTTTACTACAGCGTCGTTTTACGGCCATTGCTGCCTGACGAGATAACGCAAAAGATGCTGGCGATGTTTGGAAGCCAGGAACTGGCATACGCAGGTGTGCCCCTGTACGCAGGACCCGTTCCTACACCCATTCCAACCCCATAAACCAGTTATTCCCTCTTGACAGAGCAATAGCGATATGTTAATTTATATAGCAGATAGCAATATCCAGCTTCATAAGGAGTTTTCTTGTATGCCTGAGCCTATCATTCGCACAGAACATCTCTCACGCTTTTTTGGCACGGTCAAAGCGGTCGATGATCTCTCACTGGAGGTGCCTGCAGGAATCGTCTTTGGTTTTCTGGGACCAAATGGGGCAGGCAAAACGACCACCATTCATCTCTTGCTTGGCCTCCTGGAACCGACGCAAGGCCAGGCCAGCGTGCTTGGCTTCGATACCCGCACACAGGCGGATGAAATTCGTGCTCGCATCGGAGCTTTGCTCGAGTTTGCAGGGCTTTACGAGCGCATGACCGCCGAAGATAATCTGGACTTTTACGGGCGCATCTACCATATGCCTGCCGCCGAACGGCGGGCGCGCATCAAAGAACTGCTCACCCACCTCGATCTCTGGGATCGCCGCGAGGATCAGGTGGGCCAGTGGAGCCGGGGCATGAAACAAAAACTCGCGGTGGCACGGGCGCTCTTTCACCATCCTCCATTGATCTTCCTGGATGAGCCGACAGCAGGGTTTGATCCGGTGGCGGCGGCGACATTACGTAACGACCTGGCAAGCCTGGTTGCGCGCGAAGGGGTGACGGTCTTCCTCACCACGCACAATCTGACGGAAGCCGAAAAACTCTGTGCCCAGGTGGGAGTGATTCGCCAGGGAAAACTGCTGACGGTTGGCAACCCTGATGAATTGCGGTTGAGGAAGAGCGGTCCACAGGCAGAGATTGTGGGGCATGGCTTCAACGAGCAGACGCTGGCACTGCTGCGAGAGCGACCGGAGGTAGCGCATGTCGAACTGCACAATAGTCATTTATCCATTGAACTGCGCGGAGAGAGCGAGATGGGCCCCCTCGTCAGCTTGATCGTGAGGTCAGGCGGAGAGGTCGAGGAGGTACGCAGGGGCAAGGCCAGCCTGGAAGATGTTTTCCTGACACTGATGGAGGAAGAAAACACATGAGTGACATCTTGACAATGGTGTGGAAAGAATCGAAGGACTCCCTCTTCCAGGGAGGACGGTCAGCCCTGATCCGCCCCCTGCTCTTGATCGGCATTCTGGGGATCGCTCTTCCGTGGCGCTTGGGACTGCAATGGCTGGCCCTCACGCCCATCGTAATGGTGCTCGTCCTCTATATCCCTTTCATCACCATTATCAGTTTCGTTGGCGATGCCATCGCTGGAGAGCGGGAGCGACATACGCTAGAAACGCTGCTGGCCAGCCGCATCAGCGATCGAGCGATCCTGCTGGGCAAGATCATCGTGACGGTCGGCTATGCCTGGGGCACGGCTCTGATTGGCCTGCTGCTCGGCCTGATCGTGGCCAACCTGTTGAAAGGGCAGGGGAGCTGGGAGTTCTATACGCATGTCGACTTGTTCCTGGAAGCGCTCGCGTTGAGCCTGCTCGCCGGTCTTCTGGGCGTGAGTGGAGGCGTGCTGATCTCGCTGCGGTCAGCCACGGTGCGGCAGGCGCAACAAATTCTGAGCGTCGGCACGTTGGTGCTGGTAGGAGGAGGGTTTCTGGCACTCAAAGCCGTGCCAGCGCAGGCGATCTCCTCGTTGAGCACTTCCCAGATCTGGCTCATTGCAATGGCGGTTATTGCCGTACTGGATGCGATCTTGCTTGGAGTATCGCTGGTGAGCTTCCAACGCTCGCGCTTAATCTTGAGCTAAGGAAGCATGCTGAAATAAAAAGACTCCTTCTACCGCCTGGCACTTTGCACTTCGTGACAGCTTGCGCGACACCGGGCTATCTTGCCCCTGGCGTCACCAATGTATGCATTTGGGCGTCCATACATCGATACACCGCCTATTACTTGAAGTCGTGTGATATACTAGCTAGTAGTGGGCGCTAACTTTTTATATTCCACCGGGTCAGACGATTAGCGCGTTGATATTAAGAGCGAGTGCGGAATGACCGACGGGAAACACACGATGGATCGTGCCAGTTCCTCCACCTCGTGAACGTAACCTCCACAAAAGCCAATTTGGAAAGGACACATGACCAGAGATTTCAAGAAGCAACGGCGAGATAACGAGCGACCCTACTCTCGCAATTCATCCTCGAGCAGGTATGGAGAAGAGCGGTCTCCACGCCCTGCAAGACCTCGACTTAATCGCGACATGGTAGATCGCGCATGGGAAAATGGAGCGCGCCGCGATCACCCCGATTACCATGCGCAGAGAAGTGATCAGAGCCAGTCACCACGCGATAACCGGCAGCGTTATCAGCAGCCTACCGCTCAAAATAGTCGCAATAACCGCAAGCCCTACGGAAATCGCCAGGACGGCTATCGACCTGGCGAGCGCAATACCAATACCAATAGCAGGAATGGTGCCCGGCCTCGCCCCTACGAATCAGGTATGCGCAAATTTGACGAGCAGCATTACGATGAGCACCAGGGCTACTCGGATCGACCTGGCGCGGCTGGTCCTCGTCCAGCTTACCCACGGTATTCCGATTCACGCTCGCAAGGACGGGGACAGAGCAGAGACCCGCGAAGACGCGATTTTGAGCGCGAGGAACGACCGCCACGGAGTCCAGACCGCGATTACAGGAAGCCTCGTGAATTCGATCGTGAGGCTCGTCCTCCGCGCAGTTTTGAGCGTGACAAACGGTCCTCTCGCCATGGATCACAGCAGCCTGATACACAAAACCCACGCTGGCAGAGCCGGCCGGACAAATTTTCGCGCAGACCTCAAGAATTCTCGCGATTCAGGCCGGACTCTGAGCAGTTCGAGGGCGATTACGAGCGCTTTGATGCTGCCAACACTGCTCAGAGTCCCTCCCGGGAGTATGCAGATACGCGCGAACGCGATGTAAGAGGTGTCCCGAACGAGCGCGTACGAAAAGATTCACGAGACGTAAAGCGTAAGGATGCCAAAATCCGGGCAGAAATCACACGGGAGGCGGATGAGTTAGTGACGCCTGTTGTTAAGCCACCGGATGTCGCTACAACAGAAGAGGCTACGGAATACCCTGCTGACCCTCCACAAACCACTCCAACGCAAGAAAAGCCGGAGTCTCGTACTCGCGCTGCCGGTGCTGCCAGGCGAGAAAGGAAAACCGGTGCCGGGCAGAGCAAGCCCAGGGCGCGCTCTACGGGTCCCAGGCCATCACAACGCGGATACAAATGGCCGGCACCATAGGATCTTTGTTGCGGAGTAACTGCAATAGATGCTTTACCCAAGCTATCTCAATCTCTATGAGACAGGCGAATTAGCAGAACGCGCAGCGGCTGCGTGGGAGATTTTGCGAAGTTGCACCATCTGCCCTCAGAACTGCCGCTGCAACCGGATCGCTGGAAAAACAGGCGTGTGCAGGTCTGGTACAGAGGCTATTGTGGCTTCGTGGAACGTGCACCGCCGGGAGGAACCACCTATCAGCGGCACACGGGGAGCAGGGACAATTTTCTTTGGCTATTGCCAGGCCCGCTGCACGTACTGCCAGAACTTTTCGTTGAGCCAGGGCGGATTGGGACACCGCGTAGGCCCCGAACGCCTGGCGGATATGATGCTCTACCTGCAGAAGAAGAAGTGTCATAACCTGGATTTTGTCACGCCGACTCACTTTGTGCCACAGATCCTGGCTGCGCTGGTGGTTGCCTGTAGCAAAGGACTGCGACTGCCCATCGTCTATAACTGTGCCGGATACGAAAACCTGGAAACGCTCAAGTTGCTGGACGGCGTGGTAGATATTTATCTGCCCGACGCTAAATATGCTGATAACAAAAACGCGCTGCGCACCTCCAAGATGCCGCATTACGTGGAATCCAACCAGGCCACCTTGCGCGAAATGTACCGGCAGGTCGGCCCTCTGCAACTCGACGAGCAGGGCATCGCACGACGCGGACTGCTGATTCGCCACCTGGTAATGCCGGAGGATATCTCAGGAACACGCGAGGTGCTGCGCTGGATAGCGGAGGAGTTGGGACCCGAAGCGCCTGTCAGCTTAATGGACCAGTATTTTCCTGCCTGGAAAGCAGTCAACGATCCAGTATTGAACCGCCGGCTCACCTGGATCGAGTACCGGGCGGCAATGGATGCGCTGGAAGAATTCGATTTGACCGCTGGATTCGTACAAGAAGACCTGATGGAGTTGGACACAACATCTGATATCTAAGACCTCAAACCTTTGTCTACATCGCTGGATGCTTCGTGCTATAATCTGAAGCGACAGTATAAATTAGAACGGTACTCAAGAGAGGCGGCATTGACCGCTTCTCATTTTAGTGATGTGCAAAGATGCCCGAAATGGAGAATCTCTATGGACGATACGGCCACTTTGAGCCGCCTACTTGTCAATATTCAACCCGATCTCGACCACGTGGATGCTACTTTTCAGGAACGAGCGACCTCGGGACTGGACATCCTCAACTCTGCATCGATGCACGCGCTTGGATCGCCTGGCAAACGCCTCAGAACAGCACTCACCTTGCTTTCAGGTAAATTGAATACCTATCGCTTCGACAAGCTACTACCTTTGAGCGTGGCTTTCGAGATGGTTCACCTGGCGACACTTATTCATGATGATATCGTAGACAATGCCTTAACGCGCCGTGGCAGCCCCACTGTCAATGCTATCTGGGGCAACAGCATTGCAATCTTGCTGGGAGACTACTACTTCGCGAAAACAGCAGGATTGATTGCTGATATTAACGATAATCGCATTGACCATCTCTTTTCAGATACCGTAGCGACCGTCTGCGAGGGCACCATTCTGGAGATGATGACCGCGGGGCGCGTTGATCTTACCATTCAGAGCTACTATGAGAAAATCAGTCACAAGACCGCCTGCTTGATAGCCGCCTGTTGCAAAGGCGGCGCTATTGTCAGCCAGGCATCGGAGGAGGAGATTAATCTCCTCAACGTATATGGGATGAATCTGGGCATAGCCTTTCAAATTATTGACGATATCCTGGATTATACGGAAGACCAGGCGACCATTGGCAAGCCCGTAGGAAATGATTTGCGCCAGGGCATGGTGACATTGCCGTTGATCTATGCTTTACAGGAGCAACCGCAGAATGGGCATTACCAGGAGGTTTATAACCTGCTGAATGGAGCGACCGGTCGTGAAGAAGACATACGCTCTGTCGTCAACTGGGTTGTTACAGGTACGGGTGTACAGCGTTCACGTGCCGATGCTTACGTCTATGCCGGTAAAGCAAGAGAGGCACTAACTCACTTCCCCCCCTCACAGAACCGCCAGGTTTTGGATGAGCTTATTGACTTCGTAGTGACCCGCAAGCATTGAAACGGAGAATGATCTTCGTAGGGCAAATTCATTTTAAATTCCGTTGACTCCTATGGACATTTCATGGTCAAACGTAGACATGAAATTGAGTCAGTATGCGAAGAGAGTAGGAATCAGTTACAAAACGGCCTACCGCTGGTGGAAAGCGGGAACGCTGGATGCCTATCAGACTCCGGCAGGCACGGTAGTTGTCCGTAATAAGCAAGAAGAAAGACAGCCGAGCAGTCGAATTGCTTTGGCGGGAGCAAGAGCAAACGACGAGCGGAAAAGATGAAACACTGCATGGAACAGGTGATGAAACAAGAAGAGAACAGCCCTGAACATCAAGCAATCAGGATTGTTTCTGCTGGGAACTCGTTTCATTGATGGCTGCAAGAACCTCCTGGGGACTGACACCTAATACCTTTGCTAACTTCCGAATATTTGAGGCTCTTGGACGTTTACTCCCTGTTTCCCAATGGGAAATAGTAGTGACGGAAACACCTACCTCCTCCGCTAATTCGGCTTGTGTGAGAATAGCCAAGTCCCGTAATTGCTTCACTGTTGGCATCTGCCATCACCTCTTCCTCCCTTGATGAAGGCTAGTATACGCTATTTGAACTTTCCTGTAAATTGGTGTTGCTTCCTCTTGAACTTTTTGTGAGGAACAAGTATACTTAAAGAGAAGTTAAATATAAGGCAATGTAAGGTTTAAGGAAAGATCACGATACGTACAGGCGGCCTGCTGCTAAGCGCAAGGAGTACTTGCACGATGGCAACCGAACTTAAACAGTCGTCTCTCGTTAGTGTCACCAGTAGCGCGTTGCAGCATGGCATGGAAGATGGCGTTTCCTGGTATTGCTACGGGGATGAGCCATGTCGTCCCGTCACGGAAGAAGATGTCATTGATTGCTTACAAGGCACCATCGTAGCATTAGCTCTTGAAGGGCGGCTGCGGGATAATGCAGGTTTTCTTATTGGCTGGATTATCGCACAAGACCTTCCGCATCCCGCTAGCTCGGAAAGAAAGGTTTTGTAGAGCACTTTGTGTGGAGAAGAGCGTATGCAGATCACGCGGGGCTACCGAACGGAACTCGACTTGAATAACGAGCAAATCACGCTCTGCAAGAAGCATGCGGGCGTCCGCAGGTTCGCCTACAATTGGGGTCTTACCCGCAAGCAAGAGGTCTACAAGCAGACGGGACGCTCCATCTCCGCGATGGAACTTCATCGCGAACTCAACGCACTCAAGCAGACGGACTTTCCCTGGATGTACGAATGCAGCAAAGCCGCTCCGCAAGAAGCCCTGCGTGACCTGGATAACGCCTTCTCCCGCTTCTTTCAGCGCTGCCAGTTGAAGAGAGCGGGCGAGTGGAAAGGCAAGGTCGGCTACCCCAAGTTCAAAACCAAGCGCAAGGGCCTGGGCAGTTTTCGGCTCACCGGTGCCATCCACGTCTACGAGAAGGCCATCGACTTGCCCAGGCTCGGTCAACTGCGGCTCAAAGAGTGCGGCTATCTCCCAACAAGTGGGGTGCATATCCTGTCAGCAACCGTTTCTGAAGAAGCAGGCAGATGGTTTGTGTCCATTCAGGTCGAAGAAGAGGTGCCTGATCCCCCACCTGCCACCGGTGCTCCCCTGGGCGTAGATCTGGGCATCAAGGCGCTGGCGATGGGGTCCGATGGCACCGCCATCGAGAATCCCAAAGCCTTGCGCTCAGAACTCAAGCGGCTCAAGCGATTGCACCGTCGCCTCTCGCGGAAAACAAAGGGCAGTAAGAATCGCGCCAAAGCCCGCAAGCGTTTGGCCCGCAAGTACGCCCGTGTCGCTCACGTCCGGCGGAATGCCCAGCACCAAGCCACCAGTCGTCTCACCCGCGCCCGCCTCTCGCCAGAAGAGCGAGCCGCCCGGCGCGCCCAGATTGCTTCCACCTTGCCAGAACCGAAAGCCAAGGTCAAACCGAGGCGCGGCAAGCAATCTCAGGCAACGCAGACGACGGAAGCGCCCCCCTTAGCAGAGAGGATAGCGAAAAAGGTCAAGCAGAAGCAGCTCAAGCGGAGGCTGAGGCTGGCAACCGAGGCGGATGCCGCCTTGCGTCCACGGGTAGTGGTACTGGAAGACCTCAATGTGGAGGGGATGAAACGAAACCGCAAGATGGCTCTTGCGATCAGCGATGTGGGCTTGGGGGAGTTTCGACGGCAAATGAGCTACAAGACCGTGTGGCAAGGGGAAGATTGCCTGCTTGCAGACCGCTTTTTCCCTTCGACTAAAAAATGCTCGAAGTGTGGCAACGTCAAAGAGGAGATGGACCTCTCTGAGCGCATCTATGTGTGCGAACAACCCGAGTGCGGCCTCATCATCGACAGAGATTTGAATGCCGCCCTTAACCTGGCTGCGCTGGCTCGCTAGCGTGGCAACCTACTGCCAGTTGGGCAGGAAGGCAAACGCCTGTGGAGAGGGGAGCGCTGGCTGTCACCCAGACGAGTGCAGTGAAACTCCCCTCCGCGAAGCAGGAACCGAGGCATGGATGTCCATAAATCGGACAACGGCTCAATCAACTACGTCCTACAAAGATCATTCCTATGCAGTACTCTATCGAAGTATTGAGCTATGTAACGCGGTGGAAGTAGGAGAACATGCTTTAAGCTCTCAGGCTCGATCTTTCTGAACACCGCGATAACGATAGTTTGTTGACTCGGGAAATCGTGCCTGATTTTGGGCGTATAACCTGAGCAACTTGAGCTCAGATTATCACTATCGGATGGGTTTAAAATGAGGTAAAATCCTGAGTCCACAAACTATCGATACTGCTCCGTTCCTCATTGGTGATACGATACGAGAGGAGAAGGTAGCTGAGAGAGGAACGGAGCAGTAGGAGAGGTTTACCAGCGGCGTCAAGACCTATGTGAAGCCAGGGCAGAGTTTTTTGGAAGTCGCAGAAACCAGAGCGAGCAAGGGCGCCGGGCCGCAGTCGGCATGTGCCGTCCGGATTATCTTTAGAATAGAATGAGCGTGATGGTTCGGAAAAACGACCTTCTCCCGTTAGAAATTTCCGCCATAAAATTAGAAAAAGGACTCGAATCCGCGCTAATTTTAGAAAAAGTACTTTTCGTGTCATCACAATTCTGAAGGTGAGGGGTCCCCTCCCTGTTTGTTTGTATTCCTGGTTTCCCTGCTCCATGAAAGCGGGGTAAGCTCATCTTTGCATGAGCCCAGAAAACAGAGCCAAAAAGACGGTGAAAGTCAGAGCGAACCCGCGAAAATGATGTCATGCCACTTTATAGGGCAGAGCCAGTCTGCTGAAAGCGCTTGGCAGCGTGGCATATTATTTGGCAAGCGCTATTTTTTATCTGTCAAATCAAATGACAGGCCACTTGTGTTTTTGCTACCCAATAGGTATAATTCTTCTTAATGAGCTATTGGGTAGCACCCAAACGCATAGGTAGGTAGTACCGAGCAGAAGGAGGTGCATCAAGTATGCCTAAGGCTGCTCCGTACCGTTTGACCTGGGACTCCGAGCAGGAGGTCTATACACTCTGTGACAACTCCAGCAAGCGAAAGCTTCCCGTGACCCCAGACAGTCAGGAGTGGTTCGCCTTGCTGTCAAACACCCCGTCTTTCACCTTCAGCGGCCAGCACGGTCAACTCACAGTGCGCCAGGAGGCCAGGCCGGGCGGTGGGGCGTATTGGTACGCCTACCGGAGAACCGGGAAGAGGATGGTCAAGAAATACCTGGGCCGGACTCTCGAACTCACCCTTGCTTACTTAGAGGAGGTCGCTCGCGAGATCGCGGCTTCGTCTGCCTTCCACTCCAAGCAGGAACCGCTTGCCCGCGACCCGTCGTTAGAACAGGCCTATTTCTCCTCCCCTAAACCCTCCATTGTGAGCGAGGCGCTTCATAGCTCCCCCAAGTCCAAACCAGTGTGGAAGATGCCCGCCTTTCTGACACCCTTCGTTGGTCGTCAACAGGAGGTGGCTACAATTTGCGCACTCCTTTCACGTCCTGAGGTACGTATGCTCACTCTATGGGGAACGGGCGGGATCGGCAAGACACGCCTGGCTATCGAGGCCGCGGGTATGATGCGCACGTCCTTCGCCGATGGAGCGTGCTTCGTTGGCTTAGCTCCTATCAGAGATCCCGATCTCGTGATGCTGACCATCGCACGTGCGTTGGGCATCCAGGAAACAGAGGAACGGTCCTTGATCGAGCAGATGCAAGCCGAATTGCGCGAGAAAGATCTCCTCCTGGTGCTAGACAACCTTGAGCAGGTTGCCACCTCCACTCCGGCTGTGGAAGAGCTTCTGCTAGCATGTCCCTATGTGAAGGTCCTGGTCACCAGCCGAGAGGTGCTGCGCCTGCAAGCAGAGCGCCTTTTCCTCGTGCCTCCATTCACACTCCCCGGCCTGAACGAGCTACCGGAGTACGAGGTGCTCGTGCGATACGCGGCAATCGCTCTCTTTCAGCAACGCGCCCGGGCCGTCACGCCCACTTTCCACGTTACCCCAGCAAATGTGCGAGCCATTGCGGAGATCTGCGTGCGTCTGGATGGACTGCCGTTGGCCATTGAACTGGCGGCGGCACGTATTCGCTTGTTGCCGCCACAGGCACTCCTAAGCCGACTGATGTCTCGATTACAGGTACTCACGGGTGGAGCACGTACGCTCCCAACGCGCCAGCAAACCTTGCGTAATACGCTGCAATGGAGCTACGATCTGTTGGACGCCCAAGAGCAGCAGCTCTTTCGGCGCCTCTCGATCTTCGTTGGCGGCTGCGAACTTTTGGCGGTGGAGGCTCTCTGTCGTGGGGTAGGGGATCAGAGCACAGACGTGTTGAATGTCATTGCCTCGCTGCTCGATAAAAGCCTGATCCTGCAGGATGAGCAGGCAGGCGACGAACCACGTTTTATGATGCTGGAAACCATGCGTGAGTTTGGGCTGGAGGCACTGGTGGTCTCTGGGGAGATAGAGGCTATCCGACAGGCTCACGCTGACTACTACCTGCGTCTTTCAGAGGAGGCGGAGCCCGGGTGGGAAGGCCCCCAGCAAGCGGCGTGGTCGGAGCGATTAGAGCGAGAACATGACAACGTGCGAGCGGCAATGCAGTGGTCGCTGGAGCAAGGGGAGACAGAACACAACTGGGAGCCCGCCTTGCGGTTTGGGGTAGCACTGCGCAGGTTCTGGCAGGTGCGTGGGTACTTGAGTGAAGGACGGACATTTCTGGAACAGGTATTGGCAAAAAGCGAGGGGATCGTGACATCCGTGCGCGTCAAGGCGCTCATCGCTCTGGGGCACATAGCTATCATCCAGAGCGACTATGATCGGGTCGAGGCGGCGTGCAAGGAGAGCCTGGCATTATGCCAGGAACTTGGAGACATCGCTGGCAGCGCGCGCGCCCTCTATCTGCTGGGATGGGCCTCATGGATGAGAGGCGACCTGACCGCAGCACGCTCCCTACTCGAGCAGACCGTAGTGCTCTCCAGGCAGGTTGGCGACGAGAATGGCATCGCCTGGTCGTTTTTGCACCTGGGGGTTACGGCCGGCAGACAGGGCGACTATACTGAAGGACGAATATTGTTCGAGGAGAACCTGAAGAGGCAAAGGGAGCTAGGAAACAAGAGAGGCATTGCCTTTTCGCTCTGTATGTTGGTACAGATGCTCGTTGATGCCCAATACGACCTGGCAACCGTCCGCTCGATGATCGAGGAAGGGCTTGCGCTCTTCAGGGAGATAGGCGACAAGTGGGGAGTTGCTACGGCTTTCATGCTCTTGGGGCGTGCGGCCTTGCAGCAAGGCGATGTGATCACAGCGCGCTCTTTAGCCGAGGAGAGCGTGCGACTCTGCAGGGAGGTAGGGCATCGGTGGGATATGATCCAGTCGATCGCCATCTTAGCGAAGGTAGCCGATGTCCAGCATGACCTGACGGCAGCACTGGCACTGTATCAAAAGAGCCTTGATTTAGCCAGAGAGGTAGGCGACAAGGTGCTGATTGCCTCAGGCCTGGAAGGATTGGCGGGAGTGGTCGCGACGCAAGGAGAGCCCGTGTGGGCTACACGGCTCTGGGGAGCCGCAACGGTCTTGCGTGAAACGATTGGCGCTCCTATGCCACCTATCGAGCATGCGAACTATGAACGAGCGACGGCTGCTGTCCGCATGCATCTGGGCGAGAAAGCCTTTGCCGCCGCATGGGCTGAAGGACGAATGTTGACGCCAGAGCAAGTCCTGCTGGCGCGAGGTCCGGAAACAACGCGCCAGCAGGTCTCTACAGGGGTGGTGTCAGTTCCTCATGTAAAGGTTCCCAGCTACCCAGCGGGCCTGACCACCCGCGAGGTAGAGGTGTTGCGCCTGGTGGCCCTGGGGCTCTCCGATGCCCAGGTAGCTGGGCGGCTCGTCATCAGCCCGCGCACGGTCAACACCCACCTGACCTCCATCTACAATAAGTTGGGCGTCGATTCACGCACCGCCGCCACACGCTACGCAGTGGAACGCCAGCTCGTCTAGCAGGGTGGCCCGCACCCTGCTCTACTTGACCGCTCTCCGCGAATACCCCCGCGCTGACCCCACTTCCCCACGTATCCGTCCCTCGCCTATGTACCCGCCCGTTTACAGAAATACGTAATGACCCACGTTATTTTACGGATACGCGGCCGCCTCCAGTAAGGTAGACTGTCGGTAGTGAATGGTGCAGCGCGAACCGCACCTGGACGCCCCCTGGAAAGGGAGAAAGGGATGGAAGAATCTATGCAACTCCTTTGTACACCGCCCGCCAGCGATCCCCTGGCGCACCTCGAGCAGGCGCATCGTCGCTTGCTCCCTGTACAGGACATCTTCGCCAGCTGGCAGCATGCCGGCGCGAGCGCCCGATCACAGGCGCTTGTGCTGCGTGAACGACTGCTTGGTCCCGCGACGCTCTCGAGTGCGAGCCTGCGCCTGCTCTACGACATCTGCTCGCAGTTCATCGATGATCTGCCGGAGCGCATCTACTGGCATGCTCCGACCCTGAGCGCGTCGGAAACCCAGGCCGTACTGCCAACGCAGGTGCTAGTGCAGAAAACGGTCTCGGTGGAGGTGGCGGGACTCTAGATAATGTGGACCGGCGTCGGGGAATACGAGCACACCCTTGACCAGCGCCGCGTTGTCGCCAGCGCGCTTGGCCTGCCGCGCCGGGCTGCGAAGCAGTGCTCGACCAATCCTGCCACCTGCAGGCCCGAGCAGGAATTTGCAATGCTGCCGGGGATGGTATCGCCGTTCCTTCCACTGCTTCATCCAACTCGCCTGGTGGCGGTGGTGCAGGCACCTTGGTCGACCGACTGGGATGACATGGGCTGTGCCGTCGGTGTGTCCCTCTCGCTCTTCGAGAGCTTGCTCCTGCCGCTCCACTGCTTCCGTGCGATCCTACGCCAGTACGCAGCCCGAGCCTATGCCACTGCTACTCGTTGGATCGAGCTTTCACCTCAGGATCTGCTGCCAGCTAAAATTGCACAAGCAGCGTAGCATTCGAGGAGGAATATGATGATGACACCAATATATTTACACCAAGATGAGATACCCTCCAATCTGGAAGAAGGGAAAGCACTCCGTGAACTGCCCTACCTTCTCTCCCTGGTCGATCAAGCAGCGGGCGAGCAACAAGTACAGAGCCACTTTGCTGGTCTGGCCTCACAGGTGACCCGACTGGTCGCCAAGCACCTGTCCGTGACCACGGCGTCCCTCATTGGCGGGACCGAGCGAGCCAGCGAGGAGCACACGTTTGCTGAGCAGGCATGCTCTGCGCTGACGACGTACTCTCAACAGGGCTTCCGACGCCTGCTGCTGATCCCTTGGGGAGGTCGGCGGCACATGGGATCATTGCTCGAACTTGCGCACCGGGCGCTCTCCACCGCGACGGGGGAAACGGTATCTGTGATAGAGTTGACTTTGCCGCACGTCCATGTCGACGGTGTTTCAGCACGCGGCGCATTTGAGGGCTATGTCAGCATCCAGGCACAACTGAGTCCGCTGATGGAGGCATTTCCGGGGTGGGACCGCACATGGACCAGGCTTTCTGCGGGGGACATGAGGATCGTATTACTGCGCACGAGCGAGTGGACAGCGCAACCGTTTCGTAACTCCGCGTGGGAGAAGCCCACGATCAAGGCGCTCACGGCGGCCCTGTGTCCGCAGCACGCAGGGTTCATGATGGCGAGCGAGCGCTCCCGCTGGCAAAGAGATGGCGAGATCTACGCGAACTACCTGGCCTCGCTGCTCTGCGCCGCAACGAACTTCCTTCAACAAGAACATGAGTAATCCCACTGTCAGCCGCGGCTGTGGCGAGTGGCCGAACTGCGACACAGCGTCTCTGCACGAGATGCGCACGGAAGAGAAGCTTTCAATGACCTTCTATCGCATCACACCGCAGGCAGTGGAAGTAACCATACTCAGTTCACTGGAAGCGGTGTTTGGGTGGTTGCGGATGTACCAATCCCTATGTGCAGGAGCGCCTGGTGAGAGTAGGGCAGAGTGACCTACAGCCGGAGGTCGCCGCCGGGGCGGGGAGCGGCAACGGTCACGAACAGGTTATCTCTTGGTTCGCAACGCGTGTATGAGCATCACAGCGGAAAACTTAGATGATCGAGTACATGGTGATGCACGTGAGCAACGTGACCCGGAAACGTGTGCTCAATGCGTCACAAGAAAGGAAAAACGTATGACAATCACGTCAGCACAGATGGAACTGCGTCAGCGCCGCGAGGCAACCATCAGGGAGCACATCGATGCAGAGAACCATCACGATCCCAACAGAGCGGTGGCGACGTTCTCCAGCTACCGGGCCAGTTATGACGTTCCTTCCATGGGGGAGGCGGGGCAACCCGCCGACGCCAACGCCGTTCGAGCGATGTGGGTAGGCATCATAACGGCCTTCCCGGACATCCATATCGTACCTGGACCACTGTATCATGGCGATAACCACATTTTCGTCGAGGTTCGGATGACAGGAACGCAACAGGGGGACTTCGTGGGTATTCCTGCCACTGGACGCTCATTCGATGCCCGAGTGGCCTGCCTGTATGAGTTCGAGGAGGACCAGTTGGTGTGCGAGCGGGTCTACTTCGACTTCGCTGGCATCATGCGCCAACTCGGCGTGTTACCTATGTGAGGCTTTCCAATGCAGAGCGAAAGAGATCGTAGGGAGAGATCTCTCGCTCTGCTCAGCAAAATTGGGACACAATCGTTTAATTCCAAAATTTACATTCTGCTATACTACCTGAGCTGTCGTAGCTCTTGCAAGCATGAGCGTAAAAGTATCTTCACGTAAGGGGAGGCTATGGAAAGCACTGGAAATGTGGAAAACGTTCGGAGGACCCGCGCTCGCAATGATCGTATCCTCCCGGAAACACCATGGGTCTCAGCGATCATCGTCCCTTTTTTGCTGGCAGCTTTTGCAATCCTCTTCCTGCTCGTTGCCAGCACCCTTCTCTATATTTGGATGGAAACGCGGGGCAAAGTGAGAGACAAAGCAGCTTAGTCTCAAGCTCAGGAGCGTGTCATGACAACTACTTCGCCTGGCTCCTTTCTGTGCCACAGGGGGATGCGCAAGTCACCATTGCGGTCAATGGCGGAGATCCACAACACTACCCCAGCATCAGCTATCACGATCATAACTGGGGAAATATCTCTATGCTTAAGCTCATGCACGACTGGTACTGGGCACGAGGCAAGATTGGGAATTACCAGGCAGATACGCTTGTTGAGTCACGCCACGACGAGTCCCTATGGGAACTCATGTACTTCGGACACATTCCCCGCAAGTAACTCATGCTCTGTCCCTCAGCATATGATGTGCCGAGGTATCCTTACTGGACATCCAAAAACGACCGCAAGGAGATGAATACTGATCAGCTTATTCTAAAACTACTCCGGAGATACTCAACCCTCTTTGAGAATTTTTTCTAAAGTTACTATGGATTTTTTGGTTTCTCTACAGCGGTGTGCCAAAAGATTGAGCTATATGGGTTGCTTGGCTGGCGGCTCAGAGTAGGACAGAGCAGGAGGAGCGAAGATCCAGGATTTTAGATACCGGACAAAGCATGTTTGCATGTTTATCCTTTCCTATGCTATACTTCGTCACTATGGGAATGCAAGAGTATTGTGGCTATGAGGGCTTCTGAGGCTCTTTCTTTGCATACCGTTTTCAGGAAGGAATGACTCATGCTCACAACCTGGATTCGTCGCTTGTACCCATCTCAGCACCGAGGCCGAGTGGTGGGACTCACCCTGAGCGTGCTTCTCATCCTGGTACTTGTAGGCGGCCTTTTGCGCACCTTCCTTTTTGGCCGTTCTTCTCTTTCTCCGAACCTGGGGAAAACGGTTCTCTTGCTCAGTAATCCTACCGAAAATCGGTTTGCTTTAGTGACTCTCCTGACGATGATTCGCATCAGTGATGGCAAAGTGCTCTGGCAATATCATTTACAAGGCGCACTCGCGAATGGGTACTCGTACACCAACCCGATCGAGGAGCAGTTAAAGGCCGGGACAGCCGTCCGACTAGTGGGGGGGATCGTCTATTTTGCCCAAGTAGTTGATGCTCGTCCAGACCGGCCAGCCATGAGCACATACAGCCTCACGGCGTTGCGGGCAGATACGGGGGCGTTCCTATGGCAGCATCAGATGCAGGCAACCGCGCTGGAAGTCGTGGGCATCAGCAATGGCGTCCTCGTGGCACAGGTAGCAGTGGGTTCAAACTCGACTGTCGACGTGCTTACCGCCTTTGGATATCGTGCTGATACCGGTTCTTTGGTTTGGGAACGTCGGATGGCTGAGCACATCAGCTATGGTGAGCGTACTGCTCAGGTAATTGATGGAATCCTCTACATAGGAAAAGGAAACCCCTGGACTATCTCGGCGCTAGAAGTACGCACGGGAAAGCCGCTCTGGCAATATAGCACGCAGGCAGCAATGGTGCCTTCGGGTCCTCTCATAGCCGCGAATGGAGTGGTCGTACTGCAAGGAGCGTCAGGGGAGATCATTTCCCATCCCACATTCAACTTGAGTGGCCTTCGGGAAAGCGATGGTACGCTCCTGTGGAGCCATGAAATCTCGAAGCAAGGAGGGTTTCCAGGGGACCTCTCCTCACCTTTTCAGGAAAGCGGGGGTCTGCTCTATTTTGCCACCAACGTTGCTGAACAGAATGATCTCGAACTCAATGCTTTGCAGATTACTCGTGGAACGCTGATTTGGCATCGACAGGTCACAGATCAGCAGAGCATAAGTGGAAGAGAATTAGCTCTGGGCGATGGGACGCTCTACCTGCCCTATACAGTCCTGGCTCAGGGCACAGCCGGACTCTTCATCCAGGCAATTCAGGCAAGCGATGGTGCCTTGCGCTGGAAGAAGCACCCAGGCCAGGCTGGAGCCCCTGGCCTGGTCATTGTTGACGGAACAACTGCCTCCACTGTGTTTGCAGAGTCGAGCGACTCGCAGCACAGTCCCCTCATTGGCTTGAACGCTGGAAATGGTGCAACGCTCTGGCAAAATCAGCAATGGGTCGTGTATAGAGAGATCATTGCTGATGGAAAACTCATCGTCTTTTCCAGACTGAACGATCTCAACCAACAGTTGTGTGCCCTGCAACCAGCGACTTCTGCAGTCTTATGGTGTCACAACGTTGATAAGTACCAGGGTTGGGCCATAGCCGGACCCTAAAAGGACGGCTGAGTGTACAGCAGACGCCTCCTGTTATCCGCTCGATCTTTTGGCACACCGCTGTAGATTCTTCGCTCACGAGAAAACATGGCTCGGTTGCTCTGCATTGAGTAAAATGCTCATGTCAACAAACTACCGATAATGTTCAGGCCCCCATATGGCCCAGCATCACAAGTACAATGAGGCATGCCAGGATGAAGCAAAGCAGGAGGGTAGCACTCAAGGTATCGTTACCCCCCCTCATCGGTGGTAGGTCCTCCGGGCGAGGAAGTAATGACGCTCGCTCTTCCACATCATCAACTGCGTTTAGTGGCAGTGGCAGCGCCTGAGCAAAATTATCGGCATTGCGCTGCATGGGTTGCCTATTTCCAGAGGGAAGATTACCCCTACCCGAGACAAGGGAACCGCTCACTGAACGCATTGCCAGCAAATCCTGGCGCAGTTCAGATGGGCGCTGATAGCGCTGGTTAGCAACCGCTCGTAGTCCCTTTGCCAGGATAGCATCAAATTCGGGTGAGACAGTGGGATTGATGCGTTGTGCTTGAGGAACGCTCCCTCCAATACCTGCCGGGACGCTACCCGTCACCGCATGATAGGCGGTAGCGATTAATGAATACATATCCGTTCGCACATCTACCACCCCGCGAACGAACTCCGGCGGAGCATAAGGCGAAAGACGAGAGCGGTCCAGCCCTACGATATATTGAGTCGCTCCACCTGCAAGCACAATTGAGAAGTTGGTAAGGATGTAGTACGAGCCATTGCGGCCAACAAGGATATGTTCAGGACGTATCAAACCGTGCACGAGCTGGGGGGACTGTTGCGCCAGCAGATCCAACACATCAGTCATCTGCAGGCAACACTCGATTACTTCTTGTTCCGGTAACGCGCGTCCGCTATAGCGCATGCGTGCCATCAAAGACTCACCCTCAACCGGCTCAAAAACAAAGAAGCTGCGTCCCTGATCACTAAAGGCGTCCCACAGTGTTGGGATATGCGGATGCCTACCAACAGAAGCCAGTGACATAGTGGCAGTACGTAAAATCGTCTGCGTCATCACCGATGTATTCTCGGGTAAGACCACCTCGATGATCGTCACCCGCGAATCTCCCCGGTGGGAGTCCTTGCCAGTCCATGTCGCTTCAAAAACGCCTGATAACCAGTCCTGGCGTTCCTGCAACTCCTGGAGTCGATAGCGACCGCCGCGCAAAAGAACCCCGGGCAGAAGAGGCCGAATACTCGCTGTACCGCCGCCGGTTCTGACAGGCGCAGGTCTACCAGGTGCAGGCTGAAACGAAGGTCGCGATGCCTGCTGGTTTTGCGCGCTCTGCGTCGAATAGTCCGGGGGAAATACATTTGTGCGAGGCCGCGAAGGCGCTTGGACCTGCATTTGCTGGCGACGAAAATCCTGCTGCTGATACTCTGTCGAGCGATTTAGAGGCGATGGTGGCGGAGTGTGCATGCCGCCCCTTAATGGCTCTGTTCTGGACGGCCCAGGTTGTGGCATACTTTGCTCTCCCCCGGCAGGGATTTTCCTCAAAGTATTTTTCTCGAATGCGGGTCTGCTGAATGTGCCACCAGGAGCAGCTAGGGATGTATTTGATCCCAATGTTGCGTCTTGTTGATATACCGGCCCTGGTGGTATGCTGCGAGGAAAACCCGGAGACACTGGAGTTGTCGCGCCACCGGGCGGCTGCTTCATGGGCGGCACTCCCCCTGATTGCAGCCTCGAGCTTGACAATCCGCCTGCTTGTTGATTATTTCTCTGCAGTGAATTCTGCAAAGGTGGTAATGACCCGGACAGACTAGTCGTGCGAATGATAAACCCGCAACGAGTGCAAGCGCCTTTCGTTGCATCCCACTCATTGCCACAACGCGGACATTGCATGATGTACCCCTCTCTGTGCCCCTATGACCAGCACTAACTTCCCTTTACATTAACTGCTGCGCCGGGAGGTCCTTCCAACATGACTGATAACGTCAGTCTATAAATAAAGCCCGAGGTCAAGCGTCGCCTCGGGATCATGTACTGATCTATCAGAGTATGCTCTCACAAGTAGTATAGTAGAGTAGAGAATATGTAACTGTCAATACTCAATACCCAATAATACTAGTGGGCCAGTCATTTCCTGAGATTACGGCCAATAGGTGCCAGCGCGGCTAAAAATCCTTCCAGCGCTTTAGCCAGCTCATAGAGTTGTGTCGCTTCAACCACAGAGACCTCATGGTTGGCATGGGCAACCTGGTACAACAACTGAACGGCGGGATGCTTTGTGGCTGTACTTGTCTCACTAACGGCAGAGCCAAGCAGCGAGGCGCGCATGGCATCGACACTGGCATTCACTTCATCGAGATGGGCGATATCTATGAAGCTAGCAGGTTTGGGCTGGTTTTTCCCCTGTCCCCCTCCTCCCCTGCTGGCTTCCCATTGGCGGCGGGCCTGTTTGCCTGCCGAGCAGTAACAGAATTCAGGATGTTCGGAATCCGAGTTTTGCAAACCGGTATCATCACAGATCAGGCAGATAGGCATAGCTGACCTCCTTTGCGTTTCAATCTACTCGAACTATACCATACCGCCGGTGGTTTGTGATATGGGAAAATCCTAATCCTGTATTCAGGATACTTCCTTTGGTCCTGGCTGACGGACGCAGTCCCGTCTGGAGTGGGGAGCAAGAAAGATACGGGGTATCTTTACAAGCCCTCGGAGAGTTGAAGCAGCGTTGCCAGGACCCATTTCAAGATACTTCCTTTGGTCCTGGCTGACGGACGCAGTCCGTAGACGCGCAGCGTCGTTGCCAGCACCCATTTCAAGACAGCCCTTGATGCCCACTCAAGTAATCTTTAAGCATCTGTTCGCAATCGAAAGCCATGTGCCCAAAGACTTCTTCAGGTCTGCGCCAGCATAGTTCGCCCTCGCCCGAGCCATGGGGAGACCCACTCACAATATACCCCTTATAGGCAATTGCGACTGCCCGGAAACGCGGATCGCGCTTGAGCGATGAATATACACCCACCACGCCGGTAATAGTAACGTCGTAGCCAGTCTCTTCGCGTACCTCGCGCAGCACACACTGCTCTATCGTTTCCCTGTGACGCACGATGCCACCTGGAACAGTAAAACCCAGCCCATCCGAGCGGTCAATCAGTAGAAACTTACCATCCTGCTCGATAACGACACCTGCCCCCAGCAGAGGAGAAATTTGTCCCAACGTAAGAAGAACGATCAGGCGGTAGGCCAGGCCGGCCAGCAGCCCTTTAATCTTCTCTTTCATGGTCACCTGCTTTCGTCGTTGTGTGGTGCGGTTTGGTGCTGCTTGTGAGGCCATTTTCGCGGCTCATTTGTTCGCTATTGTTCACTGTTTTTCGCCGTTGCTTGCCGCTTTTGCTGTCAGTTTTGCTGTCATGTCGGCTATGCCAACAGGGATTCTGGTTAGCCTCGGTTATTTGAGCCAGCAGGTAAGAGCTATCTGCTGGCTTGTTACTTCCCTCGTGCTTTTTGAGCCTGGTTGAGTTCATAGCGGAATTGTTGTAGTTCTTCTTTCTGTGATAGTAGGTATGCTACTGCAATAATGCTGTTGGTGTCAAATAGTGGTACCACGTATTGTCGCGCTATGTGTGGGGAGAGAGATGCGAAATTTTTGATCTTTTTGTGGCTTGAGTACTATACCGGTAGGACTATCTATTCTTTACTCAGCCCCAATTAGCCTTCAGAGTTGGCCTTAGGGCATTATTGTGTGTTCAAACCGATTGTATCCTGCGGTTTCTTCTTAATAGAGGCTCCTACTCGCTACTTTAGCCGAGTTGGAGAGCTTTTTCATAAGCTCGCCTGGCCTCTACATTGCGCTTGAGTGCGCTGAGTATCCAGCCTTTCCTATCATAGGCTTTGGCAAAATTGGGGTCAAGGCGAATGGCTTGTTCACAGGTGGCCAGGGCTTCCTCGTAGCGCTTGAGGTTCATGAGTGCCCAGCCTTTGTTGTCATAGGCTATGGCAGAGTTGGGGTCAAAGCGAATGGCTTGATCGAGAGCAACCAGGGCTTCCTCGTAGCGCTTGAGGTTCATGAGTGCAAAGCCTTTGTTTTCATAGGCTGTCGCAGAGTTGGGGTCAAGGCGAATGGCTTGATCGAGAGCAGCCAGGGCTTCCTCGTAGCGCTTGAGTTCATCAAGGGCAACGCCTTTGTAGTGGTAGGCAAAAGCATCGTTGGGGTCAAGGCGAATGGCCTGCTCATAGGCGACCAGCGCCTCGTCGTAGCGCTTGAGGTTGTGGAGGGCAACGCCCTTGTTGTTGTAGGCAAGAGCAGCAAAACCATCGTTGGGGTTAAGGCGAATGGCCTGCTCATAGGCGACCAGCGCCTCGTCGTAGCGCTTGAGGTTGTGGAGGGCAACGCCTTTGTAGTGGTAGGCAGCGGCATAGTTGGGGTCAAGGCGAATGGCCTGCTCATAGGCAGCCAGTTCCTCATCATAGCGCTTGAGATCACGGAGGGCAGCGCCTTTGTTGATGTGGGCAAAAGGAAGGTTGGGGTCGAGTTGACGAGCCTGCTCATAGGCATCCAGTGCACGTCCTTTGTAGTAGTAGGCAAGGGCATCGTTGGGGTCAAGGCGAATGGCCTGCCCATAGGCGGCCAGTGCTTCGTCGTACTTCTGAAGACGATGAAACGTTCCTCCCTCGTCCAACCATCGTTGTGCCGTCTTCTCTAGCGCGTTGATGAAGGTAACAACGTCTTCATGCCGGTCAGTGTGTCGCACTGTGAGGGCTTTCAAGATGGCCTGCTCGATATGTGGAGGAACGAGTGGATTGAGTGTGCTCGGTGGAATGGGGGGATCAGTGCGAGAGTGGAGGAATGGCCTTTGTCCGGTCACCAGCTCGTAAGCAATGCACCCGAGCGCAAACTGGTCGCTCTTCTTGCTGACAATGCCCTGAAATTGCTCTGGTGCCATGTAAGCTGGTGTTCCATCAGGGTTGATAAAGGTGGTACCTTCGAGGAGCACAGCGATCCCGAAATCGGTCAGCATGACCTCCCCTTTGGCATTGAAGAGGATGTTTGCTGGTTTCAGGTCACGATGCACGATGTTATGTTGATGGGCATGGTGCAATGCTTGTCCGATCTTTGTAAGAATGCTGACGGCTTCTTCTACTGACAATGGGCCTGGATGTTGGCGTTGGAGATATTGCTTGAGAGAGCCATTGGGACAATATTCTACTACCAGATACGGTATTTTCTTCTCATAGATGCCCACATCAAGGACAGGGAGGATATGGGGATGGCTAAGATCATAGAGAAATTGTGCTTCTTGGAGAAATTCATCACTTTTCTGGTGTGAGGCAAGATGGGCATGTAATAGCTTAATAGCAACAGTATGCTTCTTCAGATGGAGATGTTCGGCGCGGTAAACACACCCAAAGGAGCCACAGTCAAGTTTTTCTGCTAAACGATAGTTACCGATTTCTTGGTTGATATAATTGTCTGCATCCATCAGCCGCCGTACTCCATCAAAAGCCAAATGTCCACCTGCACGAACGGACAGGAAAATACCTGGGTCAAGCCCTAGTATAAACCTGTTGCTAAGTTTTTATCAAGCAGACTACCCTGAAACCCTGAAAATACTACGAACTTCGGCACTGCTTGTTCCAGCGTGATTAGTTTAGGCTATTGTAAGATGCCATACCAAATTTTGTGTAATGGTACATAGCAGAACAGCCCGAAAGCCAGGTACGGATTGGGTTTAGCGCCTTCTCGTTGCAAAGCATTACACAAAAATCGATAGAGCATCTGCTCTCGGCGGTGCACGTGGAGATTAACTGTTCCAGAGCTTCCAGAGCCAGCGCCCAGACATCGACTCTTGTGATCGGTTACACATATTAAAAGTACCCCTTGCGAGAAAAACCATTGACCCGGACCATTGCAACTGTGTAAGATACCTCAAAGAGAAACAGAACCCATTTCATTGACGCGCAAACCTGAAGAGGGAGCGGCAGAAACCGGAATGTCTGCCAGGACTGCTCTCGCTTTTGACTCGCTTTGCTCGCCTTTGCGATGAGGGGCCAACACACTCTCAAGCATCTCTTGAAGCACAATGAGACTGGGTATCAGCGCTTCATGCCAGACACAAGCAGCAAGGAGTTGAATGTTCCATGAAATATTTTGTGACAGGCGCCACCGGCTTTATTGGCGGGCGCGTGGCGCGGCAACTGCTCGCGGCAGGGCATGAGGTCATCACGCTGGCGCGCACGCCATCCAAGGCGCAAGAGTTGGTGGCACTGGGCGTCAAGGTGCATGCGGGCGATATTACCGACAAAGAAAGCTTGCGCATACCAATGACGGGCGTTGGTGGCGTCTTTCACATTGCCGCATGGTATAAAGTGGGCGCGCGGGATAAGAGCCAGGCCGAGACGATCAACGTGGGTGGCACGCGCAACGTGCTGAAGATGATGAAGGACCTGGGCATCCCCAAGGGTGTCTATACCAGCACGCTGACGGTCTTCTCAGATACCAGGGGGCAGATGGTGGATGAGAGCTATAAGTACACCGGCACCTCCTTTCTGAGTGAGTATGATCGCACGAAGTGGAAGGCGCATTACGAGGTGGCGCTGCCTCTGATGCAGGCCGGACTCCCACTGGTGATTGTCCAACCAGGGCTGGTCTATGGGCCGGGCGACACCAGCGTCGTTCACGAGGCGTTGGTGAACTATCTGCGCGGGAAGCTGCCCATGACGCCCAGCGGCACGAAGTATTGCTGGGCGCATGTTGATGACATTGCGCACGGGCATATCCTGGCAATGGAGCAGGGCAAAGTAGGCGAGAGCTATATCATTGCCGGGCCAAAGTACAGCCTTGTTGAAGCGTTCACCCTGGCAGAACAGATCAGCGGCGTGCGAGCGCCGCGCCTGCATCCGGCACCCTGGATGATGAAGGCAACGGCAGCGATGATAGCACTCATTGGCGCCGTGTTCCCTCTGCCAGAACCCTACAGCGCGGAGGGCATCCGCAGCAGCGCGGGCGTCAGCTACCTGGGCACCAACGAGAAGGCCCGGCGAGAACTGGGCTACGAGCCGCGCACGCTGGAGCAGGGCCTGCCAGAGACGCTGGAATACGAGATGCAACAACTGGGAATGAGGTTCCAAAAGAGTTAGAGAGGAGAGGGCTCGATGGCAGCAAAGATTCGCGTGGCGTGATGGGGTGAACATTGGTGGCAACCCTATCCCTGCTTTTCAGACACACGATGCCTTTCAGGTGGTGGCGATTGCCGCCCGTCACCAGGAGTGTACCCTGGAAGCCGCGCAATACTACGACATTCCCCACGCCATCGCGGGCTACGAGCCGATGGAGAAAACGCGCTGGCGGTCCTGGAGGGCTTAGTCGTGGACCTTGATCCCTTAACGACTGCTTTAGGCAATCAGCCAGGGATCGCCAATGGGTTAGCCACCATCGCTGATCTGCAAAGCAGCCCGCCAGCCAGCTTGACGCCCGCGCAGGTTAGTGTCCCAACGGGCGATCAGCGAGCTCACCAGTGCTTTTTGAGGCCTTCGTTGACAGAGGCTGCCGTGTCGGGTAATAGCAGGCGGCAGCTTAAAATCCTGGTGCCAGGCCGTTCCAGAGCTTAACGTACAAAATTCCCGTTTCGATCTGGTCACCCCTTATTGCTGCTCCATGCCGCGATAGAGTTGGAGCGCCTCGGTCAGCCGCTGGCGCGCTTCGGGGGTGTAAGGCTCGCATTGAAACATGATGTGCTGCACGCCGAGTTCCGCATAGCCGCGCATTGCCGCTGCGATCTCCTGCACCGTACCTGTCAGGGGATTGTCGAAGAAACTCGGTTTCTTTGCTTCGAGATCGGGGAACCAGAGGCCGATGAGCGCCGTGACGCCAACCGTCGCCGGGTCGCGCCCGATCTCGCGGCACGCGGCTTCGATTTTGGCGAGCGGCTCGGCCATTGTTTCAGGTGTGCCCATATAGCCAGTGTTCCAGAGGTCGGCATACTGTGCGGTCAGCTTGAGCATGCGCGGACCTTCGCTTCCCACCATCAACGGCGGCCCTTCTGACCGCGGACCGCGCGGCACGATGTCGCAGTTTCGCGCTTGATAATACTGTCCCGCGAAATCGACATGCCCTTCATGCAGCAGTGGCTTGAGGATCTGCAAGGCTTCTTCGAAGCGGTCCACGCGATGATCGAAGGGCAACCCGAACGCCTGATACTCCGGCTCGTTCCATCCCGCGCCGACACCCAGGATCAAGCGCCCGTGGCTCACCTCGTCGGCGGTCGTCGCCATTTTCGCCAGGATCGCCGGATTGCGGAAGGAATTGCACAGCACCAGCGTGCCGATCTCCACGCGCTGTGTCGCTTCGGCCAGCGCCGCCAGCATGGTCCAGCATTCCCATATTCCCCGGGTCGGCTCACCAGGATTGCGATAGAAGAGGTGGTCAGCGAGCCAGATGCTATCGAAGCCATCCGTTTCCGCCTGTTGCGCGATTGCGCGGATCGTATCATAAGGACGCTTGCTGTTATTTTCGCGGTCGTTCGCCAGGAAGACCATCAGCCCAATTTTCACGGCTTGCCCTCAGCTTTCTTCGGAACACGATATCTCCCTACCAGAAGTGTACTGCTCTCGGGAGTGCTCATCCATCTGCTTCAATGGTACTCTGGAAACAGGAGAGAATCGTTCCTAATTGATCGTGTTTTGATACTGTTCAGATTTACCCTTGTCTGATAGACTGTGGACATGACAGCAGAAGAGACGATCGCCTCATTAGAAACGCGACTCAAGCAAGCCTTAGAGCGGCTGGAGGAAGTCAGCGAGCAATTGCGCGTTGCCCAAGCACACAGAGAGGAACTGGAGGAAGTCTTAGCGGGGAAAACTGTACGAAAAAATGTTATGACCCCTATCATAGCAAATACAACCCGATCGAACGTTGTTGGGGCATTTTAGAGCAGCACTGGAATGGGGCTTTGCTTGATTCTGTCGAGGCTGTGATCCGATATGCCGCTTCTATGACCTGGAAAGGCAAACATCCTATTGTTGAGTTGGTGACGACGACATATCAAACCGGCGTGAAACTGACCAAGGAAGCCATGGAAGCGGTGGAAACCCACCTTCAGCGATTACCTTCCCTGGAAAAGTGGTTTGTGGACGTTCGGTATGTTGCCTAGAAGGCAAGCTAGGGGAGGGAATACAGCTTGAAACCTTTAGATGGACTCTCCTAGTGAAAGAGAAGCCTATGAAATATCCATATCACATGGAGTATCTGATGGTAGGATCGCATCAAGTACCTGTGATGCGATTGCCACAAGAGATCGAGTTGGTAACAACATTTCTTTCTAGTGATGTTCAAGGGCCACTTGGAGAAATCTTTTTCTTAGAGCATATTGATCTTGTCCTACAAGGCAAGGAGTTATATCAAGAGGTAGGAGGCAATGTCTATGCTCTTGAAATTCGCCAAGATTTCACACGGGTAGTTGATACTCTGGCGGACGAAGAGACCTCCTGTGTCATAGAAACGGAAGAGCTGCGACAATTGATCGAAATCTGGATTGAGGAGACAAAAGAAAGCAAAGCCTATAATGCATCTCTCATCCCCCCACCCCAGGCTTCCCCAGTAAGAGACACACTGAGGAAGTGGACATCAAGTGTAAGACAGCTGTTTATGAGGCACCCTCTCAAATAGAGAGAAGTAGACGCTAAGAAGGCAACCAGGAGGAAATGACAGAAAACCATCCACATGAATGCTCTTTTCGCCTAATTTTCCGGTAAAAAGAGTAAAACAGGTTTTTCGTTGATCGTTGTGCGAGATTCCCGTGGGCACTACCATTGAAACAGATTGGCTTTACAAGCCATCTCATGTCTTAGCGTATGCTTCTCCCCGTTTGATACGGTGGCCCTTTGAAGGATGGGCAGATCCCAGCGTCTCAATCCAGAACTGTAGAGGCATTACTGGAGGGAAGACCTGTAGATGTGTTTCCTGCCAGGAAGTCGGGATAGTTAATAATTCTTGAGTCCCTAAGAGACGAGATCATGGCAGAAGAGAACCGCTTCCAAAGACCCACCCCCACCACTTCTCGAATCTTGCTCTTGTTTCTGACACCTCCTAAAAAAGCAGCTTCGGGGTTGCCTATTGTGGTTTTTTCTGGTATACTCTCTATAGGCAACCTGAGAGTTGCCTCTATAAAAAAAGACATACGCATTTTGCGTCACCTTGAGAGGAGATCCCATGACTCTTTCTGATCGTATCGAACGAACCATGCTTTTGCCCGTCCCGCGTGAGCGTGTCTGGGATGCCGTCACCAAACCAGAACAGCTTGCCCGTTGGTTTGGGGTGGTGAGTGATATGGATTTTCGCGTAGGCGGTGCCATCCAATTTACCTGGGAAAATGAACGTTGCCCCTATCCTGGCGTGATCGAGGTTATCGAGCCAGAGCAGCGTTTTGCCTTTCGCTGGCCTTCCTATGCTGTTAGTCATCCCAGGCTCACGTTTGCCACCGCACCCAGTACGTTGGTGGAAATTACCCTGGAAGAACGCGCCGAAGGGACCCTCTTGACGCTGGTTGAGTCGGGGTTTGCTTCCCTGCCTCAGCCTATTCCAACAGAGGAAGCCTATCGCGACAACCAGGATGGCTGGCAAGAGTGCCTGAACGGGTTGCGTGCTTACCTCCAGAGCCAGGAAGTCGTGTAGTGCCTGCGCGGTCCTGGTCCGTTTGTATTGCTTGTTGGAGGTGATGCGAAAGAGCATCTCGCCCAGAGGGGAGAAGAAACAGGTGATGACTGATGAACATTCGCAGCGAGTCTTTCTGGCTCTGGCTGATCCCACGCGTCGTCTCTTGCTGCAACAATTATGCGAAGAAGGCTCAGGGACAGCAGCAAGCTTCGCCACCCGTTTGCCCATCACGCGTCAAGCAATTATCAAGCATCTGGTGACCTTAGAGCAGGCCGGTCTGGTGACGGCCCACGAGATGGGTCGAGAGCGACGGTATGTGCCACGGCCAGAGGCGTTGCGGACTGTCACGAGCTGGATTGGGGCCATTGAAGCACAATGGGATCAGCGCCTGGCTGCACTGCGGAGCTATCTGCTTGAGGAACCAGGCACATCCTCCGCGCAGGAGCAAGGAACCAATGCCAGCGCGAATACACGAAAGGACGAGGAGTCCCTCAATCCATAGTCTGGTGGTAGCAAGAGAGCATGGCGCCCGCAGGAACGCCTGGCCACACGGAGCGTTTCGCAGAGAGGAAAGACTGGTTCTTCAGGACGAAGCGCGTGTCCAAATGGATTGGTGATGGATGGGCATGTCCCGGATGTTACCCGTCTTCGATGCTGTCTTTCCCATTGGGTATGCCCCAACTCCAGTTGAGGAAGGGCATGCCCAAAAGAAGGGCATTTCTCTCAACATATAAGAGATAGGAGAATGAATATGTTACTTGAGAACAAAAGTGCGGTGATTTATGGAGCAGGAGGAGCTGTTGGTGGCGCGATTGCCCGTGCCTTCGCCCGTGAGGGGGCAAAGGTGTTCCTGGCAGGTCGGCGGCTTGCTCCGGTCGAGGAGGTGGCCAGAGAGATCTCGGATGCAGGAGGAACAGCCTCTGCCGCTCTGGTCGATGCGCTTGACGAGCAGGCGATCGAAAGGCACTTGAGGACGGTGGCAGAGAAGACTGATGGCATTGATATTTCGGTCAACGCCATCGGGCTTCCTCAGCAAAAACTACAGGGAATCTCGCTCGTCGACCTGTCGCCAGAGCACTTCTCCCTTCCGATTACGACCTACCCGCAGACCACCTTCTTAACTGCCAGGACCGCAGCGCGCTACATGATCAAGAAGAAAACAGGTGTGATCTTGACGATCACTGCGACGCCGGCTCGTATGGTTGCCTCCCTTGTAGGAGGGATGGCTCCGGCATGGGCTGCAGTCGAGGCTCTCACCCGAGGGTTCGCGGCCGAACTTGGACCACACGGCATCCGTGTCATTTGCCTGCGATCACATGCCATCCCGGAGACGGAAACGATTGATGAGGCGAATAGTTCTCAAGGCGCTGCCCTCGGCGTGTCACACGAGCAGTTCACCGCTCAACTCGCGGAGATGACTCCGCTGCGACGACTGCCAACCCTTGTAGAAGTCGCGAATGTCGCGGCTTTTCTCGCTTCTGATCAGGCGAGTGCTATGACAGCGACTGTCGCCAATCTGAGCTGCGGCTTTATCCCCGATTAGTGTCTAACACCTAGCTTCATTGAAGAAAAGAAGGAGTAAAAATCTTATGAACATCACAGGCAAAACAATTTTGATAACAGGCACCA
>Ga0099830_10000086_pt1 | contig 30477 bp, 38 predicted proteins | sample CZO8metaG_4_FD_79337 | JGI IMG/M metagenome (GOLD analysis project Ga0099830, IMG submission 79337) | Vadose zone soil microbial communities from the Eel River Critical Zone Observatory, Northern California, USA - CZOApr15con2H3.8 metaG | ecosystem: Environmental > Terrestrial > Soil > Vadose...
AGAAATGTGCAAAGCACATGCGCAAGAGGCAGTTGTACCAGGATTGAGCCACGAAGGGCAAGAGCATGTATTGTCCGAGATCATTGGACCGATGCGCAGTTATGGGGAGCTGCGTGTCAGGGAGGACAGACAGGCCATTGAGGAGCGCATAGAGAAGTGGTTGAAGGATCATGGGGTTGAGGTGAGGATAGGATATAGAAGCCTGATGGATCAGACCATTGTGCAGACGATCAAGCATGCCGACAATATCGGAATTGGCGAGACGTTGGACGAGGCTCTATTCAATTGGATAGAGCAGCTTCTAGAGTAGTTATCGTAGTGTGTTTGGCCTGCAGTTTCGCAAGGAGCTACAGGCCACAAGTGGAAAGGGTATTCATATTATGGCAGACGATCAGGCTAGGCAGAAGACCCCGGCCAGGGCAGTGGCTGAAGATGTATATACTATCATGTTTAGTGCATTGACAGCCGGACTACACATAGAAGGCATTGTAGATAAGATGGAGATAGAGAGGATAAAAAGCAGGATAGAGACCAGGATTAACTCATTCCAGATAACAAGCGTCGCACTAGACAGAATAGAGCAAGACGACGCAATCACCAGCTTTCTACTCGACATGGGGGCGAAGGTCGAGATGGATGAGTATTTTCACATATCACTTCAAGGCACTCAGGAGAAAGCAGCGCCAACTGGTAAATTCGATGAAGAGTGAGCACTTTTTAGCGCGAAGGGTGGGATTTTGGCGTGAAGGGTGAGCAACCAAGCCACCGGCCATCTGAGAAGCCGCTCCAGAGGCGGATCGTTCTCTCTTGTTTCTGTAAATTCGACGCTCGTTTTGCTGCCTTCGCACGTTCTCTCCTGCAAAGACTTGAACCAGATCCGGCGAAGCTGGCTGTTTTGAATCCAGGTTTGGACGAAAAGCTACGGGCTTCTGTCTACAATTCAGGCAATTCAGGCTCGGGATTTACAAAAACGAAAATGACGAACGGGCTTCTGGAGCCATATTACCCAACAGCAATTGATGAGCTGCTCACCCTTCACGCCAAAATCCCACCCTTCGCGCTAAAAAGTGCTCACCCTTCGCGCCATTTACCACCAACGCTCAAGGATGCATTCCGTTTGTGGGTGTTTGAGTTGGTAATGTCGCGGCCAGGCGCACCACGCAGGCGCAAGCATCAGCATAAATTAAAGCGTAATTATCAATTCCCTAATTGCGTCTGGTTCGAGCACAACGACGAAAACAAAGTCACCTGCTGGGTGACGAATGTAGTGGGGAACAAGCCTATCTATGGAGTGGTCCGCTACTTCGTTGACGGTGATCAACGCGCATGGGTGGAGAGCGATACATTCGACCAGGACAAAGATACGGCGATCAGGTGGTGTAGAGAGAAGATGAAGGCACTGGCAGAGGAGCAAAGTAAATGAGCACGACGTGTGAAGTATGCGGGGTCAACTGCAGGGGCAAATGTGGGAAGTGCAGCGCAAGGTTGTGCGCCGCACACAAGCCCAAATCTGGCTGGGCAAGATGCGCGATCTGTAATGTGCAGAAGCATGGCAATTATGGGAGGCAGACACAGACGCAGCGATCTAGCACGGCCAACCAGGGAACCGCATATTACACACCTCGCACGCGCCCGGACTTTGAGAACATGCAGCCTGGCGAGGTACTAGCATTCTTCTATGGTTGCAAAGGCAGGCTAGAGGCAAAAAGGATACGGGAACGCAATTATTTAGATCGGCGGGCAGCTCGCGGGGCACATACGCCAACAGATGATGCCTATGAGGCTGATCAACTACTAGAGTTTGATTTACTTGACTTGTTAGATTTCTTAGCAAAGAAGTTAGGGGAGATATAGGAATGAGCATCTTAGCAATCATTGATCTAGACACCAACCGCGAACGTGGCCAGTCTGAGAACATCATGGTAGTTAATAATAGCGAACGCTCCAGCCTCGCCCGTGAGTATGCTAACCATTTTAGTAGACGCGAACAAACCAGCGCATTCTTTACGAAAATGTTTGATGTAGACCTGGTCAAGCATGATGTGATCGAGGGCCAGGCTAAAGACCTGCTAGAGCGCATAGAGGCACGAGGGGCACAGGTAGTCTATCTGACAAATCGACCACATACTATGCAAGAAGCTACAGAGAAATGGCTTATCGATCAAGATGTGTATTACAAGAGTTATTTCAAGAATTACGGCACTGGCGAGATTGCGCCAGATGGCAAACCTGACACTGGCGACCGCTTCATCAAAACAACCACGTGGAAGGCGCGCGAGGTACAGCGCATCATTACAGAAGTTGAGACCAGTCTGAACGAGAAACTTACCTCAGTACTCTTTGTGGACGACGAAGAGGCCAACCGCGCAGCCGTGGCCGAGATTGGCGATCCACGCATCCTAATACGCTGCAGCCTGGAGGATGCGGCAACACATGACTTCCAGAGATATGAGGTTGAGCAGGATACTCAACCATTCTTGAAGCGGTTGAGAGAGTTAGCCAACATCCTGGAGATGCACGAAGCATTCGAGGCACAAGATAAGTGCCAGTTAACTATCACCAGTCCGGTGGTCCCCGGACAGGACACGACAGGGCAACATACCAGTGTCATGATTGAGAGCTGGCGGGCTACAGCATACGCACCTGACACTGACCCTAACCTACGCTACTACCGCTATAACGAGCTATATCCACAGCGCAACGAACTTTCGGAAATAGAGCAGATTATTGCTTTGCAGGTATGTTGCAATAGCGATGGGAAAGTAGTTTCGGTCAAAATGGCGAAGTCAGGGCCTGCGCTTTCATTGATCAATAAATTGGAGGAAGTATTCGACGAACCAGAGAAGGCACAAGCCTATGCCGACACGTGGGTAGCGCACGCCATTGAAGAGTTCGGCTATGTGGAGGTTGCAAAGGCGCAACGAGGGATGCAGTTGCTAGGCAAACCCGCCCTTGATGCATACATAGCTCACCTCCGTCAGAAAAGCGAGGAGATCAGGGCGGCTCTCAGAGGCGGTAAAGCCGATGAGTAGCACCATCTTTGAGCGCAACCTGGACGGGGTGATTGTGCCACGCCAGAATGCCCAGGTTCGCATATTCCTCGGAGAGAAAGAGCAATGGCGCACCTATGGACGTCGCCGTCAGATGATCGGGGAAGAAAAGATTTACGAGCTTTGTGAACTACTAGAGTTCTGGCCTGATCATGATTATAGGATGAAAATGAGAGGGCGTGTGCTGGTACGCCCAACTCCAAAACTTCTAGAGACCTACGCCGGTAAGCCGGGCATACCATACGACGAAGGATGGATGGAGTTGCGCGAGACGGAGCTGCACCCGGAGGACCGGGAGAACCTGTATATACATTGCGCGCGTAAGTTAGACGGTGGAGCACTCATTATCCATCGGGCTCGTCCCGACCTGGACGGAGAAGAAAACAAGGATGAACAGCAATAAAGTAGCAGGGCAGTGGGACAAGGCTGATATTATCAGACCAAACGATGTCACAGTAGGGGATGATCATGTAGCATGTTTGCACGAGAAAGGTGCGCTACGGGTGGCTATCCGCTTCCTAGTTAACATACTGGCTGATAGCGATGGACGAGAGATTACACCGGAGGAGAAACAGAAGATTGTCGAGTGTTTTCAGGATATACAAGAGGTTATGAAAGGAGAAATAAGATGCGACCAGTATTAACCATTCATTGTGATCCGATGATCCTCATTTCCATGTTCACAATATCATCAAGAACTATGCCTCGTGAGAAGGGTGATGTGATCAGGGAGCCGCATGTAGATGATGAGACCGGAGACGGGTTTATCACCGTTGTGCTCAGAGAACAGGAGGGCACGACAGAGGAGATCATCAGGGACATCATGGACGCGAAGCCAGAGGGCAGCAAAGTAACCAGGGGCCAGTGGATAAGATCACTTATAGCGATAGGCATAGCTAAGGGGGCAGATCTGCATATAGATGATTGGGTGTCAGGAGAACGGACGCTAGACATTGCCACAGGTATCACAACAGATAGTCAGGGCCGGGTGATTTACGAGCCAGGACAGGAGGGATAAAGAATGCCGGAGGAACGAAATTTCAAGAAGTATGTCAAAGCCAGGGCAGAACTTGACAAAAGGCTTGCCAAAGCTGGGATACCAGAGAGTGAGTACCTAAATCTTCTAGATCTGCTAGAAACGGTCACTGAGACATATCTAGAAGATGCACGGCAAAGCCAATTTTTCGATGATGCTAACGAATTGGCAATTAGCATACAGGCCGCAACCGAGAAGAAAATAAGACAGGTTTCTACTTACTTGCGCAATTTCGCCGAGCACATAGTAAAGCACGCCTGCAACATCCAGGACGATGCAAAGATACAAAGCATTGTGGATAGCTTGCCACAGATGAACGATGGAGATGTAGAAGAAATTGGGGATCAGGAGAGATAGAAGCGATGGCAATACATTTTCTAACGAATGAAATGTGGGAGAACCTGAGCAACACGCTATTCAGCATAGCTAATCAGTGCCTTGAAGAACACAAAGAACATACCGTAAGCATTGAAGTTTCAATGGTGATTCTCCAATCAGTTGAGCATGGCGAGCAATGCCAGATATTGTACGGGCTAGCCCGCCTACAGATACGATCTTTGGTGCAGGGAGATACACAGGCCTACCAGATTGCAACCAGCGCTCACGACCATGTCAAGCGTTTGATGAAGACATATCAGCAAGCATGCTATGATTGCAAAACGATCCACGATACCACCTACGATGAGGATTATATGATTTACCTGTGTAAGGCTTGCCAGTTGAGCAGGAAGGGATAGCTGAGATGGAAGCACAGATTTTTGTACCAGCACCTACAACATTCATGGTGCGGATCAAAATACATGGTACTTGGAGACCTGTCTTAAACTGGCATGAGTTGCAAGATGAAGCACGCCAGGCCGCTGAGCCAGAACTGCGAGAGCGCTGGAGAGTGCACCAGAAGAAGCTAGTCATAGACGCTATTCATGCGTTGGAGACTGACAGCATCGAGGCGCTGATGAAGGTGGCGACGAGCCCAAGCATGTGCTATGCTTGCCCACCAGAGTTAGCGGCAAAGATAGAGGAAATATAGATAGATGGACAAGAGAGAGCGATCTGAAACACAACTGATGAGGAAAGCATATCTTATAGCAGCAAAGAACATAGAAGCATCTGCAGAACAGTTGGATCAAGAGCTACCAAACTATACACGCATAGAAAGAGAATCGGTTAGAGCACATATGAGGGACATTGCACAGAACTTGCGAGATCTAAGAAAAGTAGTAGCCTGCAATTAGTTTTGAGATGAAATAGAAAAGTTCTGCCAGTGCACACGTGTGCATCATCAAAATCCGATGGAACAAGGTAGATAGTTCGTTGTATTATTGTGGAGCTTCCCAAAATGGAGAAACGGCGCGGTAGTGTGGGGGGGGATGATAAACAGGGGAGCCAGCGGTAGAAAAAATAGTAGTAGAAATGGAGTCGCCGCACCGGAGTCAAATCTTAGCAGGTTTCTCCAATGCGGCGTATCAATATCGATGAACAGAATAACACATAGCTTCACTCGTGTCAATATATATCACGTCACATTCTCCAGAATAGCCAAAGTGGGGGGTGCAGCATGAGCACCACTACTACCACAACTGAGCCAACACCAAATAAATATATTTACGATGAGTTCGCCGGTATCAGAGGCGAGAAGTATCTGAACACTTTAGCCGAACTTATTTTGACACAGGCCCAGGCGCGAACCTGGAGAGCCGCGATGATGTTTCAGGCACCAGGCAAGCAACTCTATGCTGGAGCTGATAAGATATCAGAGAAAACACGACCAGGCGGAAGAAAAATATACCTAGACATGCAGAGCCTTCAGAGAAGTGGCATGATGGCCAGAACACACGAGCTAGTCACAGAGAAACAGAAAGATGGGTCATGGAAACGCTTCAGGGCCGCAATAAAAGACTTCTCCTACTTCTACCATATGGCCCATGAATATCACCTCTGGTTGCAAGATAAAGAGAACTACATAGAACCCACGTGGGATAACCAGGACTTTATCAAGCAACTAGACGAACCAACCAAACAGAAGCTTATGAGGTTCGATGTCTACAGACGTATTCTGACGCAGAATAAACCCGGTCGCAAGAGAAAAACACCCCCAAACAGCTACATGGCTCCACAAGCTTCCTCACAAGACGAGAAACTGAACAACTATTTTTTTGCTTCTTCACCAAATCGAAATAGTAGTGGTAATGTTTTAAATTCGATAGAGAATTCGAATTCCGTATCCATCTTTGAAAGCTTGCTTAATGGGAACGGAAATTCGATTTCTGACTTGGAGAAGGAACGGGTTAGAACATCCATACCAGAGGTAACAAAAGAGCAAGCATTCATACTCAGTAATTTCTTTTCTCCAGAACAGTTAAGGGTGATGGTAGGCACTGGCTATAAGCAAGCAAGCATCAATGCTTCTGATAGTCATACACTACAAAGTAAGCAGACAAGTAAGCATGATTACACAACCGGAGAGCAGATAGAGCAAACATTCAACTATCCACCAACACAATCGAACTTTCCACATTTTGAGGAAATAGCGCCGAAGCAAGCAATCAGTGATAATGCAGAAAGGTATGCTGAGAGCATAGGTGAACCGGAGGGATCGGGGCCGCTGCGATATGCTAGTAGCATAGATGATAGTCACCGGCAGTATCATGAAATGGTGAGGAGCCAGGCGCAGGAACATATACTGCAGCGAGCAGAGCACAAACGCCAGAAATGGCAGCGTAAGCAGTGCTGGAACGAGCAGCAGAAGGAGGAGCACGCCAGACGCGAGGCTTATAGGGGAGAAGTATTAGCGCTTTACTTCGGCCCAACAGTTAAAAAACTATCCCTGCAGTTTAGCGACGAAGAACCAAGGTCGTCGCTCAAACTCGTGAGAGATGAGTGGCAAACCTGGAAAGAGCGAGGCCTGAGTGAGAGAGGTTTCAATCAACTTCTTGAGCAGTGCAGAGACATAGTAAGCCATCGTGCAATCAGGAAAAGGACGAAGGACGGCAAACAAGTGCTCAGGATGCCGTATTTCCTGAAGTGTCTGCACAATGAGATTGAGAAGTATACAACGCCTGGCAGCGGATATTCATGGGTGGATAGCCAGAACCAGAACGAGACAGAACCAGAAGAGTACAAGGTATCAGATAAATTAATGGACGAACTGGGGTACTATCCTCAGGACGAGACAGAACCAGAAGCAACAACCGACAACAGTGTAGTGCCAACGGTCACCAGCGCTGCGGAGGAGGACGATCAGGGGTGGCCAGTACCATCAGCTAGTATCACTGGAAGACTTAGGAGTAAGGGTATGAATTTGGATGATATTATCTTTGAACAGGAAAATGAGATTTATCACACCGGCCAGCGCATTGTACGCCAGGTCAATAAAATAGAAGATGGCGTACAGGTTGACGCCGCTTCTCAGTCCAACTATGCCAAAGAGGGGCAGAGCCTGAGCGCTCTACGTACGAGGATAGGCAGGGAGTTGCTTGATAACTCTAACGTTCAAGACATGGCACCACAGACACAATTCACTATCTCTCATAATGCTATGTCATGCAAAAAATGTAAGGGCATCATTTTCTATCATATACAGGGCCCCAATAACAACAGAATGAGAATGTGCGCTCATTGCCAGCCTTCACAAAAATGGGATCAGCCCACCCGACAGCGTTTACTCTCGGTTATCAATTCAATACCAACTCTCGACCAGGTCAAAGCAATGATAGAGAAAGAGCAAGAAAAGTAACATTAGAAAATGCTTAGAGATAATTTAGATTATAACTTGTAAGATATTTCTATCTACTGATCGTTATGATGCATAGATGTATAAATAATTAATTTATACAACACAAGAAAGAAGAGTAGTAGATAGAGGTAGAACAAATGTTGTTCAGGCACAGCCTGGCAAAGAAAAAAGCAAGTTCTGTAACACAAGTCAACGGGGCCAACGTACACATAGACGTGTATATCGATCAACAAAACAATATAAACCAGGCGGCTAACAAGGAAATGGATATACAAAGGTGCAAGCTAGTGATGCTTGCGACACAGACAGGGTTCCGAAATGTAATTTTAGGTAGTGGGCGTGAGATTGGATATGGTCCGTCATGCTGGGCAGAGTTCGCAGTAGAGTGCTCAATGGATGAATGCTGTCAAGCACTATTCCTACTCAAGATCATTGCCACCAAGCAGAATATAGTATGCATAGGATTTTAATTTGAGTAGCAGATTGAAAGGAGTCAGTTAGTAAAATGTCACATATCGTTAAGGCTGCGGAATTAAGTTTCCCAGAGTGGTGCCAGTCACTAACCAGGAGAACAGATTGGGGCATTGTGGATACCGAGACAACGGGGTTTAAAGGCGAGGTAATTGACCTGGCTATTGTGTCTCACGACGGACGGACGTTATTTGATCAGTTGATCAAGCCGACGATCCCGGTAGAAGCTGGGGCGCAGGAAGTTCACCATATATCTGAGACAATGTTGCAAAGCGAGAAGACACTAGCAGAGCACTGGCCAGAGATTGAGCCAGTACTACAGGGGAAACTGATCATCACGTACAATGCTAAGTTCGATATGCAACGCATTGTGCAGAGCTGTCGGGCCAACGGCATCGCTTCACGATCAAACATTTGGATCTGCGCGATGGATAGCTATGCAAGATATTACAAAGCCCCAGACAAATATGGGCGGCCAGGTGGATGGCAGAAATTAGAAAAGGCATGCGAGCAGCAAGGAGTTAAGAAGCCAGATGGGCAGCAGCATAGGGCAGCATTCGATGCTTTATGGACCTGGCGGCTGATTATAAAGTGCGCGGAGCTGGGCGACCAGGTCGCGACATATAAGACAAAAATAGCCGGTGGTAGTCAAGCCACAAGAGAGATGATATAATTCTGGTAGGACTGCTACAGAAGCGACCTTTATTACCCTTACCACATACCATCCCAAAGAAATGGCTTCTAGGACCGCCGCACGAGAGAAAAGGAACCTGCGCACGAAATACAGACCAGTGCGCAGGTTCCTTTTCATTATAATTGTTTTATGTTATTATTCAAATGTAGAACAAGAAGAAGTCGTTTCAACTTACTATCTCCTTTACTACTACAGAACGCATACGAAACGTACCCTTTTACTTTTGTGAACGAGAGAACACAAGGCAAGCAAAAAACAAGAAGCCGCCCAAACAGACCGGGCGGCTTCTTGTTATTGTGGTAAAGGTCGAACAGGTAAACAGCTAAAATTACAAGCTTTATTTAAGCTTGTATATACTCAGTATAACACCAGCAAAAACAAGAAGCGCTTGCAGATAGCTATCTGCAAGCGCTTCTTATTCTTAACCTGCTGAGATAATATGCCTTAAATATTAAACCATACTGGTTAGAAAGGGAATTCTGTGACCAGTATATCATACATATTTAAACAAACATATAGGGTGCAGCCTCGTGCAGCTCGCGGTACTTGCCATAGATCTTACGGCCATCAACCCTAGTATTAATGATCTGCAGTGTTCGCCCATTGTGATCCAGGACCGACACGATCAGGCCATCCGCAACATCTTTGATAATATAGTCGGGCATCGCAGGGCCTGCGGTAAAAAGCAAGAGTTCGCCACGCCTGGCGCGTGAAGTTACGGCGGTCGCTTTCTTCTTTTTGCGCATGTGCGTGGCGGGTGACTTGCCGATCAGGGACTTTCGCGGCAGCGGCATGATAGTTACACCTCTATCCTTTATAAAGTACAACGTCCGCATCTGTCATCTATCACCCAAAGCAGAATAATAGCTCATAGGTATCTTGCTCACTGTGGTTCGTTTAATGGCAAGGTCGAGGGCCTGAATGCCACACACGCAGGGTAACAAGCAAAAGGCATCCAGCAAAATCGTAGTAAGGCACCTTAACACCGCTTGCAGAGCAATACCACAGGTGGACAAAACGGGCACTCATCTATATGAAGAGAGCATTTAGATATATCACATGTACACAGGACATATGCCAAACTATAATGAAGATATGAGCGATGGACCATACGGCATAACTTACTATTCATCTTCCAACAGTGACACATTAAAGAGCCAGGCGATTACCGACATGCAGGCGCTTGGCGTGACCTGGTTGCGTTATCAACTACATTGGACATCAATCGAAAATCCACAGAACACCTATACCTGGACTGCCCTGGACGATGCCGTATCAAAGTGCAATACCGCAGGCATAAACATCGTGTTCGTCATTCAAGGCGCGCCAGCTTGGGGACTATCAGGCTCAATACCATCAGCCACACCCAGCGCGACATTCGCCACCCAGGTGGCCACCAGGTACAACGGCAGCAATGGCCACGGACACCTCGACGCGATAGAGGTCTTCAATGAAGAGTTTGATAGTGTCGTAGGGCACACCGATGGAACCGATTATGTGGCAGTAGCAAAGGCGGTTGTGATAGCGATCAAGGCCGCAGGGTTCACGGGGAAGATCGGCGCTGCTGCGTTGTTGGGCGCAGGATCGACGAGCCACATCACGACCTGGTTGCAGAATATCTACAATGCTGGTGTGCCGCAGTTGTTTGATTATCTCAATTTTCATTACTATGTGGGGAGCGGAGTACCAGGTATCTCTGGCACAACTGGCAACAATAGCCAGTTTCTTATCTCGTTTGATCAGTACTGGTACACAATGCTACAGGTGATAGCCAACAACAACGACGCAGGGAGACAAATATGGTGCACTGAGGTGGGTTGGCCGACGAGCACGACCGGTGGCTATGGATCTACGGCAGTAGTAACCGAGGCGCAACAAGCGGCCTATCTACAGTACTGTTTGAACTCGGCCAGGCTATCTAATTGCATGCAGAAGCTGTTCATCTATACGATGGACATTGCTACATCAAACAATGATGGTATGAGCATCACGCAAGGGCTTTCTCCCAATGAGTTTTTTCTGGCCAGCTTCTCTATGTTCCAGCAGCAGATATTGAGTTACCCGACCTGGCCGACACCATCCACATCATATAATCCTCCCATTGAAGTCTCTGCGCTGGTCGCCGATAGTTCGGTTACTCTGGCAGCACTACAGACCAGGACCATAACAGACACAGGTGTCGTGTGGCAGATATACCTCAAGGATAGGTTGGGAAAGAACGCTATAGACCTGACCAATCTTTCCTACCTTAATTTATTCATGAGAATAAAGAATATTGGTACAGGCGGAACAAACACGGGAGTAGGGACGTTCAAAGTACTCAATGCTACGCAAGGGCTAATCAGCTATCAGTGGAATGTGGATGATATAGGCGTAGTGGGGTCATACAGCATTCAAGTAAGCGCATATTTTCCCACAGGGCCAGTACATTTCAACCTGGTCTCATTAACGGTAATTACTGATTATTAATACAGATTATTTATTGGGGCGGATAGGGAGGGGAACAACATGACGACACCACAGCCAGCACAATCCACATCGGTTATAGATCCAGCGACAGGATATCAATTAAAGCCAAATAGCGACGGTAGTCTAAATACAACTTTGGATGCGTCTAATATAGCTTTAGAAACAGGCGGCAACCTTGCTTCGTCTAAAACCGATCTTGATAACATCCTTACAGCTATTGGCGCAATTTCAGATAGCACATGGAGCGGTTCAGGTAATGGCTCACAGGTAGCAATTCTTAAGAAGGTAGTGGCTCTACTGGCGGCTACACTTAGCGTCTCAGGCACTATTACGGCCAATGCTGGAACAAACCTGAATACTTCACTCCTCGCGCTTGAGACAGGCGGCAACCTTGCGTCGATAAAAACCGACTCTGACTCTATCGTAACGAATACCTCAAACACTGCGACAAACACATCGAATACAGCGACTAACACCAGTAACATCAATACTCACGTTACGAATATTGATACAGCGACAGCAGCGTCAAAAACTGATCTTGACTCGATTGTTACCAATACCGGGAAGATCCCAGCACAGGGAGCGGCTATAACATCAGCAAGCACACCTGTCAATATTGCCTCTGATCAAACGGTTCCAGTAAAAGGTGGTTTTGCAGAGCAAGCCAGTCTAACAGCAGGAAGTCTCAATGCTGATTTGGTCGCAAGTACTGATGTTTCGGCGTACAAATGGATGAGTATTCATGTTGTCGGAACATATTCCGGCACGCTCACATTCCAGGCATCTAACGATAATAGCAACTGGATAAATATCTTACTTTATAGAATAGATTCAGCAAATTCCCTAAATGCCTCAGCCACAACAACACTCACTAATGTTATTTTTGCTGGTCAGGTCCAATATCGCTACCTACGCATACGTATGACATCTTATGCAAGCGGGACGGCACAAGGAACACTTGAGCTTTATACACAAGCGACATCTTTTAACCTCAACACACTAACCGCAGTCCAAGGAGGTACATGGACCGTTCAGCCAGGGAACACACCTAATACAACGGCATGGCTTGCGATGCCGTCAGGTGCTACTAGTGCCATTATAGCCGCAGGTGCAACAGGACCAACGGTAATCAAAGCGAGCGCTGGCATCTTCTATGGAGCATTGATAACTTCAGTGGGGGCAGGCGCACCACTTGGCTACGATAACGCTACTACGACATCAGGCAATATCATTAGCGCAGTGGCGGCAAGTGCGGCTGTTGGTACTCGTGATACTCCTCCCTCTGTAGGAAGCAAATTTACTAGTGGCCTCACTTTTGCCGGTGGAGCAACGATGCCAGCAATGACAGTATTCTATAGTTAAGGAGATAAATCATGCCAGTCAATCATGCAGTAACAATTCCATCAGCAAACAACTTACCTGATCCATCGGGAACACCTATTGATCCTGATCAACCAAACCCAACTTCAGACGATCCATGGCAGTGTTCATATGCATGCACCATCACAGGTCACACCGATACAGTACAGTTGCTTTGGGATGGACAGTTCTTTTCGCTCACAGATAGTGAGGCCAATGATCCAAACTTCGGATCAGTAGCATTTACTTACGATCCACCCCTTACCTAATAAATATCTATCTATCACCTATACACAGTCTTGTTTAATAACTATAATGAAATATGTAGGCGAAGCTTATTAGATCGATCATTGTATGCGAGCCATTCAACAGGCGGGGCGGCATGTTGCTCAGATATGTTGCCCTACCTCCTGATAATTGGGCGGATGGGAGGGTTGTAGGGAACATGGGAAAACTCTTTCATCACCAACTGCCAGATCACCAGCACATCAACGTCAACGAGATCCACGACGAGCAGCTTACCATCGGGCAAAGAATTGCCGACCAGGTCGCCACGGTTATGGGCAGTTGGAATTTCCTCATCGGCCAGGCACTTCTGCTTACTATCTGGTTCATCATCAACTCAGTGGCATGGTTCTATCACTTCGACGCCTACCCCTACATACTTTGTAATCTCTTAATGAGCGCACAAGCAGCCTTCGCCACACCTCTGATTATGATGAGCCAGAATAGACAGGCCACAAAGGACCGGCTAACAGCCGAGAATACCTACAAGGTCGATGTGAAGTCAGAACAGGAAGTACGCGCGATCCTGGCACATATGGAGGCCCAGGACGAGGAGCTGTTGAAACAGACAAATTACCTCATAGAGCTAATTGGACATAAAAAGAAAGAGGCTATAAATGGATAGATCACCACACTCGCCAGTGCAACCCAAATGTGAGCATGCATGCAAAGATGGAGGGTCAGCACCGTTTTATACAATCTACGAGAAAGACGGTGGAGGCTGGAGGACTGGCAGGAGTACAGTGATTTGCCACACCTGCTTTCACACTGGGGTGAAGCCTAAGTACAGAGGCGATCTTACAATTACACCAGTGGATGAGATTATAGAAGGTTCTCTGCATGTGGCCGAAGAGAAGAAGACAGCCAGCCAGATCGAGACGAGAGTTGAGGTTATTGGCCCATCTGCGCCAGATGTAAGAGATCATGACGGGATGATGGACGTCTCTCATTATGAAAAAGATCGTGAGGAACACCGGAAAAGGAGGACGGCAAAAGAGAGTAAATAGCAACAAGTAGACGGTGTTACTTATCACATCTATACCCGTTGAATTAGTGATTTCATTAGAAAATCACTAGTTTAAAAAGAGGTATAAGATGCAAGAGTTAACACCTTTCGAGGGTTCTCACAAACCGTCAGTAGGACAAATAGCCGACTATTACGCAAGGCAACATGTTTTTATGGAAGAGCAGCAAGGCAAATCTTATAACACCAGGCGCAGATATAAAAATGATCTAGAAATATTCAGCCAGTATCTTGAAGAGGCTGGGCTCTATTTGCCTGAAGAAGAATTACACAATAATCCACAATCATGGGGTCAGATTTCCTATGGTCTGGTTGCAGGCTTCGTACAATGGCAACTTAAAAAGGGGTATGCTATCGGTAGCTGTAACATTAGATTATTCACCGTGAGAAAATTTGCAAAGCTTGCATTTAAGGCTGGGGCTGTTAACAACGAAACATGTCAGCTTATTAACAGTATCAAAGGTATTAGCCCGACAGCAGGACGTAACATTGATAGAGATCGGCAAACAAAGAGGTGCGGCAGGAAGAAGGCAACACCAATTTTCCTTTCATCTGAACAGGTTACACAACTCAAGCAGCAGCCTGAGACGCCACAGGGATATAGAAACCTTTTGCTCATATGTCTGCTTGTTGATCTTGGTCTCAGGTGTGGCGAGGTTGGACGTGCAGGTGAGATTGAGAAGCTTACTGCAGAGAGCATTACTTTCAGTAACAGGACTATCAGATTTTATCGGGAGAAGGTTGATAAGTGGCAAACACATAGGTTGTCTCACGACACTATAGAGGCTGCGCGAAAGTACTTACCAACCATTCAGGCTAATGGGCCGCTATTCTATGGGTATAAAGGTAAGGCTCTATGCAACAATACGATTAATTACATTATTAAACAGTCAGGCAAAAAGATAGGGATAGCAAACCTATCTCCGCATGATCTAAGGCACACATGGGCTACTAATGCAGCAAGAAATGGTACACCGCTACATGCGCTTAAAGAGGCAGGTGGATGGACTTCAACGTCTACAGCCCTGTCTTATCTTGAAGCCAATAAGATAGCCAATGATGGGGTGGTGCTGGGATAACACTATTATACATAGGGAGGCGGCAGCGTGGAAAGTGTGAAAGTGTTTTTATACAAAAATAGAGTACAAAGTGTAGCTTGCCTGATTCTCAATGCGTAGGGCAAGCTACATTATGATTATTGGCTGCACAACGCCACGCAAGATAACAAATACTTCCAACAGGCAGCAATCCACTACGCACAAGCGAACGGCATCAACCTCATCGAGACCCATAATCAAAACATAGATAGATGGATCAGGAAAAATACGCATGTCGGCAGCATGCTCCAGCAAGAGCGCAACATGATGCAATGGGTAGAGAACATAGCCAGGCACGCCGAGAAGATTGGTGTGCCAAATGATGAGATTTACGAATTCACCACCAGGGCGGAACAGATCGTTATTGTGCCCAGACCGCTTGTAACAGTTGGGTTAGATCTGTCTACCGATGAGTTACACCGCACACGTACATGTAGTGGAACTGCGTGGAAGGTGCTGGACTATCCACTAATTGAGCTTGAGTACAGTAGACAGGACTGCATTAAGATCGTTGAGGATGCAAGGCTACAAGTGCAAGGAGAGAAGCAAGAGCAGTGTAGAGAGATCATTATGAAGGGTGGAGGATGAGGGCATGAGTAGAAGACGAAGATACAAAGCGCAGCGCATACGCGAGCAGGACCAACAGAAGCGTGTAACAGAGCAGATCGATCCTACCGTTATGTCAGGGCCTACAGGAACGCAGGAAGACTGGTATTGGTCCCGTTACACCAACGGTACTGATGAAGATTTCTTATGGCGAAGACTTAGCGACCAATTTTATCTAAAAGATGTAATACCTTCAACTTATTTAGAAATACATAATCAATGTTATGAAGCTTACCAGGCCAACCCCCTCGCCTTCGCCATCATAGAACTAACAACTAGCTTTGTGTTAGGCGAAGGTATCACAGTGGCCGCAAAAAACAAAAGAGTGCAGCAGGTAATAGATGCTTTCTGGCAAAATCCAGAGAACCACATGGACGAGCGAACTTACAGCCTATGCACTGAGCTAGCTTTGTACGGAGAGCAATTCATCCACTTCTTTGTCAATCAGTATGATGGTAGCGTGGTCATTCGCCAGATAGATCCTTCCTTAATCGATCAGATCGAGACAGACCCCGAAGACGTTGAGAAACCTTTGCGATACCATAGAAGACCAATAGCCCAGATTATGAGCGCCACCTCCGGCGATCCACCCAACTTCGACCCGACCCAGGAGCAAGACACACAAGGCCAGTGGTTCACGGCCAGAGATGAAGTGCTCCAGATTGCCATCAACAAAGTCAGCAACGCCAAGCGTGGTAAAAGTGACCTGGCTACCCTTTTGCCGTGGCTCAGAAGATACAAAGATTGGCTTACTGACAGGGTGCGTATCAACAAATTCAAGGCCGCGTTTCTGTGGGATGTCCAACTCACAGGCGCAGATAAAAAGACCATTGACCGCAAGAAGATGGAGTACACCTATCCACCAGAACCCGGAAGCGTGATCATCCATAACGAGGCGGAGAAGTGGAGCGCGGTCGAACCTAACATCAACGCCGGGGATGCTAGCGAAGATGGGAGGCAGATCAAGCTCATGGTAGCAGTTGGCGCAACCCTGCCAGAACACTATCTAGCCGACGGTGACAACGGCAATCGAGCAACTGCGTCAGAAATGAGCCTCCCGACATTGCTCAAGTTCAAGAGGCGGCAGCGCATACTCAAACATATGCTTACTCTTATACTTGATCGGGTGATAGCCGAAGCGTTGAAGGCCGGGAAGTTGGGGCCTCGGATAGATACCAGCTATGACATCACTTTCCCAGAGATCGATAGCGGTGAGCACCAGACACTGGCCCAGGCGATGAACTTCCTTGTGCCTGCACTACAGACCGCTGCGGCTCAAGGTTGGGTATCCAGAGAGACTGCTATGCGTATCATGTTCGAGTATTGCGGCGAGGAGGTGGATATTCCCGATGAGATAAGTAAAATCATGGCACAACAACAACAGCCTGCGCAACAAGCAGGGCCAGGAGCACCACCACCAGGAGCACCACCTAATAACGGCAATGCACAGGCAGACCCACAATCACAGATGCCGCTCAGTCAGCAACCGTCAGACTTGCCGCCGGGGTTGAACGGCTACGGATCAGGAGTTCATCCAACAGTTTTGTATGATCGGGGGTATTAGATAGATGAGAGCAGGAACAAGTATGGCAGTCAACAGAGACATCGTAATGATTGATAGGTTCCCGGATGATGAGAAAGCTATCCTGATAAGAACCTGCCCCGTCATCATGGCTCAAATTATGCTGCGTGATAAGCGCATCAGAGAGCTTGAGAGCCAGGTGAAAGGCTTAGAGGGCAGGGTGCGGGAGGTAGAGCCAGAGATGTTGTTTGTACAGGAGACATTACTAGAGCTACCAGGAGATTAGGTAATGCCACTCGACGCCAATAAGATTGCACACATCCAGGCCATAACGCTCAAATCATACACAGGTCGCCAGAAAACGGTCGTGTTTGTTTACCTCATTTCTGGCAGTTACAGTTATGTTGCTACACAAGTGATCTTTCGTCCGCAGGATGTTATTGACCCGGAGATACCAAACATAGCAGGCGAGGCTCCTAAGCAGCGATACGACATGCTCATGATTGCGCCTATCACCACGAATTTCGCTGGACTAGTTATGGTATCGGATACAACCACGGCCACGAGCGGAGCGGTGGCAGCCGCCGCCAAGTACGAACCGATTGAGACAATTCCGGTCGGCATTGTGCCAGGCGGCACACACTATGTTGTGCAGTTAAGAAGATTGCGCTAATTTTTTTACGGCTTTGCTCATAGATTGAATAGTAATAGATTGAGTGACATACTATGAGCAAGAGCATTTTGTATGATCATACAAATTGACAAGTTGAGGAGGAGGATTTACATGGGGGAGTTTGATCAAATTATTGAAGCAATGCTACCAGAGCCAACACTATCACCACCGGAGCCAGTTCACCCGGTTCCACAAGGCGGCAACATTCCACAGATGAACCTGGCAGGGGTTGATGGGTATCCTTTCAACGTAGCCAGTGGCTATGCACGGCAACCTATGCCTGATCCCGGCAAACCAGCACCATACGATCCAGTGTTAAGCGGCTCGCCGGAGTGCGCAGGATACGACATGGCCAACCCTGCACCAATGCCGCAGAACCTGGCAGGGGTTGATGGTATGCCGACTCCAGGTTACATGGCAGATCAGCAGACAGGGACGTGGAAGCGCAATGTAGGCGGGGATTATGGCATGTCGGTTGGCGTGGATTGCACGATCAAGCCATACGATCTGACAGAGCCAGGCATCAATTATTCTATCGGTGGCGAGTTCGAGCCTGATCCGATGATGCCCGACCTGGAGGACTACAATAAGCCAATGGGCCTGGATATTCATAATCCCATCCAGACAGGCAACCTTTTCACGCCTGATCCTGTGTTAGCAGACTTGACTCAGTACGATGTGACTGGCGGCATTGACATCATTGCACGACAGCCAACAGACCCGGACCCATCCGTACCTGACTTGCAACAGCCACAGCTTACTCAAGATGTTCATATGCAGGAGCGCCCCGGCGACATGGACGATGATGCTATCGACATCGTAAATGCAGACCCAACTCACAAACTTGATGATGGCGCATCTTACATGCAAGCATTTCTCGATCCAGATGGCATGAATAATTCCCGACGTAGAAAGTCAGTGCTGCGTGATAGCGGTCTGAAAACAGTTGGGGATGCATAATGATACAGCCTATTCCGATGTCCTACAACACACCCACCAGTAGCACTCAGAATATTGGCGATAGCAACGGCCAGGATATCATGGAGCAAGCCAAACAAGCCCATGAAGAGAAATGGCCGCATGATAAGCGTGTGGCCTATCACCAGGCACATCCCGAAAATTTCGCGGGTGAAGGCATGTCATTTCCTATCGAGGATGCTACTGATGTAAAGCATGCGGCGCAGCTCCACGGCCAGTCACACGATGCAGACAAGGTCAAAGCGAAGATCATCAAAATTGCCACGGAGATGAAGCTTGATCAGGCACTACCAGATGAGTGGAAGTTGACGCCTGGAGCACAGAAAACAGGGCCAGTTAAGGAGGCTCAAATACAGATTGAGCCACGTATTACTGAGTCACTGGATGCTGGCCAGGCTGGGCATGATGTAAGAGTGACGGTCATACAAGGCGGAACATCGATCAATGGCTACGCCTACGATAATGCAGCGCTCCAACAGATAACCAGAATGATCGAAGGGGCCCAGGCTTACGCCGATCATGGCAGAAGTGCAGCGGACGAGGCGACCCGATCAGTGCGCGACATCGTTGGCTTTTACCACGATGCCGCATTCGTGTCAGCCAGCGGAGCACAACCAGCAAGGGTTGATGCCACGCTGCACATCTTTGATGCAGCCGATTGGCTGTGGAAGATCATTCACGAGAGTGTGCTGCTAGGCAAGCCTAATCTAATAGGGTTGTCCATTGATATATTCGGCCAGTGGCAGCAAGAGAACAATTCAAAGAAGGTCACGAATGTAAAGCAGCTTAACAGTTGCGACATTGTGACCAGGCCGAGCGCAGGCGGCTCCGTCCAGCGCATATTACACGACCTGCCCTCTAACAAGAGCGAGCAACTACAAGGAGGAAACACCAGCATGGAGGAACTTAACACTACTACTACACCGCAGAGCGATCCACCGGCACAGCCGCAGATAACACAGACACCACCACCAGCGCCTGCCACTCAGCAAATACAGGAACAGACTCAGCCATCATCAACTATGCTTGAGCAGCATACGCGCATGATGGAACAATTGCAGGGCCTGGAGGCGCAGCGCGTTGAGGTCGAGAAGTTGATGCAGCAGGCCAAGATGGGCAATGCTCAGTTGATGCTTGAACGCAAGTTGCACGAGAGCATTTTACCTGCTGCTATCAAGGGACAACTCAAGGAGCGCTTTACTGGGCGCATCTTCGAGGAGAGCGAGCTGGATAACGAGATGATCAGCGCGCTAAACGTCATGGCGCAATTAGCCAGAGATGGCATTGTCCGAGGTCACTCCTATGAGAAAAGTGAAATCAGCGGGCAGGTTACGGAGGCCGAGAAGGTTCAAGCAGCCTTCGATAGAATGTTCGACCTGGATATCGATACCACCAAGTTGGGCAATATCAGGGGTTTTGGTGGCGTCAGAGAGGCATATCAACGGGTCACAGGCGATCCTTCTTTATATGGCGGCATCAGCAGTAATACTAGCCTCGGCAATATTCGCGTGAGTGAGAGCGCTCCAATGGCGCGTATCACTGAGGCTGATACCACAACGGCTACTTTCTCTTACCTGCTTGGCACCAGCATGAATAAGCGCCTGCTAAAAGACTATCAGGCGTGGCCTGCTGAGTGGCAAAAATTTGTAACGATTGTTCCAATCCGCGATTTTAAACAGCAAACTCGCGTGCGGTTGGGCGCATTCGCATCGCTGTCAACCGTGGCAGAGGATAGCGCCTACACCACGCAGACGCTAACTGATAGCGCGGCTACATATGTGCCAACCAAGCGCGGCAACCTGGTTACTGTGTCACGCGAGACAATCATCAATGACGACCTGCAGAGCATCAAGCAGATCCCCACTAAGCTCGCGGTGGCGGCAGCTTACACTCTGGCCGAGTTCGTCTACGCCTTCTTCCTGAACAATCCCAACATCTATGATGGTTCGGCCCTGTTCTTGACAGGAGCGCCACACAGCAATCTTGGCACAACTGCACTAAGCAGCGCGGCGATCCAGACAGGCGTAACCGCTATGCGTGAGCAAACAAACTTTGCTAGCAAAAGGCTTGGGTTGCGCCCACGGTTCTTAATTGTTCCACCCGAGCTAGAGTTCACGGCTATGGTGGTCACTAAGAGCGCGGGCGTGCCGGGAAGCAATAACAACGACATCAACCCGATGCTAGGGTATGTAACCCCGATTGTGTCGCCACAGTTAACGAGCACGACACAGTGGTTCTTGAGTGCTGATCCACGTGAAATCGACACTATCGAAATTGGCTTTGTGGGTGGACAGTGTAATCCTGCTTTATTCATTCAGGACAGTCCCCTATTAGGGCTCAACTTCTCAACTGACGCAATCTCTTATAAAATTAGGCATGAATACGGAGGTTGTGTAACAGACTACAGAGGATTATACCGAGGTATATAGATATTACGGGCATAATGTATCATCAAGCAGTCATAGGAAATTAAGATGAGTGTGCTACAAACAAAAAGACAACCTATCATCTTGGACAGGTTGCCAGGAAGCCAAAACAATCAGAATAGCGGAGGTTGGTCAGCTTGCTGTTTTGCAAGCTTGTTGGCAAGTCTTGTTGCCTTCTGCTTCGCTATAGACTCAGGCGTGCGTGTTTTGCCAAGGTGGGAAGCACTCAGCTTAGCAACATGCTCAGGTGCAAGCTTTCTACCACGATGGAAGGCTGCGGTTTTAGCAATAGCTTCAGGAGATCGATTTTTACCAGGCTTACCACGTTTAGCAGCACTCATCTTAGCCTTATGCTCAGTGGTAAGCTTTTTACCTGTATTAGCAGCACTTAATTTTGCACGCTGCTCAGGAGTAAGTTTTCTACCACGAAGAGAGGCTGCTCGTTTCTCTACAAGTTCAGGCGATTGCTTACCAGTTGACTTACCACGTTTAGCAGCACTCAGTTTAGCTCTTGTTTCAGGGGAACGATGTTGGCCTGTATTGGCTATACGTGCAGCCTCAGTAGCTTTAGAAACACTAACTCTTAGTTTTGCAAGATACTCCGGTGTCCTTTCCATGCCAAGAGTGCTACCAGCCACACGGGCAATATTATATTGCGGGTTAAGCCCATCAATATAACGCTGCTCTACCGAAAGAAGATCTTCAACGTGCTTAACGAGATCAATAACAACAAAACAAAACTTGTCAGGTCCATAAAGGTCATAGGCACGTTGCAGATGGGAATTAACATGTTTACCTGTTCTCAAAGCACTAAGATGATCACTCTTTCGTCGAAGGAGATCCACAGACGAGCCAACATAAAAATTGCTATTGGACATATTAACAATGGCATATATGCCAGGGGTGGAGGGAACAACATTCACTTGAGAGGTGTCGTGAGGTACAATGATATCCATAGTGAGGGTCAACTCCTTACTATCACGCTCCCGGTTGTTTCAGCAATGCGGGGGCAAAACATTATTACCTCATCAGTATACCACACATCAGGTTTAAAGCCATTATTCATGTACTAATCTACTATAGAACAGTAGACATTTTAAGGAGGCAATAATGCATAAAACAATGGGGAGAGGATAGATGGGAGTACCAAACACCAAGGAGAGTACATTCACTGATGGAGTAACAGACCGTTTGAACATAAACACTTCAGTCGGTCAAATAGAAGTACCTAATGCAACCCCGATTGTGTTTTTTTCGGACGCCTATACCTCGCTCACAGGGCAAATAAAAAACGGGACACTAGCCCCAGCCATCAGCGCCACAGCGGCAGCCATCGCCACCAGCGGCACAGTTACAACAGCCAGCGTTGGCATAGCTCGATTAAACCCGGCCAGCGCAGTAACAGCAATAGTCATGCAGGCAGGGACGTTCACAGGTCAGCAGTGTTGGCTTATCAATGAGGCAGTTGCGGCCAACTCTATTACCTTCGATGTGAGCGGAACCAGTAACGTAGCAGATGGCACGAGCGATGTCATCCCGGGGCTACAGGGGCGGCTCTATGTCTGGGATGGAGCTAAGAGCTTGTGGTATGCCACTCCGCAGCTCGCAACAGTGACAGCACTTGTTCAGAGTGGCACTGCTGCGGCTACGGCCTCGTCAGGCTCAATTACAACGGCCAGCGTTGGGGTTGCGCGTGTGTCGCCTGTAGCAGCGATCACGAGCGTTATATTGCAGGCTGGGACAGTTGCCGGTCAGCAATGTTGGGTGCTCAATGAAGCGGTTGCAGCTAATAGCGTGACATTTGCGGCCAGTGGCACAAGTCATGTAGCGCAAGGAACTGACTGTATCATCTATGGGCTACAAAGCCGCTTGTTCGTGTGGGACAGCAGCACGAGCCTCTGGTATGCGGCAACTTCATTCAATGTAAACGGCACAATAGTATTCCCATCAGGAGGACCTGGAGACCCAGGTGGTGGTGGCACCATCACGACCAGCGGGGTGGGCGTTGCACTACTCAATCCAGCCGCGGCACGCACAGGCGTGATTATGCAGGCAGGTGGGTTTACCGGGCAGATATGCGTGGTGGCTAATGAAAGTGCTGCAGCCAAGTCAATTACCTTTGATGTGGTCGGTACTTCAAACGTGGCGGATGGCGTAAGCAATACCATCTGGGGAGGTCAGTCTAAGGTCTTTGTGTGGGATGCTGGGATATTCGCATGGGTGACGGTTTCTACTCTGGTTAGCGGCACGATAGCCACCGTAGTTAGCGCCACAACTCCAGACCCAGGCGGGAATGGCACCATAGCGACGGCAGGCGTAGGGGTGGCACTTACAACACCTGCAGCAGCCAGGACAGGTATTATTCTAGGCGTTGGCACAATTAACGGCCAGGAGCTTACAGTCATCAATCAGGGCACAGCAGGTAACTCGCTAACTATGGCGGCCAGCGGAACCAGCAATGTAGCAGACGGAACATCAGATGTGATATCTAATTTTACGGCTGCTAAGTTTGTTTGGAATAGTACAGCGGCTTTATGGTATCGCGTAAAGGCATCATAAGATGGGATTTACGAACTCGGACGGTTCGGATCTTATTGGAGGTCTCAATCCATCATGCATCGGCCAGGCGCTGGAGGTCGATGCCAGCGGCAGATTGATAACGCAGGATTTTATCAGACAGGCGGTTATTGCTGGGCAGGATTTCATAGTGAATAATACCAGCCCCAGCTTGAATGCGAACACGTATGCTCTAAGTGTGTTCAATCCTGCGAACTCCGGCAAAAGCATTTTGATCTACTCGGTCAGGATGGCTAACGGTGGAGGCCCTAGCATACAGCAATTAACAACAGGAACAAGCGATCCAGCCTATGGCAATTCAGCTACGCCAATAAATACAAAAATAGGTGGGGCAGCTAGCGCGATAGCTACACATGTCACATATGCAACAACAAATCAATCGGTATCGGGCACAGTACTCATAATAGAGCCAGGCCCGCAGAACACGCCGGTTGAGATGCTATCAGCGCCGGTACTTCTACCAGCGGGTAGTGCTAAAGGCCTGATTGCTTTCATGACGACGTTTAGCAATGGCTATCTAGCTCAGTCTATGCGCTGGATCGAGTTCTAATATTACAGATCTGATTTAGTTAAGACTAACTTTACTGGATCACATATGCTCACCAGGTCGATTTAGTTGAAACTAACTTTACCTGGTTAATTATGGAGGAAACTAAATTATGAGTCTCATGGAAGAAGCACGCTTGAATGGGTTAGGTTGGTATGAAGGTGGCGAGGTTGCACCAATCGGCTCGTATTGGGCACCTGCAGTAAACTGCTACATTCAGAGCGCAAGCGATCAGACGCTTCCTCTGATAAATACCTGGATTAAGGTAACGACAAGCGGCACGTCAACGGGAAGCCAGATTGCTACGGCTATCAACGGTATTGTAAGCGGACTGGCTTACACAAGTAGCAACTTGCACAGCTACACAAGTGCAGATCTGAGCACCGCACCAGGTACCGGCGCAAACGACGCTTGATCATTGTATGGTAGGGGCAATCAATCATACCGGTTGCCCCTACCGCGCCCGGCGACCAACAGGGAATGATAGAAGGGCAGGTAGGGGAGGCATGACCACAACACTACACCACGCTCCAGTAGTAACACTAAGATCTTTACTGCACACCAGCAAGACACCAACAACCACAAAACGAGGCAAGAGCACAACACGCACGGTCAGGGAGGTCATCAAGCGCGGGGTGCTCGTCTCATTCGCGCCAGCCACCTACACCGCCAGTATCCTCATCCTGGAGGCCACAAGCACCTATCTTCAGAATATCCCGATAGCGAACCATGTCGATGGAACGAGCGCGGTATACGGGGCTTTGTGCGCGGTGTTGTTTTTCGATGAGCAGAACCTGAGCGATGCCGTTGTGATTGCCATGTACCCCAACGGAGCACAGGGCATACCAGTGCCCGCCCCTGGTCGCGTCGTGTTCGTGACAGGCTTCCAACAGGTGAACGGGAGCACAATCAACTCAGGAACGACCAGCAACTTCCAAATAACTGGCAATGGTGGCATCCCAACAGGAGCACTAGGTATTGTTTATGCTGCCAATTTCACCAGCCCAACCACCGGAACCTATATACAGATAGGTCCACATGGGGCTACGTTGTCAAACTATCAGGCGCTGGGCAATCTGGAAGTAGCTAACAGCTTCTTAAATGCTAATGGCATTGTGCAGCTTGATAGCAATGGCAAGATCGATATTCGGGCCAATAGCGGGAATTGTACAGTCAGTCTCTACACACAGGGATACATACAGTAGGTGGGCGAATAGGGGGTGAATAGATGATAGATCAACAAGCACAAAAGCCGGAATGGTTCAGCAAAAACGAGCGATCCAGGAGAAGGCACGATACTCTTACGCGCATAAATGACCAGGTTGATCGTGCCGAGAGAATGATTAAGCAGTTGCTTGATGGAGTGGACATCAGCGAGTTGACAGCTTTCGAGCGCATAAACACGAGTCTCAAGTTTATGAGCCAGCACTCCAGATTGATGATGCTGCGTCAGACTTGCGAACTGGACGAGCCAGAGAATGCTAGCGCGTTGATGATAGAGGCCTTCCAGCGGCAACTGCGTGGAGAGATGGTTGCGCCGCCAGTCGATGACGAGGGCACACATGGTTAGATCGTTAAGTGGGACACTCACAACGGCAGTGGGAGCCAAGACAAGGATACCAGCCGTAACACTCTCAGCTCAGGACCAGGTGATGCACCTGCAGAATACTGTCACAACCAGCAATACAGATGCATTCAGTAGCGCATGCGTGGCAAATGATGGAAGCATCATAAGGGTACGGCTAACGAGAGATCCAGCCGGTATCACAACATTCTCACAGAATTTTCAGTGGCAAAGAATAACAGATGTGACGAGCGCTAGCCAGTGGCAGACATGGACAACGCTAACAGGTGGCAGCGGAAATATGGCACAGGATAGCGGGTGCGCTGTCTCCAACAATAGCGGGACGATCAGAGCATTCGCACAGCAGGGCACCGGAGGAAACGCTATCTTCACCTGGTCCAGCACGAACAATGGTACGAGCTGGAGCGGATCAGCCACGACAGTGTTATCACCACCAGCAGCAGGACTTACAAAGGGGATAAGTAGCGCAGGGAACAATGATGTGTTTTTCCTCTATGATGTTGTTGCAGGCGACGCTATTGGCTCGTCTGTGTTCTCAGGTGGCGCATGGAGCGCACTTCAGACGTGGAGCCTACCAGCCATAACATATGTAGGAAATGATTCAGGATTAGCAGTAGTATGGCATAGCGCAGACTCGCTTTACTATGTGATCTACTCTGATTTCTACGCGCTACACTTAGCAACAGCCACATCAAATAGAGTGACATGGACAGCGCTGCAGGATATTGCGCCTTCCGTCAATGGAGCAAACATCATAAGGATCGTGCCACAAATAGCCTTGTTTGATGGCATCTATAACATGATTTGCACTGAAATTGACAATGGGACATATACAGGGACCGCATACAAATATCCAAGAGTAAGACAGAGCATTGATCTGATACATTGGTCCAATGGCTTCATATTAGAGGATATGAGCTATTATTTCGGTGCGACTATTCAGAAGGCACAGACCCCCAGCGACACAAGGCAGAAGTACGTTGTGGCCACCATGACGAAGGTGTTCTACTCCAATGCATATCTACAGAGTGATGCTACACAATACGCTGATATGAGCGCGAAGATCATTGAGTATAAAAGATCGGACGATATAAACAAGCCGAGCACGCTAGCAGTTGCATTAGACAATGCTGGAAGCGCCATAACAAGCCTGGTCAGCAACTATGGTGTGACATACGAACCGTTTGGATTGAATAATAAGCTCGTGTTGAGCGAAGGGTATAAGACCGGATCGCCACCAACGACGGTCGAGGTAGTCAACACTGGCACCTACAGAATTAAGGCCATTATCTTCGAGCGCTCGCCAGGCGTTAATCATATCGTGTTAGAGGCATTGGATTTATCGCATGTGCTTGATCACAAGAATCGCTATCAAGTAACTTACATAAATCAGACCTTGAGCTACATGATCAAGGAAGTATGCGCTAAGGCTGGGCTGCTAAACATATCAGTACCAAGCACAAGCCAGATGAGCACCAACATAGTCGCATTTATCTTGCATGCTGGACAATCGTATCGCGCAGTACTAGACGAGCTATGCAGGATTGGATGGCTGGAATATTACCTCGATCAAACGGAAACGATGATCTTCAAGGAACTGGCAAGCGGAGATACAAGTGTGTGGACATACACACCGGAGATCGAGACGCTTGTCCTGGGCAGCGATGATATTCGCGGCAATCACGTGGTTGTGACAGGTCTACCGCCGGTGAGCTCTTTTCTATGGTCAGTGACCAACGGCGAGGCGTACGACACAACACACGCGCACGTGACAGGTCAGGAGCGTGTTGAAATAGATACAGATACAAAGCTTATTACAGCCGGACTATGTGCAACTAAAGCCGCATTCATACTCGCCCAGGAGGAACGCGACCAGGTAGCGCATAGCGTAACGGTTCCGCTCAATCCGGCATTACAGTTGGTTGATGTGGTCACATTGAATGACCAGGCTCCACTGGTCGGCACGAGTCAGAGCGCGGTGGCCAGGATCTTTAAGGATGAAGTGCATTACTTGCCGGAGAAAGCAATTTTTGAGATGAAGCTAGATCTAGAGGGAGTTTAGTAGGGATGAATACAAGCGGAATTATTAGCAACGTGGTTTTATTATTATTGCCAATCTTTATAGCTGTTTCACTTTACTGCTATAAAGCGATCGAACAAAACCTGCCTGAGAAGCAAAGAGCAGCGCTGACAGAGATTACTCGAATGGCAGTCTATAGCGTAGAGCAGCAGTATAGCAGCGTGGACAGCGAGCACAAGAAGAATGCCGCGGTGAACATGGTAGGCAACATATTCAGGGCGTTCAAGTTGCCAATTCCTGAGATGTATATTATTAGCGCAGCCATCGAGGCCTGCATACTGGAGATGAATATGTTTCAGAATGGCAGTGGCGGGGATGATCTCCTACCAATATTCAACCCGCGCTCGCCACTACCGTTTCATCCAATGACGCCAGCACCACCACCTACGCAGCTCCCGCCATCGCAACCGAGCACGCCACTACCAGCGGGACCAACTACAGGAGGAGACAATCATGCTTCTTAGCGATGTCGAAACGATGGTACGTCAAGATCTGTTCGACACTGGCGCGACGAGGTGGCAGACAAGCGACATCGATAGAGCCATCGATAAAGCAGTAGACAGGTATAGCGCCTACTATCCTAACGTGGCCTTTACGGACATGCAGATGCAGCCTTATCAAAGGACTTACCCATACCCAACACCATGGAATGCTAGCTACCCGGTCATGTGGATTGAGAAAGTACTTTATCCGTTGCAGGTGTATGGCAGCGGGTACGCAGCACCCACATCAGCACCAAGCGCGGCTAAGACGGCAGGCGCAGGGTTAAGCTCAGGCGTTTATCAGTATCTCTGTACATATCTCACGCAGGGAGGCGAGACAACAGCAGGCGCAACTGTGAGCGTAACCACAACTACAGGAAATGACCAGGTCAGATTGACTACTATACCAATCGGGCCAAGCCAACCATTGCAGCCAGGAATAGCGACCAACAATATTATCGGCAGAAACATTTACAGGACAAAGGTGGGAGCCAGTGTGTTCTTCCTTCTGACGGCGATCCAGGATAATACCAGCACTACGTATACAGATGCTACGGCTGATAGTAGTTTGACTGGCCAGCCATCTCCTCCCACGGTTAATAGTAGCGGAGTTATGATATGGCAGCCACAAGAGCGCGCTTTCTCGGAGTACTCCAATCTGTATGACTCAAATACCGCGCTTGCAGCAGGCGGCAACATGGGAGCAATGGGCGCGGTAGGGCGAACAGGCGCGGACCCGACAAACCTGACTTCGCCCAGCTTCACAATCAATATGAGCCCAACTGAGTTACCCAAGGATAACACTCTGATAATGAGAGTGTTTTACGCCAACAAGCAGCAACTTGATAGTAGCGGGAGCACGATACCAGAGATCCACAGGGACATCATTGTACTGGGTGCGGTCGCTTATTGCATGGAGGCTTACCAGGTGCCGACCAACGATAACTTTGATTTTCAGGATGGGGGGCTGCGTGATCGTATAGATGATACCCAGATCCCCAAAAATTGGCTTGCAATGACACAGGTAAGGATGAAACAGTTCGAAGATAGACTTACCGAAATTAAACAACAGAGGGACTTCGCATCTTCATCTCGCGCCAACTGGGGCGATATACCGTATCGTTATACAAGATTGTAGGGATGGGTAGAGCTTATAGATAATGAAGACGTGGAAGATAATCTACTACATCGGGGATAAAATCTATGATGTAGTAGAGTGCAGGTATCAAAGAAAACCCCATCAGCTTGCAAAGTTATGGATGGGGTTAGCTGAACGTTTTACAGTTGAGGAGGTTAGGGAGGATGGATCAGACACTATATAATGTCACCAGCATTGTGAGCACAGTCCTAATTATAGGCACAATCATAGGAGGATTTCTCGCAGTGCGCAACGGTTTTATGAAGGCCACCAGCGAAATGCAGAAGAACGCGGGTGACTATCAGGCGCAGGCCATCAGCGCGCTACGCGAGGAAGTGACGACGCTACGCGCAAAGCAAAATGACTTGCATAACGAGAATATAAGACTACAGCAAGTTATACAGACAATATGCGAGGCGTTGAAACTAAGGGATATTGTTATCTCCATAGATGGAACGATGGTGAATATCCGCGACAACGGGAACAGCACCACGTCCAGAATACACGAGAGCCAGGTGAATGGTGTGCTGGAATTATTTGATAGCGACAAACAGCAGTTTGGTTTTATATCGCAGTTAAACAGCGCGCCAGGGGTAGAGACGAGCCAGGTGATGAAGCCCATCAGCCAGCAATTTAGGAACC